>Ga0187872_10001762_pt1 | contig 21015 bp, 19 predicted proteins | sample June2016WEW_16_4_FD_132973 | JGI IMG/M metagenome (GOLD analysis project Ga0187872, IMG submission 132973) | Peatland microbial communities from SPRUCE experiment site at the Marcell Experimental Forest, Minnesota, USA - June2016WEW_16_40 | ecosystem: Environmental > Terrestrial > Soil >...
CTCAGCTGACGGCAAGACGATGCTGGAGCTCGGCTGTGGCGCCGGGCGCATGACGCAGAGCTTCTCGACCCACTTCGGCCGGGTTTTCGCCTTCGATGTTTCCTCTCAGATGCTCGAGCGGGCACGCGAACTTTTGCGCGGCAGGGAAAACATCGTTTGGGTCCACGGGAACGGCGTAGACCTCGGAAGCATGGCGAGCGAGTCAGTGGATTTCGTTTTCAGTTACCTGGTGCTGCAACATCTGCCGGATGAAAAGCTCGTACGCGCTTACATCCGCGAGATGCTTCGCGTCTTGAGGGAATCCGGATTGTGCCTGTTTCAAGTTGACGGGATGAGCCGTCCGACCATGAACTGGAAGGGTCGCTTCGCATGGGGGTTGATCGACACGCTTTGGGTGATCCATCTGTCCCGCCTGAGCCGGGCTATTTCAAAACTGCTCGGTCTCGACCCGGAAATGGCGGGAAAGAGCTGGCACGGAACGGCTGTGACCTCCCAGAGCGTCGCGGAAGCATTGAATGCGTCCGGAGGGACTGTTGTGGAGGTCTGGGGCGAGAACACTGCAATGGCTTGGTTCTGCACGAGTAAGGTTGCAACTCGAGCCGGAAAAGCGAATCATGAGGATTGACATGCCGAGCTCGAGTGCAGACGTCCTTTCAACAGTCTTGAGCAGCGTTCTGCCTTTCCGCGGCAAGGGCCGGCTCACAAATGCCCTGGCGCAGATCGCGGCGCGACGACACCGAGGGTGAGGGGCGTGTTCACCAGGAAATGGGGCGACGATTCGCGTCAACCTAAATGAACGAATCGAAAGGCTCATGTGGGGACGGTGTTACGAAGATCATCTTCGGCAATGCCTGTCGGCTCTGTTGTCTGATGGAGACGTGTTTATCGACATCGGAGCGAACATTGGATACCACGCGGTCTTGGTGTCGTCACTGGTTGGTCCTTCCGGCAGCGTGTTTGCCTTCGAGCCGATCCCAGCAATTTTGCGCTGCTTCAGGACCACCTTCGTCCGTTTTCCTGGGGTATAGCCTTAAACAAAGCCGCGGGGAGCACCACGGCCACACTGCTGTTCGAACGCTCTTCGGAACCAGGAGAATCAGGCTGGCAACTCTGACAACTGTCCGCGATTTGAAAAGAGGCGAGCACATTTCCGTGAGCACAGTTTCGTTGGGCGATCGGACCGCTGAGAACTGTGTGTGCAAGATTGCCGTTATCAAGATTGATGCCGAGGGCTCGGAAGTCGCCATTTTGCAAGGAGCGCAAGATCTTCTCGATCGAGCCAAACCTGCTGCGATTGCAGAGGCCAACAGCGTCCTGCTGCGCGAGGGGAGAACATCATCACAGGAACTCGTGCAGACCCTCCACACGCGAGGTTATGAGCTATTTTGAATTACGGGGCAAGGGTGTGGAGCGTCTCTAACTCGCGCAGTCGCCGCAGTTTTTTGAGGCTCTCGGTGTACACGCGGAGAAGCTCGACGCGACGATGCTGAAGCTTCAGTGGTATGGGATCCGAGAAAGACACTAAGCATGAGCGCGACGACAGCAAGAATCCCGGAGTGGTAGGAAGCCCAATAGTCGGAACAGGGTTTTTGGGACGGGCTCGGGACTCGTGCGAGCGAGCTATGTTGGCGCGGGGCGCGGTCGCGAAGACGGGTTCCCGGAACCTTTGCCTTGCCGGCGATGTCGCGCTGAACTCGAAGGCCAACGGCAAGATCTTCGCATCACGCGTGGTGGATCGGGTGTTCATCCAGCCCGCCGCGAGCGACGACGGAGTTTGCCTCCGGGCAGCACTCGCTCCGTATGTGGATTTGGGAAAGGGACTGCCGGTTCGCAAGATGCGGCACGCCTACCTCGGCCCCCAGAGCTGCGATGAAGACATCGAGCGGTGCTCCGCACGTACAAGCTTCGCGCGACACGTGTGGCCGATCCCGCCACGACCGCGGCCGAGATGCTGGCGAACGGCAAGATCCTCGGCTGGTTTCAGGGCCGAATGGAGTTCGGCCCGCGCGCGCTCGGCAGCCGCTCGATTCTTGCCGATCCTCGCGACCCTGAAATGAACGCTAAGGTGAACAACGCCGTAAAGTTTCGAGAATGGTGGCGGCCATTCGCTCCGTCGCTGCTCTCGGAAGTGGCGGGTGAGTATCTCGAAGCCGTCACGGATTCACCATTCATGATTCTGACTGCACAAGTGAAACCGGAAAAGAGGAGGCTGATTCCTTCGGTCACGCACGTGGACGGTAGCGCTCGCCCGCAAACAGTCGAACGCGACGTGAATCCGCTCTACTGGCGGCTGATCCACGAGTTCGGTGAGCGCACTGGAATTCCCGTAGTTATGAATACTTCATTCAATTTGCGCGGCGAGCCGATCGTGTGTGCCCCGACCGACGCAGTACGGACGTTTTTCAGCTCGGGGATGGACGCACTCGTGATCGGAAGCTTCGTGGTGGAGAAATAGAATGTTAGGCTCGCGAAAGTGGATGGGCGAACTGTTGCTCCACTCGCCGGCAAAGCTTCGGTCGCTGCGAAACGTGCCGGTTCTGGGCGAATTCATTCACCGCGTGAGCCACCAGGTTCTCCCCGCGGACGAGAAGGTATGGGCGCAAGTCGAAGCGGGCGCGCTGAAAGGACTTTGGTTCGAACTCAACCCGCGCACGGGCCAAAGCTATCTCCGGGGAGAAGCTGAAAGCGCCGTGCTGCAAGTCCTCACACAGTGGCTGCGGCCGGGAATGGTTTTCTACGATCTCGGCGCCAACATAGGGCTGTTCACCCTGCTCGCCGGGCGCTTGGTTGGCGCGGCCGGCAAAGTCTACAGCTTCGAGCCCGATGCTGAGGCCGTGGGACGCCTGCGCCGCAATGTCGCAAGAAACGGTCTTTCAAATGTGACTATCGTCGACATGGGCGTATGGTCCGCGAGCGGAGAAGTGGATTTTGTCCCTGCCGGATCGTCGTCTCCCGATTCCGGTACCGGCAAGTTCATCGCAAGCGGGGATGCGACGGGTACCCCAACCCGTTGCATTGCGCTCGATGATTTTGTCCGAAATGCTGCGCCGCCCGATGCGATCAAGTGCGATGTCGAGGGTGCAGAAGTGGAGGCACTTCGCGGCGCAGAACGACTATTGCAGGCGCACCGGCCCTGGATTCTTTGCGAGATGCATTCGGAGGCGACGGATCGGGCTTCGCGCGAGCTCTTGAGTCGCCTCGGATATACATTTGAAGCTGTGGACGCCAATCACGTCTTGGCGTCAATGTGAACGGTCCGAAAGATGGACGGCAACCGTGGTTGCCACTCGACCTATGAGAGATCGCACTGTTCCGGCACAAACGTGGATCGCCCTTCTGGGGCGGCAAGACCGGCCCACGGATGGTCTGGCGGATTACTGCGCTTCTCTGGGGCGGGCGCTTGAAGACGTCGGCGTGGAGCTTGAGCAGGTTCGCGTGCGGTGGATTGAGAAAGGCTGGGCGCGTGCGCTTTGGCAACTGTGGCGTGAAAGCATCGACTGGCGCGGACACTGGGTGCTGGTCCAATATACGGGCTTAAGTTGGTCGCGCCGGGGATTTCCCCTCGGAGCGTTCGCCGTACTCGCGATTCTGCGGCACCGTGGGGCGCGCTGCGCGGTTGTGTTCCACGAATTCTCTCGTCAGGCGGCGAGTTCACGTTGGATCGACCAGATCCGGGGCGATTGCCAGGAGTGGGTGATACGAAGGCTTTACCAGAAGGCGGCTAAGGGTGTCTTCACAGTTCCGCTTGAGGCAGCTTCATGGCTGCCCAAAGATGAGGGAAAGGCGGTGTTCATTCCTATTGGTGGCAACGTTCCCGAATGCCTCGTTCGCCGTCCCGCGCCGGCAACTTCGAACCAGAAAAGAGCGGTGGTCGTCTTCGGCGTGACGGGTGCCCCGGCGACCGGGGGCGAACTGGAAGACATTGTTGGTGTGGTCCGGGAGACTAGCAAGGCATTGGGGAAGCTGCGATTGATTGTGATCGGTCGCGGGTCGACTGAAGTCAAAGATCAGATTACGCGCGCGCTCGAAGGAAGCGATGTCGAGGTGGCAATACGGGGGCTTCTTCCGGCAGAAGAAGTCACACGCGAATTCACAAGCGCCGACGCTCTTCTTTTTGTGCGCGGTGCCATCACTCTTCAACGCGGAAGCGCGATTGCCGGGATTGCCTGCGGACTTCCGATCGTAGGGTATCAAAATGGCAGAATCAGCGGCCCGCTCGAGGAGGCGGGCATAGAATGGTCGCCCTGGGGGGACAGGGATGGCATGATCCGAGGACTCGTCCGGGTTCTGAGCGACCCGCACCGCTGGATGGAGTTGCACGAGCGCAATCTTCAGGCGCAGAAGAAGTACTTTTCCTGGAGTCGGATCGCGGAACAATACCTAGGGGCTTTGGCAGAATGATGCAACGGCGCCTTCGAGTCCTCTTGATTGGCACCCACCCTGTCCAATACGCGACGCCTGTCTTCCGGCTTCTCGCAAGAGACCCGAGAGTTGAGATCCAAGTGGCGTATTGCAGTATGCAGGGTGCCGAAGCGGGGATCGATCCCGGTTTTGGAGTGCAGGTGAAATGGGACATTCCACTTCTTGATGGTTATCCATGGATATGCCTACCGAATCGTTGGGGGAAACCTAAATTGGGTTCGTTCTTCGGCCTATTCAATCCGGGAATCTGGAAGCTGATTTCTCGCGGGAACTTTGATGCGGTCGTCTTGTATACCGGATATATCTATGCGACTTTTTGGATCGCGATTGCGGCCGCCAAGACACACAATGTACCTGTTCTTTTTGGTACGGACTCGACTGCTCTAAAACCTCGAGATGGGAAGCGCTGGAAGGTGGCCTTCAAGAGGTTTTTGCTCCCGGCCATCTTTCGCCTTGCCGATGTCGTAGTAATGCCATCGGAGGCGGGCCGACAATTCATGCTCGGCATGGGGATTGCCGAGGCGCGGGTTTCCCTGACGCCATTTGTCGTGGACAATGCCTGGTGGGAGCAACGCGCCTCGGAGGTAGACCGGGGCGCAGTTCGGCAGAAGTGGGATATTCCAGAAGAAGCCGTCGTGGCGCTGTTTTGCGCCAAGCTCCAGCCCTGGAAAAGGCCTCAGGATCTTCTGGCGGCGTTCGCGCACGTCGCAGACCGCAATGTATATTTGGTTCTTGCGGGGGAAGGACCGCTCCGGCCAGATCTCGAATCTGAGGCGCATGCTTTGGGCATTGCCGCGAATGTCCGCTTCCTGGGGTTCGTGAACCAATCTGGGTTGCCGGAGACCTACACGGGTGCGGATATTCTCGTGCTGCCATCGGAATATGAGCCATTCGGCCTTGTGGTCAATGAAGCCATGCTCTGTCGATGCCCCGTCATCGTGAGCGACCGGGTGGGCGCTCGATTTGATTTGGTCAAAGAGGGAGAGACCGGCTACGTGTTTCCGTGCGGTGATATCCACTCTCTTGCGTCGGTGCTCAGACTTGCTCTGAATGATCGCCCCCGCCTGCGCAGGATGGGAGAAGCCGCGCGGAAAAGAATGGCATCCTGGTCGCCGGCAGATTACGTAAATGCACTCGTCGAGTCGGTTTCCACAGCCGCCGGAGTTCGCAACGAAGCGAAGATCACGGCAAGCGCGTGACCGCTGTCTCTGGTCCATCGTGTTGGAGATGATTCTTTGCGGCCGGCTTTTAGAGGTTTGACCCGATGCTGTTACTACTTGCAGGCCTCTACATAGAAGGATTCCGCCTGACGCGATGGGATGTCGAGGCAATTCAGCGCGGGCAAACGGCCTTGGTTCATCTCACACTCTTGAATCTCGCGAAAGCCAAGCCTCTCGAGCAATTGCGATAACGATGCGGCGTCGTACATCCAACGGTGCTGGATGTGACCAAAGAGAGTTTCCCACCAACGCAGCCCATCCTCCGCCAAGTACGTACTGGCAACGAATCGCGACGCATCGGTTGTCCCTTCGACGTAGGATTTGGCAGAACGTTTCAGATCAGGCAGGACAACGCGCAGGACGCCGGAAGGCTTCAGCCAACGGCGCACGCGCAGCAGCAGGTTTTCGCAATCGCGTCTAGACAGGTGCTCCAACACGTGTGAGGCGTAAAAGCCATCCAAGGATCCTTCCGGAAGTTTCAAGCCGCGCGCGGTCCCGTACCGAACATGATTTGCGCGAAGAACCCGGACAAAATCGGCGCGCGATCCGAAAGCCGTAGCAGGGAGAGGCAAACGCGCTAGTAATATAGTGAGACTTCCATCGATGTTCATGTAGCCGGAATGGCTGGGCGCGAAGCTTGCGCCGCATCCAAAGTTGACGATCACGCCGCGATTCTAGCATATGGCGAATGAGCAAAGGCAGAGTCAGGATCTGCCGTCCGGAGCGAGTGACCACGCCATGCTAGAATTCAACGTCCGAACTGGGGTGATAACCTCAACGGGCTCCAGACGGCGCGAATACGGGATTGCGGTTTTTGTTCAATTTTCCCGGAATGGATAAGAGCAGCAAGATCGCGACGGGCGCAAGCGCCTATCCGCCAGGCACGAGCCGGTCGCGTGTGCTCGAAAGACTCGAGCCGCGCACGCTCACACCGGCGGCCTCTGCGCACCTCGATTTGATTCGTGCGGTTGCGGCATCGGCGGTGATGTGGGGCCATCTACGCGGCGATTTCTTCGTCGACTTCCAGCACATACGACATAGTGGGGCGCTGCTGGAGGTTCTCTATTCCCTAACTGGATTCGGCCACCAGGCGGTTATGGTCTTTTTTGTCTTGAGCGGGTTCCTCATATCGTCCTCCGTCATAAGCGGCCAAATGTCCGGAACTTGGTCGTGGCGCGATTACGCCATCAATCGCTCGTCTCGTCTGTACGTGGTGTTGATTCCAGGGCTTCTGTTCGGATTGTTGTGGGACAAGCTCGGCATTTCCCTTTTTGCCTCCACCGGGCTGTACTCGCATCCGCTGGAAAGCTTTGGTCCTGCGATTGCGCAGAATCAGATCACCATCCGGACGTTCATAGGAAACCTGTTTTTCCTGGAGACCATCGTCTGCCCGACGTTCGGATCGAACGGGCCACTGTGGAGCCTCTCCAACGAATTCTGGTACTATGTGCTCTTTCCTATGGGGTTGTTCGCCGGCCTCGCCTGGGCGAAACATTCGACGCGCTGGGCGATTCCACTTACGATTGTGGCTTTCGGTTTACTCGTTTTCCTGGGATCGGAGAAGGTCATAGGGTTTCTCGTTTGGATGGCAGGATGTGTTTTGGTCATCGCGTATTCCGCATTTTCGTCGCTGGCCAAGCGTTGGTTGATCTCTTATGCGCTGATTTCTTCACTGGCGCTCGCCGGTTGTCTTATGGCCGCACGAACCGGAAGATTAGCCGCACTCGGCACCGACCTGTCGGTGGGGATCGCATTCACTCTGTTTCTCTTCGCGGTCCTCTATATGGATTTCGGCGCGCGATCCGCACGCTACCACAATGCCGCCCGCTTCTTTGCGGGATTCTCTTACAGTCTGTATGTGCTGCATTTCCCCTTGCTGCTCTTCCTGAGGGCGTGGATCGTGCCTTCGCAGAGGTGGCAGCCCGATGTACCGCATCTTTTTTACGGCGCGACCATTGGCGCGGTCGCCCTCAGTTTCGCCTGGCTCGTGTCCACGTTTACCGAGAATAAGACGCGTGTTGTCCGAAACTGGATGAGAAGGGTGACCCCCCGCCTTGATGGCCGGTCCAATTGACTCTCGTTCGCACTTCCGGGCTTCAGACAGTCTCGGTGATATATACTTTGGTGCTCGGCTGGGGCACCGGCTGGGACCCAACGTTTACAGAAATAAGGTGACAAAGAGTTGCTGAACCCTCGCATCCCCGCCATGAGGAACCAGGCCTTGATTGGCATCAGCCTGTTTCTTCTAGGGCTCTGGCTCGCCTGGGAAATCGGCGGAAAGATTGTCGCGAACGATGTGCAGACTCTGGAGTTCGCGGCGCTCGGAATCGCGGCCTGCGCTGTGGCTATCACGACACTGCGCAATTGGCGTGCTGGGTTCTATATCTTCTTCGTCTGGATGATGTTCGAGGATCTCGTTCGGAAGTACATGGGCAACAATTCGGCTCTCTTCTTCGGTAAGGATGCTCTGGTTGGGCTCGTGTATGTCTCGCTCTATATGGCGATCCGGCGGGGACAAGAAAAGACCTTTCGGCCGCCCTTCCTCTTCTTCTTCAGCCTTTTCTTTTGGCTAGCGGCGTTGCAGATCTTCAATCAGAACTCGCCGAACATTCTCTATGGCCTTCTCGGGTTGAAACTTAACTTCTATTATTTCCCCCTGGTGTTTGTAGGATATGCTTTGATCCGCAACGATGAAGACCTTCGGAGGCTGCTTGTTGTCAACTTGGCTCTGGCCGGCGTCATCGGCACGCTGGGCATCGCCCAGGCGATCATCGGCAACAGCTTCTTGAATCCCGCCGTCCTGGCTCCCGAGCTACAGGGCTTGGGAGACCTCAGCAAAGTCACGCAGTCTGGCCAGATCTTTTCTCTTCCCGACTCTGTCTTCGTCAGTTCGGGGCGTTTCGCGGAATATCTGATCACCGTTTTTATTCTCGCCTTCGGAACCGGCGCCTATCTGCTGCTCTATACGCGGCGCAGCCGCAAACTAGCCTTTGTGGTGATCGCGCTGGTCGGAGCCGCAACTCTCCTAAGCGGTTCTCGGACCGCAGTCACCTATGTTCTGACTTCCGCTCTCGTGTTGACCATTGGTTTTCTCTGGGGTGCGCCCTGGCGCTGGGGGCAGGCTCACCGCTCGGTAAGGGCCATCCGCCGATCATTTATGGTCGCGGCATTGGGGTTAGCAGCGATTCTATTGATCTTCCCGGAGGACGTAGGCTCAAGAGTTGCCTTTTATGCGGAAACCCTGCTGCCGAGTAGTGCTACATACCAGCTAGGGAGTCGGTCGTGGAATTACCCAATCGATAATCTCATGTCGGTTTTCGAGGGGCCGCATTGGGTGACGGGAAATGGTCTCGGGACGGCTTCCTTGGGCACGAAGTATGTGGCAAAGGTGCTCGGACAGCACCCACCGAATATTGGGGTGGAAGAAGGCTACGGAGCTATGATAGTCGAGATGGGAATCATTGCTCCATTCCTCTGGTTGCTCTGGGCGGGCGCGCTATCGTACTATTGCTGGAGAGTGGTTCGGCGACTGCGCCAGACGCGATTCTTCCCAATCGCTTTGGCAGTTTTGTGGTACGTCTTCGTGCTCCTGTTCCTGTTGACCTATTTGGGTACGGCGCCTTATCAGAACTACGTTTCCAATGCGTATTTGTGGCTCCTCGTAGGCATTCTCTTTCGATTGCCGGTGGTACTGGCAAATGTGCCCGCTCCAGCCGTCGTAGTTTCTCAGCACGGGTCGGGCAGGGGGAAATTCTAGCCGTCTTGCGGACACAGACGGCAAGCCATGCGCCCATCGCCAGGCCGTCGGCTACGAGCCAGGTATATTGGCTCAGGCCGATTCGCCAGCCTATCAGGTACGATGCCAGACGCAGCACTGGCACTACGCATGCGACGTGTTCGAGCGTTCGAGTCGAGAATTTGCGCACGACACTTGGCCATAGGTAGAAATGCTCCTAGTGACCACAGTACCGGGTAGGATTGCGTCACTCCCAAGAGCGGCGTGACGTTCGATAGGTAGAAAAAACTGAGCACAACGAAGGCACGTGGCTTGAGCCCGGCCAGGAGTATTGCGAACAAGATGGCGTAATACGCTGGCAGAATCCTTAGAGCGCGCCGAGCGTAGAATCGGCGGAAATAGTGTTTATTCGACCTTGAGTCAGTAGGATACCAGTAATGAGAAAGTCCGAAAGCACGAAGAAAAGATTTGCGCCGAGCCAGCCAGCCCGGGTCGCCTCGACGAATGCCTTTGCGAGACCATGGAGCCCCGTGTCGCCATTCGAAGGCTACCACGATCGGACCGTAGGATAGAAGGCACAGCGGATTTGCGCACCGTGCGCTTGATACCGCCTGGGATACTGCCGGGAGATGGCTCCATCAATAATATGGACGCCAATGAGGACACGCGGCCGTGAAAGTAATGCTGATGGAGTTTTGCGCATGGGCGTGGTAAAGCAGAGGTGCCGGGTCGCGGTCGTTTCGCCATTTCTCGACAAACGCCATGGAAGCGAGCGAATCATGGTCGAATGGTTGTCCCATCTGCCAAACCCGTTCGAAATGCATGTCTACAGCCAGTACATTGAAGATCTCGATCCGTCCAAGTTCACGTGGCGCCGCATCCCGAAACTAGCGGGGCCACATCTTTTCAACTTTCTGTGGTGGCTCTTGGCAGTTCGCCTGAAGCTTGGTTGGGATCGCCGATTCCACGGCGTGCAACATGATCTCGTGTTCGGCTCGGGCGCGAACTATCCCGGTGCCGATGTGATCTGCGTTCACATCGTTTTTGCTGAGTATGTCCGGCAGGTTGAGAGCTCAACGCGTTTGTCGCAAAATGCGGTTTGGCAATGGCCTCGGCTGCTGCATCGCAAACTCTATTATGGAATTGCGAATTGGCTGGAGCGCCGCGCTTACACGGATCCGGATACGACCCTGGTCGGCTATTCGAAAAGAACCGCTCGGGAACTTGAACGATATTATGGGCGACGCGATCGAATCCCAGTGCTATATCTTGGTTTGGACCATTCTGTCTTCAATCCCGGAACGCGTGTGGCCTTGCGCGAAGAGGCGCGCAGAACCCTCAAACTGTCGAAGGATGAGTTTGTTCTGATTCTCGTCGGCAACGACTGGCGCAACAAGGGCATGATAGTTCTACTCGAGGCATTGGAACAATTGCGCGCATGGCCGATCAGTTTACTCGTCATTAGCCGCGAAGATCTGTCTGCGTGCCGGAGATTTGTCACCGTAAAGGGGCTAGAAGATCGGGTTAGATTCTTGTCGCCGCGCAAAGATGTGGAATTCTACTATGCCGCTGCAGATGCCTACGTGGGACCTTCGCTTCAGGATTCGTATGCCATGCCACCCGCCGAGGCCATGGCGTGTGGACTCCCTGTTATCGTCTCAGCGGCGGCGGGCGTTTCGGAAATCGTCACCCACGGCGTCGATGGGTTGATTCTCGACGACCCAAAGGATGCGGCCGGACTGGCGGCAATGATCCGTCGGCTCTATGAAGACAAAGAATTCCGAGAACGGCTCGGCGAGCGAGCTGGGCGGACCATGCGACAATACACTTGGGAGAGCAACGGCCGCGAACTGGCCGCGATTTTCGAAGAGATTCTGCAACGGAAGTCGGGTTTCGCGGGACAGACGCTCGCGCAGGAACCTTGAAACTGTCCAGATCTTCTAACGACGACATGACCACATACTCTCCCAAGGAATACTGGACGGGACTAGCGGAGAACGATCACTCCGACGACGCCACCGGTTTCTCGTCTGTCCTCCACCCGAAGGCGCCTGCGTGGTTCAACCGCCTGATCGACGAGTTGCAGTTTCGCGCCTTCCGTCGGGCTCTGGCGCTCGCGAAGGTCCCCGCCGGTTCCCGCGCTCTGGATGTCGGCTGTGGGACGGGCCGATGGGTTCGACGTTACGAAGAAATTGGATTTCGCGCGACCGGTGTGGATGCGACTGCCAGCATGCTACGACTGGCGCGACGCAGTGGAACCATCGCCCCCCTCGCCGCGGGAGAAGCATTCCGTCTACCGTTTGCTGATGCGACGTTCGACTTTGTCTCCGATGTGACCGTTGTCCAGCACATCCTCCCGCCGCTTCAGCCGCAAGCGCTTGGCGAAATGATGCGTGTCCTGAAGCCTGGCGGACGACTGGTCCTCATAGAACTGATTCGAGGGAAGGATGATCACATTTTTCCCCGCAAGCCGCAGGATTGGATCGGGCAGGTGACGTCGCTCGGTGCGAAACTGATCAGGTGGTTTGGCCAGGAGTTTTTGCTACCGGATCGGCTCTTCGTTCTCTTGGCCCAAACCGTGGCCGGAAGAAACGGAAGTCGTGAGGGCGGCGCATCTTCCGCTGAACCGCCAGCCCCCAAAGTGCCGGTGGCTCGGCGTCTCTACTGGACCCTGAGGCACATCACAGCGCCGCTATCGGCGTGGACCGACCCGATCGTCGAAAAAGTCTGTCCGGCCCAGCTTGCCACTCACGGCGTTTTCATCTTTCAAAAATGACGCGACCGCAGTCCGCGCCGCAGACAACACGAATCATCGGGCTTTTTCCGGAACTGCTCGGCGTCGGGGGCGTGCAGGAAGCCGGACGACTGACTGCCGCGGCTTTGAGTGCGATCGCTCTTCGTCGCGGATGGTCTACGGATTTTCTGAGTCTTAACGATCCGACGGGCACACAGGTTCTCGAGGTCAGCGAGCGGAAGGTTTCGTTCCGCGGCTTCGGGCGAGCCAAAGTGCGGTTTATGCTTTCCGCGATCAGTCGGGCTCGGCGTTCCGTCCGGAGGCAAAACATCATTGCGCTGGCGGCTCATCCGAATCTCGCGTTCCCTGCCGCGTGGATGCAAAGGGTTGCTCCCGACCTCAACATTTTGGTGATGTCGCATGGCGTGGAGGTGTGGAAGCCCCTGCCCCTGCCTCGGCGTGGGGCCCTCCTGCGCGCAAATCTCGTGCTCGCTCCGAGTAGTGACACGGCACAGAAGCTGACTGGCGTGCAAGGTATTCCAGCTGCGAATATCCGCGTTCTTCCGTGGCCGGTGAATCCCTCTTTCCTTCAGATGGCGGCCGCTGCGAGGAGTCTTGCCGTACCGCATGGGTTCCCCAAAGGCAGAGTCATCTTAACCGTCGGCCGATGGGCCGCCTCCGAGCGATACAAGGGCGCGGACGAACTGATTCACGCCATTGCGCGACTTCGTGCCGACGTTCCGGGTTTACACTTGGTAGTGGTCGGAGGAGGCGACGACCTTCCGCGTCTTCGAAGGATTGCGGCCGATCTCGGCGTCGTTGATAGCGTCCATTTCCTCGAAAACCTTTCGCGCGAAGAAGTTGCCGCCTGCTATGAGCACGCGGAGCTATTTGCTCTACCCAGCACAGGCGAAGGATTTGGGCTGGTTTTCCTTGAAGCAATGGTTTTTGCCAAGCCGGCGATCGGGGCTGCCTGTGGAGGGACAACCGATGTAGTCGAAGACGGAGTCAATGGTCTGCTGGTGCCGCCTCATGATGCCGAACGTCTCGCACAGAGTTTGGCGCTCTTGTTGCGTGACGAGTCTCTCCGCGCGCAACTGGGCGGACGCGGGGCCCAGATGGTGCGGCAGAAGTACCAGTTCGACCTGTTTCAGGACGCGCTGGAACAGATTCTCACAAGCTGCTGCACCGAGTCTGATGAGGTCTGAATCGCCCTGCTAGGGACTTGTAGTATTGTTTTCTACGGAGGATGGGACATTTGGATGGTCTGAGGGTCGGTCTGATCGGATCGGGATTCATCGCGAAGCAAAAGCACTTGCCGGCTTGGAAAAAGCTCGGCCGGAAGGCCCAAGTCGTGGCTCTATGCGATCCCCAGGTCGCCCAGGCGGAAGAGCTCGCTCGAGTCCACGGGATTCCGGCCGTCTACAACGATTTCCAGAAGATGCTGCAGACAGAGCGCTTGGACGCCGTGGACATCTGTTCGCCGCCGCGCACCCATGCCGAGCTCGCCGTCCGCTCGCTTGAGGCGGGCGCTCACGCGCTCATCGAAAAGCCGATGGCTATCGGCACACAGGAATGTGACCGGATCATCGACGCTTCCAGGAAATCAGGGCGCAAGGTTTGCGTCGCGCACTCCGATCTGTTCTACCCCTCATTCTTGAAGGCGCGTGAAATTGTGGAGAACGGGGCGATCGGTGAATTCCGAGGGATGCGGATCTTTCTCTCTACGCCGGTCGATTACATCACCTCGAAACCGGATCATTGGGCGCACAAGCTGCCCGGGGGCGTGATCGGCGAGACCGGGCCTCACGTGATTTACATGACTCTCGCGTTCATCAATCCGATTTGCGATGTTCGAGTCGAGCCGCGCAAACAACTGCCGCAGTTTCCCTGGTCGCCCTACGAAGACTATCGATTGAACCTGATCGGCGAAAATGCGTCATGCAGCGTGGCGCTGACGTATGCGACGAATCGATGGGCGGTGCAGCTCGATCTTTGGGGAACCGAGGGCCACGTCAAATTCGACCTCGAGACGCAGGCGCTTGTCTTGCACGGCCGGTCTGATCTGAGACCCGTGACACTCGGTCTTTCCGCCGTCAAGGAAGCGAGCCAGATTTTGCTCGGCACGGCGGAGACCAGCCTCAGTTATGCCACGGGGAAGTTTGAAAACACCCATGAGCGCTTGGTGCGGGAATTTGTCGAGAGCATCCAAAGCGGCGCGCCCGCCCCAGTGACGCCGGAGGAGGGTCGGGAGGCCGTGCGCGTGATGGATCTCGTCGTAAACCGCTTGCCATCTCCGGCCAACTGATTGCATGTGCGGCATCTCCGGCATCGTGAGCAAACGTCTTGATCGGTCCGATCTTGAGTTGACGATCGAACGGATGGCTTACGCCATAAGGCATCGGGGTCCGGACGGGACCCATGTCAAATGCTTTGGCCCGCCTGAGGTTTCCCAAAATGTCGCGCTGGGCCACAACCGGCTGGCGATCATCGACATTTCGGAAGCCGGCCGGGAGCCGATGAGCAATGAAGACGGCACGGTCTGGCTCGTTTTCAACGGCGAGATATACAACTTCGAGGATTTGCGGCCACGCTTGGAGACTCGGGGCCACCGCTTCCGATCCCACACCGACGCGGAAGTAATCGTTCATCTTTACGAAGAGGCGGGCCCGGCCTGCGTGGCGGAGCTCGACGGCATCTTTGCGTTTGCGATTCTCGATCTGAAACGGGACGTCCTTTTTCTCGCCCGCGACCCCATCGGGGTCAAGCCTCTCTTTTATGCGGCCACCCGCGAGGATTTCCTTTTTGGATCCGAGATCAAGGCGATTCTCGCTTCCTCTCGCGTTGCGGCCACGATGAACCGGCAGGCAGTGTCCGACTTCTTCACATTTCTTTATGTACCGGGTCCGGAGACCGCCTTTGAAGGAATCGTACAACTTCCTCCCGCCCATTCCCTCACACTGAGCTTGGGCAATCTTTCGATCTCGACCAAACGGTATTGGGAGGTCTCGCCGCGGGAGGAATTTGAGCATTCCTCCTACAATCAATTGAAAACCCGGATTCGCGAGCAGTTGGCGGATTCCGTAAAGCGCCAGCTTGTGAGCGACGTACCGCTTGGAGTTTTTCTGAGTGGCGGCATTGATTCGACAATCGTCGCGGGATTGGCAAGGAAAGAAAAATCCGACATTCAGACCTACACCCTGACGCTACCGGGCGAGGAATATCGGTTCTTCAACGAAGCCGAGAAGGGCCGCGCTGTCAGCCGGCACTTGGGAACAAAGCACTTCGAGCTCCCGCTGGAACGGCCCGATCCGAAGCAGATCTTGGACCTCGTCGAGTTCTCGGATCAGCCGTTTGCCAACCCCACGACCTATCTCATGTACGAGCTCTCCCGGAAAGCACGCGAGCACATCACCGTCGCGCTGTGCGGCGCGGGCGGCGACGAGCTCTTCGCCGGCTATCCGAGATCCTCAGCGGTACGTCTGGCAAAGAAACTGGGTTGGGTGCCTCGACCGTTGCTGCGGTTGGGCAACAGTTTCCTCGGCCTTCTGCGCGATTCCCATCGGTATCCGCATCTCAGAAGGGCCCGAAAGTTTCTCGGCGGGCTCGATCCGGATTTTCTGGTTCAGTACTCGAACTGGACCTATTTCCTGAGCGAGGCAGAGAAGCGACAGCTCCTACATAGGCGTTCTGGAACCGAAACGGCGAGGAACGGCGTCAAACCCTCCGTGAACGTGCTGCGTGCCGCGTTCGATCATTGCTCGCTTCCCAGTTTTGATAACCGGGTTCTTCAACTGGACACGAAGACCTTTCTCGCGGACAACGTGCTGGAGTACACGGACCGGATGAGCATGGCGACTGCACTCGAAGTGCGAGTTCCGCTCCTGGATTCCGGTTTCGTGGAGATGGGCCTAAATACACCGTTCGCCTACAAGATTCGAAGCGGCAGTCCCAAAGCGATTCTGGTCGACGCATTCGCGGACTTCTTCCCGCCCACGGCCCGCAATGCTCCCAAGCGAGGATTCAACGCTCCTCTCGGCCGATGGATCGGACCTCTCTTCGACGACTATTTTCAGGCAAGTTCGGAACGCTCGCACCCGTTGAATGAGAAATTCGGAGAGGATATCGGCTCCGCCTGGCGAGAAGGAATCCTTGATTTGGATTTCATCCGGCAACTGCGAGCGGAACACAACCGGGGACGACACGACCGATCGCACGAGTTGTTTGCCTGCATGATTTTCGATGTGTGGTGGAGAAAGTATATCCGGAGAACCCAACCTCTAGCCTACTGGTAGGCGAGTAAGGACCGGCTGTGCGAATCCTGAATGTGGCCCAAACCTATTTCCCCTATTTGGCCGAAGGCGGCCGGCCTGTAAAAGTTCGCATCCTGTCCCGAAAGCTGGTGCAACGCGGACACAGCGTGACGGTGCTGACCGCGAATCTCGGCTCCAAAGAATGGACGCAGTCGGTAGGCGCCCCGGAGAAAACGCCCGGAGGATTGAGGGTGGCGGAGCAGGGCGTCGAAGCCATCTACCTCCCGAGTTGGCTCCGCTATCGGACTCTCACCATAAACCCTCGTGTGGTAGGATTCTGCGGGGCATCCCTCAGAGGGTTCGACCTGGTCCACTTCTATGGTCTCTACGATCTGCTGGGCCCGGCGGTTAGCTATTTCTGCCGGCGCCAGAGGATACCCTACGTGATCGAGCCGATGGGAATGTACCGTCCGATCGACCGCAGCCTTCGATTGAAACTCATGTGGCACCGCAGCGTCGGCAAGACCTTCCTGCAAGGCGCTACCCGGATTATCGCCACTTCCGAACTGGAACATCAGGAACTTCTCGAAGGCGGAATTCCGTCGGAAAAGGTCGTAATTCGCTACAACGGCATTGACATGAGTTCCTGTACGTCGCTTCCGCGCCGCGGCGGCTTCCGTGCGAGGTGGGGCATTTCACCGGAGGAGCCGCTGATTCTGTTTCTGAGCCGCTTGATTCCACGGAAGGGCGCCGACATCCTGATCGAAGCTTTCGCGCAGGCATGTCCTGGATCCGGCCGGCTCGTAATCGCTGGGCCCGAGGGAGAACCTGGATATCGCGCGTATCTCGAAAAGCGCGCAAAGGAGTCCGGAGCGGAAACGCGGGTTCTCTTCACAGGCCCTGTGTACGATGAGGAAAAGAAGGCTGTGTTCGCGGACGCGGATGTTTTCGTGCTGCCATCTCGCTACGAAAATTTCGCGAATGCCGCGGCGGAAGCCATGGCGTGCGGCATTCCGGTGATCATCACAGATTCCTGCGGCATCCGTTCGCTCGTGAACGGTCAATCGGGACTCGTCATTGCTCCGGAGAAGGAAGCGCTGGCCGAAGCACTCCGGAGGCTCATTTGCGACAAGCGCCTATATGCGCAGTTGAAGGAGGGCTGCCACCGGGTCGCTGATCAACTGAGTTGGGACCGCCTGACTGAGCAGATGGAAGGCTATTACGCGGCCGCGCTGGCAAAGACCAATGGAGCCCATTAAGCCGGTGACGTTCTACGATGAGCATCCCTTCGATTGGGTTCCGCCCGATCCGGGCCAATCGATCCGCGCAGTCGTTTCGCGTCCACTGGCCGACTTGATCGAAGCCTTGGATTCGAACTCGCTCGTCTTCGACATCGGCTGCGGTCCGGGTCGCGTGCTCGGTTTCTTGGCGCGACGAGGAGTTCGGTGCGTCGGGATCGATCGCAGTCGCATATCGGTGGGACTTGCCGTGGAGCGCTACGGCAGACCGGGAATCGTCGGGGACAACCTGCATCTTCCGTTTGCAGACGGAACCGCCGATGTCATAATTTCCGACGGCGTGATCCATCACACCGGTGATCCTGGCGCGGCGTTTGCGGAAAACTGCCGCGTCCTGAAGCCGGGCGGACGGATGTATCTTGGGGTTTACAAACCCTCGGGCCGGTATCCGTGGCTCTACAAGTATCCGGGCGCAGTGATTCGCGGCGGGTTGCGCCGCCAATGGGCCAAACCCCTCGTCACTGCATTCGCTCAGACGCCCTACTTCTTCATTCATTTCGTACGCTCGAAAGGCCATCGAACCTGGGCTGGCGCTCGGAATCTCTTTTACGATTATTTTGTGACGCCGCGCGTCGCATTTCTGCCGCGCGCGATTGTCGAGGAGTGGTGCGCGAAACAAGGGACTCGTGTCGCGCTCTATGACGAGAACCGAGGTGCGAATGTCCACTCGTTCTGCATTGTGAAGGAGCCGCGCCCGCAAGCGCTGCGCGAACCAGACAAGCCGTCCGCCGCAAAAGTGCTCATGGCCGAACACAAGGAAACGGCATGAACAGGCACGGCATGCTAAACGCCATTCGAATTTTCGAGCCGGCCGCGGCACGAGGCTCCGGTGCGTCGGAAGGTTCCACGGGCCGTATGTTTCAAACTGAACGGTGAACGACCGCCATCCGGTCTTCCGGGCAATCTGGTTCGCTGAAAATGTTCTTTTGATTCTTTCGACCTGCAGCCTTTGGTAGAATTCCAATATTGCGACCAGTCGAATTCGAGGCAATAATCTGAGCGCTTTGCAGTTCCGGTCCGGCACACCTGAGAGCCAAGGAGAAAGAAGGAACAATGAAAGGCGTGGTGCTTGCTGGTGGAATCGGCAGTCGGCTCAACCCCCTCACACGGGTGACGAATAAACACCTCCTGCCCGTTTACAACAAGCCCGTGAACGACTCTTACATCTACATCTCCTGGGGCATCGCGATACCTATACTTTCGGCAAAAGACGCCAGCTTTTCAAAGCTTGCTGAAATCCCGCGCGAATTCCTTCCGCGATACCCAGCGAAATGATCCACCGAATTCTGTTAACCGGGAGGAATGGCCAAATCGGCCACGAACTCTTCCGACTCCTTCCTCAGTTGGGCGAAGTGATTGCCATCGACATAGAGCAATTGGATCTGTTGAAGCCTCAAGATATTCGTCGAGTCATACGAGAAATCCGACCCAATTTAGTCGTCAACGCGGCGGCCTACACCGCAGTTGATCAAGCCGAGAAAGATGAGACCACGGCGCGTGCCATCAATGCTGAAGCCCCGGCAGTGATAGCCGAGGAAGCGAAACGAATTGGCGCCGCACTGGTGCACTACTCGACCGACTATGTTTTCGACGGCACGAAAACTTCTCCCTACAAGGAGGACGATCCTGTTGATCCCATCAATGTATACGGCAAGACAAAACTCGCGGGCGACCAAGCCATTCAAAGTTCCGGAGTCCCCTATCTGATTTTTCGGACGGCTTGGATTTATGGTACCCGGGGCAGGAATTTTCTACTGACGATTTTGCGACTCGCCACTCAACGCGAAGAATTGCGGATCGTGGCCGACCAGATTGGAGCGCCCTCATGGAGTCGCGAAATTGCCGCTGCAACGACTCACATTCTGGTGGGCTTGTCTTCGCGCGGAAGTCTCTCTTCTTCAATTTCTGAATTGAGTGGGATTTATCACATGACCGCCGCGGGCGAGACCAACTGGTATGAATTCGCGAAGGCGATCTTGGAGGAAGCTTGCCGCATGCCGTTGGCGGCTCCCTGGTTTGCAACTGCCACCGGAGGGCAGCCAATCGTCACCCACCGTATCATCCCCATTACGACAAGTGAGTACCCAACCCCCGCCCGCCGCCCTGCTTTTTCTGTCTTGTCGAATTCTCGTCTACTGGAAACCTTCGGAGTACAGGTCCCCGCGTGGGATGCACAGTTACAGAGGCTATTTCTGGTTGGGGACTCGTCAGAGGCTTCAATCACTTCGTGACCATCAAACAGGGTTCAGAGGCCTTCGCGTTCTCAGGCAGGTGGAATGGACTAAGGCGGCAGAATTAGCCAAGGTCGCCCCGCTGCGAAGTCTATTCGGTGACGACGGCGAGGAAAACCTCATAACGCTTTGCCCAGCTTGCCATCAGCGAGTTCGGTCTCACGAGACTAATCCTTGGCAGGCAAACTTAACGCCGCACCCAATTCCCCTTCGCATATGAATATTTGGGGATTCGGCGAAGTGGCGCTAATCAGAAGCTGGGAACCTTGCTACAGATGCACGAAGAGGCGTCTCATCAAATGGGTGAAGTGCCGGAAGAGATCCTCTACGATCGCAAGAAGACGGTGTGTCTCGGTACGATGAGCGAGGCGAGATCGATTGGCATCCGGTGTTTCTCGATTTTGCGTTGTACTTCGGTCTTAAGCCGCGTCTATACCGGCCGTACCGGGCGCAGACCAGGAGCAAGGTGGAGTTGGGCGTGAATTACACGCGGCGGAACTCTCTCTGTGTGGATTGCAAGGAGGGGGAACCGTTCTGCGCAGGGATGGCGACTGAGAGCAGATGAATGGGTTCCCGCGGCTTTGGTCCGTTCAAATACCACTCCTCTCCAGCCAGTCTGGGTTACGTTCTGCGTGGTTGGCGATCTGATCGAGAATATTCTCGATTGATATCTCCACGCGCCAGCCGAAGTCGCGCTCTGCGTCACTGTTGTCCATGACCATCCATGGAATGTCATAGGTCCGCGGTCGGAGCTCGGCCTGCGGTGCATAGGCGCCGAAGCGTGCGTCACACCACGCAGTGAGCTCAGCCAGCGACATAGCGTTCTTAGGGCCACCACCGGTAGTGTAGATTCGCTGGCCGCCAGAGCGTTCAGTTCGGATCTGAGCATCCAGCAACGCTGCGAGGTCGTGAGGATGAAGGGCATCCCGCACCTATTTTCCCGTACCATCGAAGCCAATGTAGCGCAGTGGACGACGGCGCAGGTGGGCGTTAATCCGCATGATTGATTTGCCCGGCAAAGTACCGCGTGCGGCGCCGATCATACCCCATTTTTTCCACAGGAGATCGTGTTAGGTTACAAACCATGGACATTGTGAAGGGCAACATGGGCTGGATCGAAG
>Ga0187872_10001765_pt1 | contig 20997 bp, 27 predicted proteins | sample June2016WEW_16_4_FD_132973 | JGI IMG/M metagenome (GOLD analysis project Ga0187872, IMG submission 132973) | Peatland microbial communities from SPRUCE experiment site at the Marcell Experimental Forest, Minnesota, USA - June2016WEW_16_40 | ecosystem: Environmental > Terrestrial > Soil >...
ACCGGAGGCTTACGCTTTACCCACCCATCCCACTTCGGAGGAACCGGATCGACCACCACAGAGGGCTGAATCGGCTCAGCCACCACAGAGGGCTGAATCGGCTCGGGTTCGGGCTCCTTTGTAGGGGCATCCGATTCCAGACCATACTTCAAGATGATCTGCTTCGCTTTGAGGGCAGCCGACTGAGCTTCTGGGGCAAAAGAAGAAGAACGGGAAAGCCTCAAAAGCCTGGCGACCGTTGCCAAGGCTTGCATTTGATTCATAAGGCTACCTACAACGTAGCCCGCTCAAGATCAAAAGAAATCTACGAGACCTTTTGCCTATCCTCCGTAGTCCTTTTTGACTACATACTCGCACCCATCCCGTGTGCACTCGTAAATGAGGTGCCCGGCTCGGGGGCAAACCCAATGCCCACCATGGGGCCAAACACCTGAGATCTTGTGCCTGTAGGAACGGAGGAGGTGAAATCCGATCCGGCACCAAAACGACTTCGACCTCGAAGTGTCCTTGCTGAACCGAATCCCGTCACAACACGTCTCATTTTCCATGAGGGTCATTTGACTCATAGTGGTGGATCCATCGGCGCTCCTCCTCCGTAGACGCCTCCAAACTCTCTTGAAGTGGAGATTTTACCGTTTCCCCTGCGTCCCACCTATTGGACAGCCAGTGATATAAAAACCAGAACCCCTTCGCTGTAAGCCGAAATACGCCATCTCCCTGAATGATGTACCTCTTCTGGCGCAGCCACTCTAAACCAAATCGAGTTCGAACCTCCCCCCACCCTGGATCCAAAAGTCGATCGTAGGACGGGGAGCCAATCTCACAAACCCTCATCAGCAGAGACAATTGAACGTGCGCTCGATCCTCATCAGGATTCGTGCTAAAGATCCACTCCTCTAGATCGTCCCTCGTTTCGGCAGGTGCGACCTTCGTCAAGCAAGATGCAGGGACATCAAACTGAGAGTGAAGCACCCCCTCTTCGTCGAGCCAGAGGAGTCCAATAGCATTCGGATCGTAAGACATACCCGTCTTACCCACCGTCATCTTAGGGCCGCCCGACTTGAGCTGAACAACATCCCCCACAGCGAGAGGAACCTGCTGGGCTTTATCGACACTGTTCTCCAGAAGATCCTTTTGAGTTGCCGTCTCCGCGAAGTCTTTTCTCGGCTCATCTTTAGGACTTTCGACTGGCTTAGGGTCTATAGGAGTCACGTAGTACCCTGAAGAGCTGCCTCCAAAATCCAACAACAAGTGGTGCGTCTTTCCCATGTGTTGGGGGTAAAATGGATTGTCCATACCCCCCGTACGGTGAATCTCGACCTTTCCAGGCAAAATAGCACTTGGATTCAGTTGAGACAGAACTCTGACAATCTGTCCCATCTCCCCCATCAACGGGATATGAGGGTCCACTTTGGATAGAATTTCAATGGCTTGTCCTACTGTCATGCCTTCCTTAGGCGGGGAATCTCGAGTAGTATCTCCCGAGTCCGTGTCGGGCTTGAGATTCACAAAATGCACTGTAGCCCTGTCCCCAATGATCATCTGGAGATGATGTGTCTTGCTTCCATTCATTGGATATCTTGGATCGGTTTGACATGGTTTCAGACTAACTTCCCCCAGGCGCTCGCTTGGATCCACCTGAGACAGAACCTCAATAAATTGACCCACCGTCATAGAATCGGACAAACTCATGCTTCGTACCTCTATTCGCTAAACTACACCGGCAAGAGCCCTAATCCCTAAAAAAGCTCTTATCCTTATGGAAGAAAGGACCTGAGATTTCCAGTAGCGAATACCTTTTGCGATTAAGGAATGGTTTGGCTATAAGTAGCGTCTCCGCGTAGCTCTGGTGTAACCTAGGAACATGACCAAAGAACCTGACCTGAAATGGTATGTCGAATCGAGACACCCAGGCTTCGAATGGGTCCGGTCCCCGGGTAAAGTCAGCGGAGATGCCCTTTACGGCGCCGATCTCCTGGACGAAGACTTGATTCGGGACGGTATCCTTCAAGCCGTAAAAACACTCAACACCAAGCCCAAATTCGATCAAAGCATCGGCGCCGTTCTCTGTCCACCGGGGCAGTCTCCCGATCTCGACTGCCCCTCTGTCTTTCACTTGACGGGCCTTATCCGTCAAGTTGTCGTTCCAAACCCCGATATCTTCGGGACCTATGTAAAACACGGCTCAAAGTCGTACGCTTTTTTCTTCCCCGAGCGCCTGATGCCCATTGAGGTTTACAAGAGCGTGGTCACCACGGAGACTGCTTCAGGGTTCGCTGAAAAGATGAGTATGGTTTATAATCAGAATCGGGATGACCTTTCCAAGGCTCGAGCTAGGTACGAAAAACTCCTAGGCGAGGTCAAGGACAAATTCGTCAGGTCCCTCCCGAACTAGAAATCATAGGGCACTAGAAAAGCAAGGTGGTAACACCTTTGAGAGTTCAAATTTATGGATCGCAACCATTCATCCGCGTGCCATGAAGGGGATGTCAGACATCCCCTTCTTCTATACCAGGCAGGATGGTAGCTAGACTCCGAACCCTTCGGAGTAGGGGGTGGGGCAATAATGGGTAGGGCAGATTAGGCAAACAACACAAATACCCTATCTAAATTTCACTTGACAGCACTGTATCCATCGTGTATGCAGTGCTGATGCGCCTGATTAGTCTACGGTTGAGGGACGATATGGTCCAAAATCTGGACATTATCGCCTCGACCCTCACTAAGATAGCTTCTTGGTCAATCGTATCTAGGAGCCGTGTTGCTCAGATTGCCTTAGAACGCGGGGTTGACAGCTTGAAAGCTGAGGTGATCACTAAGACAGGAGTGTCTCTACCTGAAAGTCCCATCTACTTCTCTGGTACACACAACGGGAAAAAAGTCGAAATCACTCGGTCGTATCAAACATCTAACGACCATACTCTCGTCCTAATGACAATAGAGGGGGACTCCGAGCTATGGCACGACCTTGCCTCTAAAACGTGGGACAAATACCCCTCTCTCGGCGAGCTGCGAGCCAGAGTGTTGGAGCACCTTTTACAATCTGGGGATCCCCTTGCAAGAGATCCCATGGAAAAGAAAGAGTCAAAGGAAATCAAATGAAGTACGAATACACGGTAACAGCCGAAGTCTACACCGACATCATCAAGAGCTTGATTGAAACTCCTTCGGGCTTCACCCCGAAGGTCCCGGAAGGAGACGACTGGGATCTGGTGGCCTTCACCGCCTCAGAAAGCACTCTCTTTTGGACATGGCGCCGGGAGAAAGTAGCTCTCTAGCGAGCACCCCACAAAGGAAATCAAATGAACAAGTACGAATACACGGTAACGTCCACACCCACTCCAAGGGGCGAAGAGCCCAGAAGGATTTCCCCGGATCTTCCGGATGGAGACAACTGGACCCTCGTTTCATCCTCAGTCACCCAGGACCGCCTCTTCTGGACCTGGAGCCGGGAAGTCCTGAACATGGAAGACCTGAGTCTCTCACTTAAAGAGACATGCCCAAGAGTCTCCAAGACTCTCATGGCCAAGTCACTCTATAACCTCATCGACCACAGAAGCTCTCCAGAGAGAGTTTTCTACGAAAACGCGGCCTTCAAGCAAATTGTTTCTGTAGGCTTCTCAGAGAATGAAGCTACGGAAGCTCTACAGGCTACGGAAAAGCTCCTCATTGAGGGGGAAGGGGCATCGGAAACCGTCCAATGCGTTATGGATAGCATCACCCGAGGGGATTACAAAATTCTGGGCGACATGAAAACCCCCTCACCCTTTGAAAAGACTTCTCTCAGAGAACGTTTCTACCAATGCCTCTACACCTTCCTCGAAGGCACAAAGCCACAAGACAACAACTCCAAAATCGCCTTGGATAAGCTCATCTCCATGGGCTGTTCCGAAGCGGAAACGCGAAGAGCTATCTTGGACCTCACGCAATGCACGACCCAAGGAGGCTGTACGAATGCGGGAGCCGCGACTCGCGTTGCGGAACGTCTATCCATGGGCGCTTACAGGGCGTTCTTTGTTCCTGATCCAAAACAGGAGACCTCCACCACCCCATCCACTGACCTTACGATGGGCTGTAAAGTCCCCTACAAACCCCACGATGCGTGTAACCACACGAAAGCCGTCGATGCTATCTCCGACGAAGACGCTACCCTCCAAGCAAGCTTTGGTGCCAACCCTACCAAGGAGGCCGCCAAAGAGCTGAGAGAGGCCGTTGCCCTCTCCGACGAAAACAAAGAGCTTCAAACCTTCTTAAAGACCATCTCCGCGAAAGGATACTCCGACGAGGAAGCCTCCAGGGCCCTCAAAGCTCTCGTGAGCCTCATCGAAATCGGATACCCGAGCGATCAAACCGTAAACGCCGTTCGAGCCTTGCTCAAAAAAGACCCGTATGCCTGCACCCAGAAATTTTTTGATACCACGGTAGAGGAGATACTCTATAATGCCCTTCAAAGCCTCTCGGTTCGCGTCTTGAGCCACTGCCCCAACGCTTCAAGCACCTTGAGCGTGGTGTCCAGCCCAACAACCCAAGACAAACCCTACACCATCTACCGCACCTTCCGCTCTTACGCCCGTGGGGAAGATAACGTAAGGGTTCGTATCACCTTCACCCGCAACTTTTCCAACGGGGCATCGGAATTCCTCGTAACTACCGAAGCTGTTGGGGAGGAAACAGGCAAAGTCTACCTCGAAGACTCAATTAGGAACATCCCCGACAATACCCACAAAGTTCTGCATGAGACTTACCGAATCGCCGATCTCCTCAGAACATGGGATTCTAGCTTGATCTCTTTGCTCGATTCTAGCTTAGTCACTTTGCCCACAGAAGAACACACCAAGCTGGCCGGAGAGCCTCCCACATAGCAATGGCTGACCTTCTGCCCCCTATCCCCCAAAAGGTCTGGGACCGCGTCGAGCTTCGCCTCACGAAAGCTCTAGCCAACTTCTCCCTCGAAGCAAACCTTATCGAGATCACTACCCAAATCATCTTCCCCACAAGATTCCAGGTCAACGATTCCCCCAGCGACCTCCTCAAAGCCGCTCAAACAATCGCCCCTATCGTCGAATCATGGGCCGGAAGAATCGTCTCCCTCCTACCCGATCCGGAGACCCTCCGCTCCGATCAAGAAGAAGCTCCCAACCCAAATACCCCCCACGTCGAATCCCCCACGGAGATTACTACCATGCCCCCTACCCCCGAAAATGAAGCGGACGATCTTTCTCAACACGAATTGCGGTGCAACGGAAACTGCGGCCGTACCTCAACCTGTAAAGTGAATCGCCAAAAAAGACTGGACCAAGAGAACCGCCTCCAACACTACCGAGAGATCGCTTTTACCGCCCTCTGCCAAGCAAGCTCCCGCGTCGAAACGGTCCAAGAAGCCGAAGATCTCGCTCACTCCATGCTCGGATCCGAAAGAGCCCCTCAAAGACATAACGACTAGAAGGAAAATTAATCTCAAAGAGTTATCTTGAGGTGCGCTCGGTGTAATATCCCTCAAGAGGTGAGAAGATGAAAATGAAGATGAAAATTCGAAAATGGACCTCGTTCTTGTTTCTGCTGTCCCCCTTCGTAGGGGGATGCGAAAGCGCCGGGCTTATTCTCAAAGCTCCCCTCGCGAATCAATGTGACAAAGTGGGTTTAAGGGGATGCCCCGAGCTGGCCGATGCGGTGGTCGCCTACGCGGAAGGGGATAAAGAGGAAGCCAAGAAGAAAATCATTCGAGTCGCCGCTGACAACGCTCCAAACCAGTTGCACAAGATCGCGATGGGAATCCGAACGCTCGGTCAGCTCCCCGGAGCGGGGGAGTACATGGCTTCGTTGATCGAAATCGCGCGCTTGCTTGAGCCAGAGCCAGGCGATGTCAAGAAAATCTCCGAGCCCAAAGAAGAGACAACGAAAAAGCAGGCCCCCAAGCCCCCCTTGGCGGAACATCCCCTGTTTGCAACGATCCTTACCGCCGATACCGACCCCGCCCAACTTGAGTCCGGTATAACCCAACTGACGACGAGCACGAAAGTACGCTGTACTCTTCCAGGTACCGGCTTGTGCGTGGCGGAAACCCTAGGCCCCCTTGTCCTCACTCAGGTAAGCGCCGGAAGCGGCTGCTCCCACGAAATGTCCGTCTTCGTAGGACCCTTGTTGGAAAACAAAGACAGCGGAACGGAACCTTCACCCCCCTCGAAGATCCCAACCAACACCAGACCCTTGCTTACCCGATGGTCCCTCGAGGGGCTCGGAGCCCATCTGCCCTCCCTGTCCGGGTTGCGTGTGCTCGTTCGCGAAGGAGAGGTCCTAGCCTTCGGGATTAACAACATCTCGAATGCCGCTTCGCTCCGTCCAGACCCCCGATGTACCGTGTCGTGGTCAGGCTTCCGCCCCTACAAGCAAGTCCAAATTGTGGAGATCCTAGGAGAGAAAACAACAGACAAAGAAGAGGCCAGCGAAGAAGATGAGCCCACCGCCAGCGAAGAGGAAGATACCGACGAAACCTCTACCGCGGTAGCCTCCCACAAGAAACACACGAAGCCCAAGGCAAAGAAACCTACCGAAGCGAAGAAACCTACCGAAGCCAAACCGAAGAAGAAGACCAAATAGCCTCAGGAGCCCCCTGGTAACAACGGCAGGGGGCTCCATCGCTTGTCCTACCCAACAGCCCCTAAAACAAGGGATGCCCTAACCGGTAGTGACCGGATTTGAAGATCAAATCCGCTTTCGTGATAATCTGAGGAATCTCAGACAGATCAACGAGGCGCCTACCACACCTTTTCTTGAAAGTTAACCCAGTCAAGGATGCTTGTCAAGCTTTAAATCCACCCCCGACCCCTTACCCCAGCATGTGGCAAATCCAGCCCACCGTGAGCCCGATAAGAGGCCACAAAAATGTGTTGAATACCCATACAATCCACTGGTCGATCTTGGACGCCTTCACCTCAAGATCCGACACCTTCGCCCCCTCCTTCGTCAGCATCCCCCCAAGCGACGAAAGACCTACCGCCACCGCTACCCCAACCGGCTTCACCCCAAGCGGTACCATAAACCATCCCCACAGAAACGAGAGTACATACCCTCTCCACAGAATTCCAACTACCGTGAAAATTAGACCCACCATTTCTTGCCTCGCTTTCCTGAACGCTCCCCGCCTCCTCAAGCTCCCCATCGAGCTGAGAGAGACCAAGGCAGCACCCGCCGTCTAAAACGCTTCCTAAGCCAAGCTAGCCCCCAAGAACAACCCACGGCCGACATCCCCATGCCTAAGGGCGTCTTCTTCAACAAGGGGTCGCCTCATTCTCTCTACTACACCGCAAAACAAATTCCCACTCGGTGTAGTATCCAATCATGCCCCCCATCCACTCGGGTACGAAGATCCCGAGCCCGACGCTAGTTTTCAGAATCGCCCGGTTTGCAAAGGTTTCTGTTGACGACGTGCTTACGGGACGATTCCCCGAGCCCGGTACGTGCCCATACTGCGGTCATCGACAAGAAGGGTCGCCCACAACATTTGCGTGACGTTAATCCGCCGCTGATTAACTACTTATATTTTGGCGGAGAGGGATGGCTGAGAAAATCCCATGCGTTTTCGGGAAGCCATCCATTTCGGTCGGTGTTTGCGTCGAGAACGAGAATTCTCTCGATTCGTGGCACGTGCCGGCGCAGAAAAGTAGTTAGGTCAGCGGCTGTCATCGCGGAAACGATAAAGACCGTGTGTGGTAGCACGGTCAGCCAGTTCAGAATGTCCTGATCATGCTTGTCGATAATTGCCGTGAACTCTGGCACTGTCACGCCGCTAAAGATGACAATATAGGCCCAGGGACCACTCATCGTTCCGTCCCTTTCCCTTTCCCTTTCGTATCCTTGCCGGCGCCGGGCGGGTCTGGATCGGAAGCTTCATCCTTGGGCGCCGTACTCTTGTCTTTTGCATCGTCTGGCACTTTGTTTGCTCGGTGAAGAGCGGCTTGTAGAACCACTTTTGTAAACAAATAGCCGGACAGAAATCCTGTTGCAGAAAAGCCCGTGAGCAGTGAAATGGCTACTGTTTCGCTGCCGACGGTAGTGCCATAATTCCTACCAAAAGCAGCGAGTGCTGCCGGGAGATTGTTTAACTGGGTCAAAGTGGCACCTACAAGCACTTTTGTGAGCCAGTCAGAGATTTCTACAAGGTTATTATTGGTCGGTAAGAACTTCTCCGTTCCTGACGTTGTCGAGACATTTATAGCGCTCCCGTCGTTTTGTCCCTTTGGAATGCCAAACAAGAGGCCAAACAAGCTACCGGTCGCAAACGCTGCAAAAGCCAAGAGGCCCCCCGATCCGAACGTCAGCAAAAAAGAAGACGCTCTTGCCACGGAGGAGGCAAGACCACCGGCGAAGATTAGATCGAGCAGGATGCCTACACAGACGAATACTCCCGCAATATAATAAACAAGGACTTGATCCTTTATTGGAGCGCCCGTCGTTTTCGTAATCATCCCTAGTATTCTCGCACGTAGTCTCCGTTCGTGGTAATCACCGAGCCCATGGTGTACTCACCGAGCGGACATCTCACCTTTTTCCCAAGAGAATCGCTTACATTTTTAGGGCTCCATCTTGCACAAGTGGATAAGGGCTACTGAGGAAGCGAGAGGCACCTCAAGTGGTTTTGGCCTTGGCTACTCCACAGGTACTCCAAATAGATCGTAAATTTCCTCGATGGCTTCGTGAGTCTCAGCATCATGCTGCGCGGCGTCGGCGTAACGTTTCTGACCCTATGCAATGCGTGACTGCGCCCCAGAAGCTCGTGCCCGATCCAGAAGCTCCTTGAGCTTGGCCCTGCGTTGAACATCTGTCAGGTGTTTGTATTTGTCGCTCATGCCGAGAGCATAACCTTCTTGGTGAGCTTTGGGGCAAGTTTGGGTAGTGGATCAGGTAAATTTCGGCACACAGGTCTCACCATGTCAAGGATCAGCAGTTGTACTGCCTGGTCCCGGTGCTACCACAATGGGACTCTCGAGCCCCGGTCACCGCGCACTATTTGTGCCTCCGACCATCATTGACACGACTCGAGACGAAATTTAGCTACACCAGAACAGAAGCAGAGCTGAGGTACCCATCCGCCCGTCCGTACCCTGGCAGCCACATCCTGAAGCCGAGAATCGCTCCAGGCGCCGCAAATGGCGCTTGGAGAGAAGACGAGGATGGGAAAAGGCAGTAAGGGCGCTTTCGGAGCTTCGTGGTGAGCTGAGTAACCTGTCGCTTGCAGGCACCCCGTGGGGGTCGTATTCTTGGTCGATGTCAGCATGGCTCGACAAGATTTGGCCTGTCGTAATGGGAAACACACGGATGTCTCGTCGACAAGCGACAAGCGTCCAGAGGCAAAGCAGCGAGGAAGAACTTCTGAGAGAGGCAAGGCAGCGCAACTTCCACGTCGCCCTTATTGGTCCTCAGTATTTTATATTCCGTGATGCTATAGATGTGAAGGGTTAGCGCGGTATGCATTCACCGGACGCGCAGCTCAACACGTCTTGAGCGATATCCGGTTTGAGCGATATCCGGTGCGAAACACCAGGACTTCCCGAACATTGTGCAATTCATGGCCCGAATCAATTCAGTGGGACTGTTCTACAGGGTACGAGACGTTGGGGCTTCTCGACACCTTTCCGTGCGTCATGAGAGTTTTGGTGTAGCTTCTCGCCTGCATCAAAACTTTGGGCTTTAGATGCAGAGCCGCGGCGTGCTCCTCGGAGGTGAGGGCGCGTTCTTCGCGAAGACGAGGGTTGTGGTGGCTACGGGGGCCATCCTGCCAACTTGCGGTCTCAAGCCGCACCTCGATAGGCGTGGTGCAGCCCTCCCAAAACCGGACTTGCAACGATCGCGGCGTTCGTATTGGCCGGTCGCGTTGCGGCAACAGGCGTGGCTTGACCAAGGCCCTGGTGCGGGCGCTCGGTGTTGAAGTACCGGACGTACTCCGCGAGCACGCGCTCGAGATGCCGCTCCCTGGTGAGGAGCACGTGATCGAGGCACTCCCGGCGAGCGCTGCCAAGGAAGCGTTCGCAAAAGGCCTTCGCCGTCGAAGTTTGAACGGGCGTTCGGATGACGCGAATCCCAACACCCTCAGCCACCCGAGCGAAGAGTCGGCCGAACTTGCTGTCCCCGTCGCGAATCAGAAACTTCGGCGCTTCTCCGAAGGGGGTGGCCTTCCGAGGCTGCTGGGTGAGCAGCGCCAAGAAGATGGAGGGCGCAGGGCTCGATCCTGAGCACGTTGTTTGAGGGACGCAGAACGAAGCCCCCTCAGAAAACTTGGTTGAAGTTCTCCGAGGGGGCTCACCTCCGAGTTTGCAAAAGGCGGAGGTATTCATGTTCGATCATTTTCTTCTTGGGCGCGAGTTTTTCGAGGTACTGACGGCGCACGATGAGGCCATCGCGGTGCGGGTCGCGGCGCGCTAGCGCAATTCAACGCAACTTCGAAGAGAAAAGACTCGAAGAAGAAGCAAAAGTCAAAAAACAATGGGAAGAAAGCAATGCACGACAAGACTTCACCCACTTCGCCAACCTGTACCAGGAATACTTCCAACGCCATCGACGCTTGATCGACTCCAATCTGGATCTAAGCTCCAAAAACGACCCTCTCGAACTCCTGCGGCGCTCCATCACCGCCGCGGACCCCTCCCTCCATATCGTCGAACGTAAAACACCCATCGGACGAAACGCGGAGTTCAAGGAAAGTGACGAGGAGTACCCTACCGCCTGCCTCCGAACCCCAATCGGAAATATCGCCCTTTTTTGCGTCCGCTACCATCTCCACGAAACACCCACCCTCTGGTGCATCCTAGGCTTCTCTACCGATAAGAAAAATTACTACCAACTGTCCAGTAACAAAATGCCCCTCGATTTCAACTCCATCTCCTTGCTGGACTCGGAAATCGAAGAAGCTATGGAAGCGATCCTAGCCTCTCAACCATTCACCCAAGCAGGATGCACCTAGGCTAACCCAGCACCCTGCCTCGGACCCGGAGAAGTCTTTTCAGGAGACGGGATATAAGGGTCGTCAATTGCGGGAATCCCCGTCGTCCTAAAACTAAAACACATCGTCATTCCTCCTCGGCGTCCGCATTGACACCAATCTTTGGATCCCGGATTCGCTTCCAGATACTAGGACGCGGAGAATCTACCTCAGGGGGAGGGGGCGGTTGTGGGGGCTCAACCTCTAGGGGTGGAGGATTTCGTTCACGAAGTCGACGAGCATGATCCTCACGCCAAATCTCGCTTGCGTTCGGATCCTTCACCTCTTCCCAGAAATTCAGAAATTCAGCGTAACTGAATGAAATGACACCCCTATAGGGATCGTACACAAAAGGATAACGAGGAAGGGCCTCTTGACGACGGTGTACCTCTTCTTCCCTCAACTCCGGGTTCGTTACGTGGAGCACAGAAGCTTCCAAACTAGAAAGCACCCGGGGGATGTAATTTACCTGTACTCTAGGCAAAGCACAGGTAATTTCTGCGTAAAAATCATTCGGCGGAGGGAGCTTCAACCGAATGATTCCTAGATCGAAAATCCACTCGTAGATCTCCCTAGGCCCTAAATGTTCCATCGTGTGGAAAAATGGATCCCCCTTACGGAGCAAAGTCGAAAGGGGGATTTCTACCTTGTGGTTGCATGACCCATCGGGACATGGAACAACAAGATACAGGAGAACTTGACTCCCCTCTACCCAAACCACTTCATAAATTAAATCCTCTATATAAGCCTGTCTTACACTTAAATGATCCAGCTCTCGGATGTCCGGATTCACTTTAGACCACAGGATCCACTGGCCAATGAGCCTCTTCGGGTTCCTTCGGAATCGAGCCAACGTTCTCTCGTTGCAGATCATGAATCCTCCTCATTTTGAATATCCGAAATCAAACCAATGCGCGGATTTCGGATTCTCTCATAAATGGAATGGGGGTTAAAGTGCAGGGCCTCTGCTTCTTGTTTTGCCTCCATTTCCTCCACGAGAGGACCTCCGAGGATTTTTTCGTAAACGCTTTGGCCAATGGCCGCAGAATGATATTCCATTTGCTCATCCATGCGGTCAATGATATACGAAACTTTTTCGATCACGGCATCGGTGACATCATCCAAAATGCGATCGAGGATCTGTTCCCGACTGGGCAAGGGTTGTCTTTTGATCTCCGCATGATAGAGTGCCGCAAGCTTGGCTAACCTCATATCCTCAAGAGATTTATCCGGGGACCACCACTCAGAACCGTGCGTCACCATATGAATTTGGGGTACTACAAGAGGATCGAACAAATCATCGGAGACAGTGACGGAAGCAACTAATCCATCGACACGAATGATGTTGACTTCGTAGTAGGTTTCGTACTCCTCCTCGTCATCCACAACGTGAACATTCCATTCGGTACCCGTGATGACCGACGTGATGGATTGGGTGACTTCGACAACTTTCGGCATAGGACCTCCATACTTGATACTACACCAACGGGAGCGTCGACTCGGAACCGACGGTGTAGACCTAGTGCATGAAAAAACGCTGGTACGTCGACGGTTACGTGGAAGAGATCCACGATTGGACTCCCGTCCGCTATGAAGGCTTCGACTCCCTGGAGAAAGCCACTCAATGTATGGCCCTCCATGCGTCCTTCCACAAGATCCTTCGAGGAAATTACCGTGTCCGCGAAAAGCCTGGCAACAAAATCGTGGCCGCAATGATTCTCGACAAGGAAAGGTCCCCGTGTTGCCCCCTCTGTGGACCTTGGGACAAAAAAGCATTCATCCGATTCGAGAAGTTTTTTCAAGCAAGGCTTCCCGAAAGAAGAGGAAGGCATCACGAAAAAGTTTGATCTTAGGCCCCTTCCGGTGTAATAACCCTTGCCGCCTCCATGTCGAGGCAAGGAGAAATGTGTATGATGAATCTCAAATCCAACGATACCCTGATCCGCTTGCCCACGGGAATGGGCAAAAACAACTTCACTCAGCTCTTGGGGCGTGTACCCCGAAAGCCTTCAATCCCCCTCCCCGTCGCCCAGGTTTTCGCCCACGTCTGTGGATTTGCTACGCCAAAAGCGTGGCTTACGTGGGTGATGGCCTACTAGGGGAATTCTAGGAGCCCTCCGTACTGAAACGGGTACGAGGGCTCCCTCTTCCAAAGAAAGAAAATCATGAAACTTCGAGACGTTACGCTGTCCTTGTTTGGTGGTTCGATCGTTTACGTGGCGATGGCCGTGAGCGCCGCATGCTCAGGGGGAATGGGTGGAGGATCAGGTTCCTCAGCCACGAGCACAAGCTACCCAGCAACCAACAAGAAGTCATTCTTGTCCCATTCCTCGTCTACCTCCAGTAACGAGCCCACGACCGAGATCAGCTCTACATCGATCCCCGAATCAACCCTCAGCACATCGGTACCAACCAGCTCTACCTCAACCGGCACCGAAGTTACCTCAAGTGCACCGAGTACCGTTGCCTCAACCACTTCAACTGCAACGTCGAGCACGACCAGGTATACTTCCACTAACCCTAGCGCAACTCTTACTTCCTCCAATGCGCCGAGCACCACGGCGTTTTCGTCCTACACGTCGGTCACGAGCACCCTGAGTGCAATCACGAGCACTCTCACGAACCCAGTCTCCACGGCATCTGCCGACCCTACGGACGGCACAAGACTGAAAGCCGTCTACATGACGGGGGCCGATGGCTCCAAATACTACATCAGCGGGCAATGGTGGGACTCTCAACGCGGGGAGTATTGTTCGTTCGAGACGGCAGCGGACGGAATGACGCGATGTATGCCCTTCAATTATGCAATCGTATATACAGGTTTATTTTCAGATTCGATCTGTACTGTCCCTCTTGCTTACATAAACGAGTGCCCGGTAATGCCCGCTTACGCTCGTGGGTATAACGTGTCGTGCCCTACTACCACCACGTCGCTGTACACGCTTGGGGCGCAAGTGACGACGGTCTACTCACTGTCGACCATCACTTACGGCGATGGAGGTCAAGGGCAAGCCTGTCAGATATACCCATACACCTCCGGTTTTCAAGGGGATGCCCTCTTCTCCGTGGGCGCCGAGATCCCCGCTTCGTCCTTCGTGGCGGCAACGCAAAGTCACGACTGAGAAAGTCGGTATCCCTCGTGGGTGGGGATGGTTGGTGGTGTAACACTACTTTTAGGAGGCATTAATGCCTATTGTAGACGAACAGCGCATGGAGTTTCTTCGCAAGGTGTACGACGATCTCAAGGGTATTCCGGGTGACTCCCACGCCTGCGACTTTCAGGTAGTGTCCTAATTTCAAGTATTGGATGTTATTGGCTAAATTGTTCGTAAGCTCCTCAGAATGCGCCTGCTTACGAAAACCGAAACCTGGTCGCGGCCAAAGGGTCTGATTGCCTCAACGTACACACCTGACCTAACGGCCGACGAACAAGCGAACGTTCGTCGAGCCCTTCAAGTTCTTCGGCGCCGTCATGGTTCATGGAACTCTCTTGCCCCTCTCCTCGGCGTCAAACTCAGCACGCTTGAGAAGGCCGTGGTGCCGAAGAGGACCCTGAGCGCCGGGCTAGCTCTTCGTGCAGCAAGGCTTGCAAAGGTTCCGATGGAGGAGATCCTCTCGGGCCAGTGGCCAAAGCCCGGGGCGTGCCCAATGTGCGGGAGATGTGATAAGACCGCGACTTGACGATGAGTGAAAAACCACCGCCAATCCTGCGCAGCTCGAGGATGCCTACCTACTGCGTTCGGAGTTGCCATCCGCTTTAACGCCGAGCACTGTCAGGCCCTCTTCAATCTCATGCGCCTCCAGGGCAAAAGCAGTCCCACGCCCGCAAACATCCATACTATCTATCACCAGGAACTTTCCCGTGACACGATAGAAGCTTGGGATACTTCTGTCCCTAACCGCTTGTGAAAAGCAATTCACGTTGTTAGCAACTCTGCACAACATAAGGAAGTTTCGCTCGCGCCAGAGCTTCGACCTCTTCTCGAGCCTCTTATATTCGCTGTTGTAAGGGCCTTGCTTGAAAGAAACGTCTTCTCGCAGAAAGTTGCCTTCCAAATTGGCCAATTCTTCAAAGTGCTCCACATATTCGACAAAGCTTCGCATAACGTCGTCGGCAGTCGTATCTAGCTCGGGGTATTTTCCTGGCCAAATGACGGTTGTGCGCCGGACTTTCAGATACTCTGCTGCCTCGGCCACGCTAAACGGGAGAAGACCTCGGACGGCATTATCCACCCACCAACTCCAGCCTTTGAGATCGAGTCCGGTCGATATATGATCGATTATGCTGGCATATACCATCTCATCTGGGTCCCGCCCGGCACCGAGCGATTCACGAACCCATTCCTCGTGCTGTACCTTAGTGTCGTGTAGTACCTCCACCGGATACTCTAGTGCGCCCGTGGGTACTTTGTCTATTCTAGTGTGATGTGTCGGACAGAGCAGGATGAGGTTAGCGTAAGAGTTACGCTGCGCCTTCGACAGTGGACTCTTGCCTCTAGGGCCATCAGACTCCTCCGCAACGATATGTGCCATCTCGCCGATTACCACGGATACACCCATTCCGCCCCCTTCCGTCAACTCCTCTCTGCAAATCGAACACCGCCCCGCCGCTCGACCCCATAGCAGTTTATGATCCTTCGCCAGTATCGTCATATGTACGGTTCAATCAACGCCATAATTGCCTATCCTGAGTATCTATCTCACTATCTCGGGTTGCGCCTTGACAAAGGAGGATAGCCTGGCTACGATAACTAGCTCCATATCCCAAGGAGCATCTATGGTAAATCCATCGAATTTATCGGGGCAATTGCCTGAGAACACGACATGTAAATCCGTCACCGAACTGCCTGACTTCCCTGTGAAGTTCTCTTGGGAACCTCTCTATACAGACCTCAAGCCAGAGGGCTACCGCGTTGTGATTATTCTACCGTCTATCGGCAAGATCCACGTCGAGGCTCCTGAGATGACAACTCCCGCTGACATTACCTTTCACAACGGGATGTCCACTTGGCGAGGGGCTATTAGGGACAAATTTGAGTCTGAGCTTCCAGATCCGAGATCAGTGCACCGATGACCGCGCTGTGGATTCGAGCAACATCATCCGCGTCGGGCGGGAATGCCGCCTCGGTGGAGCCACACCTCAAGGTGAATCTGCCACGAGGGTACTCTTCAACGTGCACAAGAAGACGCGTGTACCGTCGTTTGTCAAACGGCAGTCGCGCTTCACGTTGAAGAAGGACCCGAAAAGAGCGCTCACTCGCGTGCTCCCCGGGCCGGATGGCGGGCACCAGGTCTTGAAATTCGAGAGGCCCAAGATTGCCAGCGTTTTCGGCTGCAAAGGCCCGGAGTCCCAGGATGAATCCGTTCAGCAAGTTCTCGACGACTTCGTTTGGCATATTCCGGGTAGTGTCCTAATTTGAGATTTGCCTCGACAAGCGCGATCAAAAGGGTCGGGGCATACTTGAGGTCATGGACGACATGGCCATCATCAAGCGCATCTCGGCCATCGGTTCCGAGCTTGTCGAGCTTGAGCGCCGACGGAACGAGATCGATACCCGAACCAAGGCTCTCATCCGAGAGGCTCACCGGCTTACACGGCCTCGGGGAGCGACAGACGGGGACGGAGAAGTCACCGAGCCCAAGGAAGTACCTGCACTGCCCATCGTCAACGGTGCCGCCCACCTTGTGCGAAACGGAGAGCCTACTATTAAGTCCCGCGTCCTGGGTTGGCTTCACGAAAACGATGGGCGCGCGATGACGAAGTGGGAGGGTGCCCAAGCTCTCAACTTGACCACGACGCAGGTCCACTACTGCCTTGTCGGCCTTCAGAAGCAGGGTCTTCTCAAGAAGGCCGGGATGGGCCGTTGGATGCTCACCGAAAGAGGAAAGGAGCAACAGGGCAAGCTACCGGCGGCGCGGAACGGTGAGGTCATCGTCGTCAACGCTGGTGCTTTTTCCCGCGAGGGTTTAGGCTCTGCATGAAGTAGCGGCTAACGGGAGAAATAAGGTGACCGAGCAAGACGAACGCGACAAGGAGATCGCCAAGCGCGTAGCAGCGAGGGCGAAAGAAGCAGATGAGGCGAAAGAGAAGCCCACAGAATTACAACGATTTGCCGACGAGATATTGACTACTTACGACCTTTCCAAGGTCGCTGACTTTAGCCAGGACGTTGTTCGTAGAGCCTTTACGGCAAGCGGGGGGCAATGCGAGTGTGACCGCAAGACTTGCAACGAGAAGCATCGCGGACGGTGCCCTCGAAAACTTCTCTGGGAGAATCGCGGACATAAGCCCGATGCGTGGCAAGCTCACCATTGGGTGGCGCAAGATCGAGGAGGCACTGATAATCTACGCAACTGCCAGATCCTCTGTGTGCCGTGTCACGAGAGCACACAGAGCTACGGGCGTCCGCCTAAGGTTTGAGCAATCTTCCGAATCGCATCCGCCATCTCATCCGTGATGCGGTCGTCAAACTTCAAAGTAAACTCAATCTCGTCCGTCCCGATAACGCCCGACACAATCAACTTATAGTTCTCTGGCAAGAGGTTCGACGAAAACAGCTTCCCGTGGAACCAAACGTAGAAATCTGCCTGATCATAGAGAATGCGCCGTCCTTCGGGGAGCTTCTCTTGGTAGTCGCCAAACCGTAGCCACACTGTGGCTTCGTGATAGTCACCTTGGCAACTTGCTACCGTGTGCACTCGAGGGATGAGATTCAGCGCTTCAATCACCTTGGAAATACCCGTGTCCACGTAGGCATGTACGGTCACACAAGTCTGCTCATGTGCCTGGATGAACCTTGAAACTACCCGGCGGGCAAGGGTGTCCACAAAGGGTTAGACGTATAAAAGGAAAACCCGTGGCGTGAGCATTCTAGCTCAGAATGTATCTCCGTTTGGACGAAGTCATTTGCTTAGAATTACCGGGTCGGGTCCGGTAAGAGGGGGCTCCCAATCAAGATACTTCACCAAAACAGGTGCATCAATAATGTCAATCTTCGTGGATTGTTCTGCTTGGGCTTTGAGAAGTGCAGCGGCGGCTGCCCCATCCTGAAACACTATTCTTACGCGCCCTAGTGGAACTCTGACTCCAAAGAGCACCACGTCTCCCGATATGTCATCTCCGAGCCCAATTTCTACAGAATCCGCTGTCGCACTGCTCAAGCGCGGAACATCGGTAGGAAGCGAGACGGGATCCTTGAAGTTCATGGAGATGGTCATGCGCGTTTCCCATAGTGCTCGCGTACACATGGCCCGCATCTCCTGGGCGTTCCGAAGGTCCTCGGTGGTGATTTGATTTATCAGAGTGAAATACCCATACTTGGCAACCTTAGGCTGAATCTCGGCTAAGACAGTGAGGAGGCGCTCCCAGATTACAAGACTGCTGACATCCGGAAGTCTACTTGGATCTATGGAGACAGCTCCAGCTAAGATGTGACCATTTGACAAGGCAAAATGAATGTGCCCTCCTTCACGAACAATGCGCAGCACCCTGGTTACCTGTAGGCTGTCCTGCACCCGCTTTCCTGGACATTCAAAGTGCAAAGAGAGTATAACACTGCGGGAACGTTGGTCGAGCGTCACGCGAACGTGAATTGGGTCTGATGTATCGTTCTCGAGAACCGTCAGTTTCGTGCCAGCCTTGACATGGTGAAGGTCAAGGGGAACACTTTCACATCGGTCAGTGCCCGTTGCCGTCAGAACCAGCCGGAGGCAGATGTCCTCCTGGTGACCCGGACTGATCTTGATAGCGTCAGGAACAGAGGCACCAAATATTCGTTCCCACCACGGGGACAGCTTGAAACTCGCGATGTTAACACTCTGAACGGTGATCTCATTACCTTCCTCGATAGCTTGACGAAGTGCTAGTGCGGACGCTTGGCCCTGGTCATCGTTAGCAAATAGGAACTCCGACGCGATCTCAAGCTCTTTGCCCACGGATAATGATGGAAGTGAGAGGTGTCCGATCCTATGCCTCAATTTCCGACAGCCATCGGTATCGAGAGTTTGGGTGACGGGGATGACCACAGTTATGGTCTCGTTTCTGTCCCATTCCTGCATCAGCCCCTTGAGGTGCTTGATAATGCTAGGAACATCTTGCCAGAAGCCGCATCGTGCCTGGACATCCCAAACGACTATTACAACAGGTGGAGCAGTGTCAGCCCAGTGCTTCAGGTCCTTGACCTCCAAAGAATAGTGGATCTCCTCTGGCGTTTGCTTCGGAACAAACCTCCTCCAATCCGTGGTGCTCTTGAGCTGCGCCAAGAAAGTCAAGCCCGTAGACTTTCCGTCCTCATAGATGCTGACGGTAAAGTCCTCTCCGTAGTCTTGCTCGAGAGAGTTACAAATCCAGGTGTGTAGCGCCTCAGTGAACTGGCTTCGACTGATGCGCTCTTGCTCCTGTTGGTTGGTTCTACGTCGAGGCTGTGGGGAGTCCTGGTTGGTCATCTCGATATTCATTCTACACTGACATGGTTAGCCGGGTAAGGAACCATGAATTGTTTCCGACAATCGCCCGAGAGCTACCCCAAGTTCCCCCGCCGGTACTCCGTGACGACGTAGCATTGTACGGCTCTCGTTGGTGAGTCCACGGGGCCGTCGTGAAGCACGGCGACGTAGTTCCATCGCTGAGAGTCCTCGTTGAAGAACCGCCAAGCGTACGCGAGCTTCGCCTTCGGGTGACCCACGAGGTCAAAGAAATGGACGGTACCGGACCAAACCGTCTCACCCACGTGTGCCCCAGACTCTTCGGGCACCTTTTCGTGAACGTCGACGGCCTTGACGTAGCGGCTCTCGCAGCCGTGCATGTGCCGGATGGCGTCTTGGAATTCGACAATCTCGGGGCGCTTCAACTTTGTCGGCATCGTGATCCCTCAAGGATAACTACACCGACGAGGTGCCAGATTCCTACAGGCACGTCATCGGCTCAGGTGAGGCGCTTGAACATGTGCTTGCCCTTCGGCTTGAGCATCAAAACGAAGCCGGTTCGTTGGGAGATGAGGTTGTTCTCGGAGATGGCTGCCGAGATCATCTGCGCCGTCTTGTTGTCCTTGAAAGTCTTAGCGGAGTCTATAAAGGGAAGAGCTTCGAGCCCGATGATCCCGTAGTCCAGCACCGGTGCACCCGAAAGGAAATCCTTGGTGTTCCTGGTAACGAGGATCCGATGCGCCAGCATGATCTTCTTGATTTCGAAGTCGTCCATCCCTTTCGTCGGCGTAATGATGTGGAAGTTGGCTTCCTTCAACGCTGACCCCAAAAAGGCGACGTTCTCATCAACAACGAGTGTAGCCCTCGCCATCCCCCGCTTCTCAACGTCATCGGCCTGTTTATTGAGGTAACGGGCCAAGACTCGGGCAATGATCGCGTCGGGATCATGTTCTACGTTCGGCGCGTTCATCTTGATCCTCGCTACACCGCCTCGGCGTGCTTCAGCACCGTCTCGACAAGCTCGGGCAGCTCCCACTCGTGATCGGCGATGCCAAGGGCAACCGCGGGCGTCGTGTGCACCGTTCGGTGAACCCTCACCAAATTGTAGAAGCCCATCCACAGGGCCACGTGAGCGCCGTGGTTCTCGAGTTTTTTCGAGAACGCGTTGGTGAGCCGAGTAAACCTCCGAACGCCCATGCGGATGTTCAGGTTGTTTCGCTCGACATAGGACGTACTGACCCACGCTTCAACGGGCGCTCCGAAAATTGGCGTTTTCTGCGTTCCGCTGACTTTCGGGGGTGAGTAGCGCCCAGGGCCTACGGGTTCCGCCTCGTAGGTTTTTACGATCTGGGCGTAATCCGTGTTGTGGACCGGGAAGTGAGTGCCAATGGGCGAGACGTAGGCTTTCAAGCCATCGGTCGAAATCTGCACGCGACCACGAACGCGATGGGACAGATCCTCAATGAACGCATTCGCCGTGGGCTCATCCCTCTTCCCGGTGATGAATGAGGGCACAAGTTTCGAGTCGGCGTCGACGGCAACCCACGTCCAGGTGTCCCCGAGCGACTGCGAATCGTCGTCCTTTACGTGGCGCTGCT
>Ga0187872_10001773_pt1 | contig 20962 bp, 17 predicted proteins | sample June2016WEW_16_4_FD_132973 | JGI IMG/M metagenome (GOLD analysis project Ga0187872, IMG submission 132973) | Peatland microbial communities from SPRUCE experiment site at the Marcell Experimental Forest, Minnesota, USA - June2016WEW_16_40 | ecosystem: Environmental > Terrestrial > Soil >...
CCAGCCAAAGCTCCCGGGGAAAGAACACCAAGAGAATTCCCGTTCATCTCTTCCTTTTTCCTTCTCGCCCTGCTCATTAATTAAGAGTACTAAAACGGTCTCAGAGATGTTGGCACGGAGGGGAGAAGCTGAAACGCTCCCGGTATCAAACTTCGGGAATACCCAATGCCGTGCGTTAGTGCACGTTATGCGAAGATCGTCGAAACGAGGGCGAGCCTTCCGCTAAGGCGATGTCCTCCGAAGATCGGATTGCACATGTGGGTCTACTGAGTCAAAGGAGAGTCAGATTCTGACTATACCGTTATCCAACACGATCTTTCTGACGCGTCGCCTTTACAGCTGACAGAATGCCGACTCCTAAGAGTACTACCGCGCCTACCGCAATCCAGTGTGCGGGCATGTGCAGCAAGTATGCGGCATAAATCAGGCCACCGATCACGATCGCGAACCCAATCGAGTAAAGACCGAATGACATAGCGTCTCCGTGGCGGTTTTCGCCCGAGAAGTCGGCCCGGAATGCGGCCGCCCTCCGTCCTCTGGCATCGATCAAATCCCCAGCCCTTACTGTGATGAACTGGCTTTCTGATTCTTGACCTGCAGATCGTTCACCACTTGCTGAACGTTCGGCACTCCCGTCGCCACGTTCTCGGCGAGCGTGCGCTTGTTTTCCGAGTTCACTTCTCCGGTCAGCGTGACTACACCGCTCTTCACTTCGTATTTCACGCTCTTATGCAATCTGTTCTGAATCAGCGCAGCGTCCAGGTTCTTCTCAATGCCTTCGTCCAGATCGGAGTTCACGGCCTTTGCTTCGTTTTCCGCGCCCACGGGAATCACGGCAATCTGATCTGCGACAACCTGGGTGCCCGCGAAGGACTTTGCAATGGATTCTGCTTGTGACTTGTCGTTCTGACTGGCGACTTGTCCGCCGAGGGTCACGACGCCCTTGTCGCGATCCTGACTGACGGAGACGTCCTTGAAGCCTGCCTGATCGAGCGACGTGCGAATACTGCCGGAAACATCAGGCGACTTCGTGGCCGTCGCGGAGCATCCGGCCAGAATTCCACCGGCGAACAGCGTGAGCATGGCTAGTGACAATCTGAGCTTTTTCATGTTTCTCCTTTGATGAATTCGAGATGGAACCTCAAACGTTATAAAGCGATAGCCAGTTCGTATTGCCATTGGCTACCGGCGCCGACGAAAACAACTTCATCGAACAGGTATTTCTCCGTGTCGCACTCCGCTCTTTCACACACCGAGCCGATTGTCAGGGCCCCCAAGAATCCAAACGAATGGAGGACGGCCGGGAGTTACGCGCTCTTTGCGCGTGCCGCCTCTGGCTCGCTGACCAGTTCCTCAAAAAGCGTCCGGTAATGGATCATGGCCTGGCGCAAGTCTTCGGTGCTGGCCTGCCCCCGCGTTTGACGAAGCGCGCTTTGGTGGGCCGCGCGGTAATTGTCGAGAACGAGCGGATGATCGACAGAGATGTCCGCCGCGCGTTGTTCAAAGTCGCTCATCGGATAGCCACGCGTGGACATTACATCGCCCAGCAGTTGGTCGGCGTCCGTTACCGCACCTCCGGGGCTGTCAACGAAGCGAGCCTGCACTCTGCCCCAGGACTCGATAAACCGGGCGCGATCGGCCGGAGCGAGCGGGCGGATGTGCAAGGCCTCGACTCGTTCCGCGCGCTCGTCGAGCGCGGCTTCTGCTTTGCGCCGGCTCCCGCCTTCTTTCACGGCGCGGGTATATTCAGCGCCACCAAACTGAGTGCGCAGTCTTTCCGTTCGGCGTTTGCGAGTAAAAAGCCAAATGGCGATGCCTGCGACCACCACCACGGCTACAGCGATGATGATGGCTATTTGCGTCGAGCTTATTTCCGAGAAGTTCATGACCTGCCTCCAGTTTTTCGTCGATTTCTTGGCCCACGTCTAAGAGTCGTCGCGGCTGGGGTTGCGCGAAGTTGTTACGGCGTTACGGTTTTTCGACGGTTTTTTGCACTTGGCCGATTTTCTTTTGGACCTTCCCAGCTATCCTTTCGCCAATGCCTTCGCCTTCCAAGCCGGGGTCGTTCGTCAGTTGGCCCACCTTTTCTTTGATCTTGCCTTTCACTTCGTGAACCTTACCTGCGATCTCATTCTCAGTACTTGGTTTCATCTTGTTGCCGCCTCTCTGAAACGATTCGAATTCCGCGCTCGGTCTCGCGCTCCGCGAGCCGCCCAAGAGTCAGCGAAGAAGATGCTAGTTCCCGCGCCAACGGGAATATCCCCAGCCCCCACCGCCGAGCAAAAACACAACGAGAAGAACGATCAATAGAGTTGTCATCTGGATCCTCCCAAGTCAGAGGAAGCTGGTTGACTCGTCCGCAGAAGAGTCGCCTTACTTCCCCCGCAGCGACTATGTTAAGAAAGACGAAGGCGGATATCTGTTCACATAGAAACACTTTCAAATCTTGTCTGTTGATTTCGGGAGCGCGGAAGTTGAGGGTCAATTGCGCGTGACAACCCTCTGGGGGATTTCAGGTTACTGCTCCGTTGTAGTTTTCCGTGCACCGTTCAAATACCCGATCTCGGGAACGCGACTTTTCATTCCCCATCCGGGATTTCTGGCGCCGACCAACGTATACTCGCGACGTACGCAGATCTCGCCTGATAGGGATACGAAAATGCCCGACGAAGAGTGGATCAAAACACTTGAAGACGGCAGAAAAGTGAAATTTGTCTACCAAGAACTGCCGGAAGACGGGGCGTTTATCACCGCGCAGATTGAAGGGAATGAAGTCGTCTATTCGGTCATATTGACCAAGGCAAGAAACCCGCTGAGTCGTGAAGATGTCGAAAGTCATTTCAAGGGCGAGCTTTCGAAGAAGTAGCGACACACACGCTGCCTGCCAGCCGGCTGCCAATTCATGAGGGGCACGAACGGGCTGTTCGCGACCAGCTCCTATCCAGGTTTGTAGCGCCATTCTCGCTTTAGTGCCCAGAAATGGTCCTTTTTGAAGCGAGCGAGGTGCACTTTTGAGCAAACGAAAGTTTCAACGATTCTGAGCACCCCGAAATCGGGTTATTCCCCACTTCGATTACAGCCACGCAATCCAATCCGAGAATGAGAGTGTATCGTAATGGACAGATATCCCCCTTCGAGGCTCCTAATATAGGCGCGTGCGAAATGATGTCGAGGAAATAGACGTCGGCGCACTGCGCCAAAGCAGAAATGCCGCCTCTCGCGCTGAGAGGCAAGGAGATGAAAATATGCTTGGGATAATCGCAGCGATCTTGATCATTCTTTGGTTACTTGGGTTTTTCGCATTCCACGTCACCAGTGGATTCATTCACATCGTCCTCGTCGTGGGTATAGTGCTCCTCCTCTTCCATTTCTTGAGAGGTAGAAGCGCCATAGCATAAAAGGCCGGTGGGCTCGGGGAGGGTTTGATCCAGCCTGAGGTGGTGTGGCGGCAATTGTCGAATGTGCCCTATATCGAAAATGCCCCCACTGCTTGAGCTGATGGTCTGGCCGCCCGATTCACAAGCCACTAGGAAAGTGGGCGCGGAATGAAACAACAGGAACGATACCGCGCCCTTTGGCCGTGGCAGATCGCATGCTGAATACTCACGATTTCATTCGACAGTTCCCCGCGCTATTTCACAAGGCATTTGCCACTGTGCGGAACAATCGCACGGTCCGCGTTGTTTCCCGGGTCGTGGCTGGAATCGCTCTGGTTCCGGTGGTCTTCGCGGTATCCACAGCTTTCTACGTCAATTTCAACCGTACAAACCTCCCCGATCTAGATGGATTTATTCGCTTCGAGCCTCCCACGATGGGCCACGTTTACGACGCGAATGGTCACGTCCTCATCGAATTGGGGCGGGAACGCCGGGACATCATTCGGTATGAGGAAATTCCTGACGTCGTGCGCGAAGCCGTACTGTCGGCCGAGGATGAAAACTTTTTCTCACATTCGGGAGTGGACTATTCGGTCTTCCTTCGTTTGCTGGTCAAGACAAACATTCGAGCCTTGGTCGCCCATTTCACAACTTTCGATCGGGAAGATGCTTCCAAGCGTCCACCCGTGTTTCCACAAGGGGGCTCGACGATCACCCAGCAGCTCGTGCGCGGCTACTTCCTGCAAGAACTTTCCAGCAAAAAAAACAGCAACTCGCTTCAGCATAAGGGCATACTTCCGCACGTTCTGGCCTTCATCATTGGTGTGCCTGGCACAAACAAACTCCTGCTGAAAATAGAGACAATCCGTCTCTCCTTGTGGATTGAGGGAGCGATGCGGAAGCAGTACGGGTCCAAGCGCCGGGCCAAGGAAGAGCTCTTCGCGCGTTATGCAAGCTTCGTCTATATGGGGAATGGGCGATATGGCTTTGCGGCAGCCTCAGATTATTACTTTGATAAGCCCATTGAGACGTTCACTGTGGACGACGCCGACAAGGGGGCACTGCTGGCTGGTATCACAAAGTCGCCTGCCGAATACGCTCCCACTGCGGAAGACGTTCAAAAACCCACGCGCCGGAGAAATCAGATATTGAATCTGATGGTGGTGAATCACTTCCTTCCCGCGGAGACGGCCCAGCGCCTCAAGCTAGCGCCGATTCGCTTGGCTGCTCATGCCACTGAACCGGTCGAAGCGCCCGCCGCGGTGGAGACGACTCTCGAGGAACTCAAACGACTGGGTCCCAACCTCGGCTCCGACATCGGAATCGACCAGCTCCTCGAAGGCCACATCCAAGTTTATTCGACCGTTGACCACCGCATCCAACACATTGCGAACGTGGCGCTGGAGAATGGCCTGAAGGTCTATGAGAAGCGGCATCCCCAGAGCAGAGGGCTGATCCAAGGTTCCGTGGTCGTTCTTCGAAACAGCGATTCCGCCATCCTGGCCGAGACAGGTGGCCGGGAGCTGTATAAAGGACGTAACGACACGTACAGCGATTATAACCGCGTAACTCAATCGAAGCGCCAGCCAGGCTCGGCGATGAAGCCCTTTGTTTATCTGGCAGCTTTTCGCCAAGGCGCTCTCGACTTGGATACATCCGTGCCCGACGAACCCATCTCGGTAGCTGGTGCCAACGGTCAAGCGACCAAATGGATCGCCAATTTCGACAACCAATTTGAGGGAATGATACCGGCACGGCTGGCGCTGGCCGAGTCGAGGAACGCGGCGGCCGTTTGGGTCACCGGACAGATTGGGGTTGATTCCGTGCTGCAAACGGCGCAAGACGTGGGCATCCAAACCAAGTTGCAGCCCTACGTTGCGACGGCCCTTGGAGCATCCGAAGTCACGTTGATGGAACTCGCAAACGCCTACCGGCTGATGGCTGGCGGAATGCCCGGAGAACCATACGCAATTGACAAAATTCAGCATACGCGGGGAGAGATTATCTATAGCTACCGTGGGCCCTGCTGTTCGGCGAATGACGATTCTGGATTGTTGATGATTCAGGAAGGGCTGCGTGGGGTGGTGCGCATCCCGTCTGGTACCGCGCACGCGCTCGACTCACCTGCTTTTTCCATTCCCGTAATGGGCAAGACAGGAACGACAAACAACTATCGAGACGCGCTTTTTATCGGATCCACTTATGGGCCCGACGGAATTACTGTGGCAGTGCGGATCGGCTTTGACGACAACCGCTCGTTGGGCGCGAAGGAAACCGGCGCTCGGGCCGCGCTCCCGGTGTTCCGAGAAATTATCCTGAAGATCTACCAGGCACAGTTAGTCGGTCCCGCACCGCGATTTCCTGAAGAAATGGAAGAAAACATTGACGCCTATCTGAGGGGAGAGCTTCCGGCGAAAGATGCGGCAGGGTTCGTGAATCCGCCCGGTGTGCAGAGATTCGCCGATGATGGGGCAGAAGACTGTTCCGCGAAACTGGTCGTCCTGTCAACATACGGATGCGAGCTAACAGGCAACCGGCCACATGCTATCTACCCCAGCAAGAACGAGACTGGCCAATTGATTTTTACGAATGAGTGAAGCTTCCGCTTCAGATCCAGATTTTGCCGAAAACTTGTCTTCTCCATGGATGAACAAACGAGGGGCTCATCGGTTGCACAAAGCAGGCCAATTCGCGCATCTAACATGTCGGAGGTCAATCCCATAGTCCCAAACTTGCAATTCTTTCGTTGACGCCCTTAGATGTAATCCATCACAGTTTGTCGGAGTTAAAGTAAATCGAAGCGGGTATCTCGCGCAGGACGACTTTGTGACGGTTCCACATCAAAGACGCATTTTGACGATGAACAGAGGGTCTGCGACTTTGAAGTCTGCCCTCTATGAAGCTGGAAACCGTGACGAGCTTCTCCTTTCGATGACGGTTGATCAGGCCGGCGTCTCGGGCGGCCGTTTGAAGATTGGAGATCCAAGTGGGACTACCCTGTTAGATTCCCCGGTCGATTGCGGGGACTCGAATGCTGCGTTAGAAGTAATGTTTGCGTGGCTGGGCGAGCACGGCTTTCTCTCTCGATTAGCAGCTGCGGGTCACCGGCTCGTCCAGGGGGGGCCTCGATACAAGGACCCACAACGGATCACTCCGGAATTCTTGTCGGAGATCGAGCAGCTTGTGCCGCTCGACCCCGATCACATGCCAGCGGCGATCCGGGGAATTCAATTTGTCGCCGGGAAATTTCCGGAACTTCCGCAAGTGGCGTGTTTCGACACGGCGTTTCATTGCTCTCTTCCAAAAGTGGCGCGCATGTATGCGCTGCCCCGACGCCTCTACGACCAGGGCATCTTTCGGTACGGCTTTCACGGCCTTTCCTACGAGTACATAATGCGCGAACTGCACGCGCTCGAAGGCAAGCTCGCCAACGGACGCGTGATTATCGCCCATCTCGGTAGCGGCGCCAGCATGGTCGCGGTCAAAGAGGGGAAAAGCATCGACACCTCAATGGGCTTCACTCCTCTCGAAGGACTTGTTATGGCTACCCGTTCCGGTGATGTCGATCCGGGCGCGCTGCTCTATCTCCTCGAGCACAAGAAGATGTCCGCGAAAGAGATGAATACACTCGTGAACAAGGAATCCGGGCTGCTGGGAGTTTCGGGGACGTCCGGAGATATGAGGGTCCTGCTGGAGAAGATGCGCGAGGATGCTCGGGCCGGGGAAGCTCTGGATCTGTTCTGTTACCGAGCGAAGAAATACATTGGCGCGTATGCCGCAGTTCTTGGGGGGTTGGACATGCTCGTCTTTGCGGGAGGAATTGGAGAACACGCACCCGTCGTTCGCAAACGGATCTGCGATGGCTTGGACTTTCTGGGCATTCGTTTGGATGACCCAAGCAATGAAGCCAATGCAGCATTGATATCGCTGCCCGAAAGCCGCGTAAAAGTGCGCGTAATAAAGACCAACGAAGATCTAATGATCGTGCGGCATGTCCTCTCCGCTCTGGGATGGACAAATGCCTAACCATCCAAAGGTAGCGAGGAGCAAAGATGCTTGAATTTAACGCCACTTTATCGACCGTCGTCGAAATCAACGAAAAATCGCAATCCGCTGGAAACTTACCTGCCGGCCCGAAGCCGAATGGGCCGCTTTCGGCCGAGCTGTTGGGCAAGATGCATCGCTACTGGTGCGCCGCGAATTATCTCTGCGTCGGCCAAATCTATCTCCTCGATAATCCGCTGCTCCGTGAGCCGCTCAAAAAAGAGGACATCAAACCGCGCTTGCTGGGGCATTGGGGCACATCGGCCGGGCAGAATTTCATCTACGTGCATTTGAACCGGCTGATCCGGGAAACGGATGCAAATATCATTTACATCGCGGGCCCGGGCCACGGAGGGCCGACGCTGAACGCTTGCGCGTACCTCGAAGGAACGTATACCGACGTGCATCCTGAGATTACCCAGGACGTCCATGGCATGCGCCTTTTCTTTCGCTCCTTTTCTACGCCTGGAGGCGTCCCCAGTCACTGCGGACCGCATACACCGAACTCCATGCATGAGGGCGGCGAACTGGGCTATTCACTGGTCCACGCCTTTGGAGCGGCCTTCGACAATCCTGACTTGATTGTGGCATGCGTCGTCGGTGACGGCGAGGCCGAGACCTGCCCGCTCGAAGGAAGCTGGAAGGGCATCAAGTTCCTGAATCCATCCAGAGACGGAGCGGTGCTGCCGATTCTGCACCTGAATGGTTACAAAATCTCCGGCCCCACGGTCAAGGCGCGCACGAGTGACGAAGAACTTACCTCTTTCTACAAAGGGCTTGGCTACACCCCCTATTTCGTGGAAGGGGACGACCCCGAAATCGTACACCAACTTTTCGCGGGTGCTCTCGATCACTGCTACGCGCGCATACGAGACATTCAGAAGGATTCCCGGACAAAAGGCGCGCGGACAAATAAAGACGAGCCCCGGCAATCGTGGCCGATGATCATCCTGCGCACTCCGAAGGGCTGGACAGGCCCGAAGGAGGTGGATGGCGTGCCCATCGAGGGCACGTTCCGTGCGCACCAGGTTCCGCTCTCCACCGTGTGCGAGAATCCGGAACATTTAAAGATGCTCGAAGCCTGGATGCGGAAGTACCGGCCAGAGGAATTATTCGACGAGGAAGGACGTCTGGTCGCTGAGCTTGCGGCGCTGGCTCCGGATGGAAGTCGCCGTATGGGCGCAAACCCCCATGTCAACGGCGGGCGATTGCTGAAGGCGCTCGATCTTCCCGAATTTGCCCAATACGCATTATCCATACCTGGTCCGGGCGAGGTGGTGGCGGAAGCACCGCGCAAGTTGGGAGAGTATCTGCGCGATGTCATCAAGCTCAATGCCTCCAATTTTCGGCTGTTCTGTCCGGACGAGACGAATTCGAATCGCCTGAATGCGGTGTTTGACGCAACCGACCGTTGCACGATGGAGGCGACCGTATCCATCGATGACCATTTAGCTCCTGACGGCCGCGTGATGGAAGTGCTCAGCGAGCATCTTTGCGAAGGCTGGCTCGAAGGCTATCTGCTGACTGGCCGACATGGCATCTGGTCTTCTTACGAGGCATTCGCTCAGGTGGTTGATTCCATGGTTACGCAGCACGCAAAGTGGATGGAGCAATGCCTGGATTATCCCTGGCGCAGGCCTCTCGCCTCTCTGAATGTCTTGCTCACCAGCCACGCATGGAGAAATGACCACAATGGTTTCAGTCACCAGGCGCCGGGCTTTGTCGACAACGCGCTGCAACGGCGCAGCGAGGTGGTTCGCGTCTACTACCCGCCGGATTCAAACTGCTTGCTCAACGTATTCGATCACTGCTTGCGCAGCCGGAATTACGTCAACGTCGTTACCTGCGGAAAACAGCCGGAACTGCAATGGCTCACATTCGACGAAGCGCTCGCTCATTGCTCCCAGGGAGCATCGATCTGGAAATTCGCGACGAACGATGGCGGAGGGGAGCCGGACATCGTTCTAGCGTGCGCCGGCGATGTCCCCACCATCGAGGCCTGCGCCACATCCTGGCTGCTGCAAAAGTACGTGCCTGGCATCAAGGTGCGCGTCGTGAATGTGGTCGATCTCAGCGCGCTGATGAGTCCCGACGACCATCCCCACGGCATGGACAATATTTCATTCAACGCGCTGTTCACACGGGATGTCGATGTGATCTTTGCCTTCCATGGCTATCGTTGGCTCATCCACAGCATGGTGCATGGCCGTGCGAACGAGGCCCGGTTCCACGTGCGCGGATTTAATGACGAGGGAACAACCACCACTCCATTCGATATGGTTGTGCTCAACAAGATGAGCCGGTTCCACCTGGCCATCGATGCGCTCAAGCATGTGCCCCGATTGCGTTCGCAAGCGTCGGACGCGATCGACATGTTCAACCGGAAATTGTACGAGCATCATGTTTACATCCGGGAGCATTTTGAAGATATGCCGGAAATTCGGAATTGGAGTTGGACAAAGGATTTCAGCGAGCCCGCCGCTCCGCCGCCTCTGGCGAAAGGACAGCCTCGCGCCCAGCTATTTACGGACTCTTAATTGGGGGCGTCGGCCGCAGGCTTCATTTTTTGCCAGCGGAGCCTCGCCCCCTGATGCGGGAAGCAGTGCGAATCTCGCGCCGACAGTGGCCCGTTACCCCCCGATTCCAGTGTCGGGTAGAAGGCACACCGATCCCTGTTTTGAATGGGTTGCAGCGAAATCTACTCGGCAACCAGTGTCGAGTAGATTTTGGTCGGTACGTAGCGAGTAGCGAGTGGAAGGCCTTCGGAGAGGCACACGCGTCCCCCGACGCCAAGGGCGCCGATGGGCTGCCTCGCCTCCAACGTCCAGCTTCGAGCATCGATATTTCACCCCTCCCACGCTAGCAATGTGCGAGGGGGGCGTCAAACGATTGTTGGTGTAAAGAATTTCCTAGTTAGGGGAGGGGATACCGATATGGCGGCAAATCTTTCGTGCCACCAAAACCCCAACATGTAGCATCTTACTGTTGGAAGAAGTCGTACTGTTCACTTGGGGACGCTGCGCCGCCGCTGGGAGACTCGCGAGGCCAGATAAAATGCCAATAGTTCGACACTGCTTGCCGCAGGATCTTCCGAAATGGCCATCCCCAATATTGAGGTGTCCGCGAAGTGTGCAAAACAGAACAGACACCACTTATCACCGCCTCTAACATGTTGCGACGAATACTGCGCGCAGCAGGATATCTATCGGAGGCCTCGCGCAAATGAAGGTGCAGAGGAGGTTCAAAAACATGAACATTTTCGCACGCGCCGCAGAGTTCCCAAGGCCTGGTTTGGCTAAGCAGATTTTGGCCTCCTTGCTCTCGTTGGCTCTACTGTTCGCGACCTTGCCGCAGGGCGTATCGGCCTTTCAAGACCCGCAGACTCCACCACCCGCTCAAGCGGCAGCCGATCAGGGGCCGACATACGCGCAACAGACTCCTGAGCAGTTGCAGCGGTTGGTAGCGCCGATTGCGCTGTACCCGGATTCACTGGTGGCGCAGATCTTGGCTGCGTCCACATTTCCCGAGCAAGTGGTCGAGGCTGACCGATGGGTGCAAGACCATCCGAATTTGAAGGACCAGGTTTTGGCTCAAGCGGTCGATCAAGAGCCTTGGGATCCGAGCGTCAAGGCGCTCACAGCATTTCCATCGGTCCTCGGAAACATGGACAAGAACATCTCGTGGACCTCATCTCTCGGCGACGCTTATTACAATCAGCAACAAGACGTTATGGACGCGATACAGGTGATGCGCCAGAAAGCGAAACAAGCGGGTAATCTGAAATCCACTCAGCAGCAAACCGTAACGACTGACGACTACGGGGACGTCGAGATTGCCCCTGCTTACCCCGATGTGGTTTACGTCCCGGCATACGATCCGTGGTTAATTTACGGATACTCCATACTGCCGTGGCCGGGATGGTACGAGTATCCGGGAATCTGGTATGGCGGCCCGTATCTTTACTTTGGGCTCGGCTTCGGAATCGGCTGGTTCGGGGGCTTCGGATGGGGATGGGGCCATTGGGGATGGGACTGGCACAACCACTACCCGATCTTTGACCATCACAGGTACTACTCAGGGAGTAGGACGTTTTACAATCGGAATAATTTCTATCGAGGAGGAGGCGTCCGCGGCGGAGTTGGTGCCCGCGCCGGCGCGGGGAACAGGCCTTCCACCGGCGCTGTCGCGCGCGGCGGAGTTTTCAACCGTCCGGGTGGAACAGCCCGACCTTTCGAGGGCAACACGCCGGCTGCGCGCGGATACGCTCAGCCCCGCGGTCAAAGCGGAACCCGCTCGGGCGCCTTCAGCAACCAAGGCCATGGCGGAGAGGCAAGGAGCTATTCGTCACGCGGAAGCGCCAGCATGGGTGGCGGAGGATTCCACGGTGGCGGCGGAGGAGCTCGCGGCGGCGGGCGTCGGTAATCGAAGGTCTCGTTATGTCCGTGTTAGATTGTGAAATCTAGAAATGGAGAGAAGCCATATGCGGCGAACGAAGCTGAACTTCGACAAATTCCATTGGGCCAATTTTTCTAAACTAGCCGCGGTCGCCGTGGTTTTGACGGCGTGCTTTGTCACCCGTTCCATGGCGCAGCAACCGGGCCAGATGACATTTGCATCGCCGGAAGCTGCGTGCAAGGCGCTCGTCACGGCAGCGCAGAGTAACGACGAAAAAGCGCTGCTCGATATCCTCGGACCAGATGGAAAGCAAATCGTCTCGTCGGGAGACGCAACCGAGGACGCCGAAAACCGCGCTAATTTCGTACAGAGATATCAGGAAATGCACCGCCTGGTGAAAGAACCGGATGGAACCACTACCTTGTATGCCGGCGCGGAGAATTGGCCCTTACCCATACCGCTCGTGAACAAGGGTAACTTGTGGTATTTCGACACCGAGGCGGGCAAGAGAGAAATTCTGTACAGGCGCGTCGGCCGGAATGAAATATCGACCATTCGCGTTTGCCAGCAGCTCGTCGCGGCGGAAAAGGAGTACTACTCCACACAGAACAACGAGTACGCCCAGAAATTCTTCAGCGATGAAGGGCAGCATAACGGCCTTTATTGGAAGGCTGCTGACGGCCAACCCCAGAGCCCCATCGGGCCGCTAGTGGCGTCAGCCGTTGCTGAGGGCTATTTCAAAGGCAAAGTCGATACTTCGACTCCTTACCGTCCTTACCGCGGCTACTATTACCGCATCCTGACGCGCCAGGGGCAAAATGCACCAGGCGGCGCCAAGAGTTACATCGTAGACGGCAAGATGACCGAGGGGTTCGCTTTCGTGGCCTATCCGGCGGAATACAGGTCGTCCGGCGTGATGACATTCATGGTTGGCGCGGATGGAGTGGTCTATCGCAAGGATCTCGGCGCGCAGACCGCTGTTCTCGCCAAAGCCATGAAGGAATACAACCCCAATTCGACTTGGCAAAAGGATGAAGACCAGCAGGAGGAGACTGCTGGCGAGCAGAATACCAAGTGAAGAGCGTTCTGTCGCTGCACAATCTGGCTCTCCAGAATCCCTACTCTCGGGCGCCGAAGATGCCAGCCTGAAGGCCGGCGCCACGAAGCAATCCGGTCTTTTATCTTCTTCGCTGTTTTCCACGTCTGGCACGCGGGCCAGCGTGTCGTTGTTCTGGCACGAGTCGCACCCGGAAAGACTGGAAAGGTGGAGCACATGAAGATCCTGCTGGCGATCGATGATTCCAAATTCTCCGAGGCGGCCATAAAGGCCGTGATCGCGCAAGCCCATTCGAAGGATACGGAAGTGCGCGTATTGCATGTCGTGGAACCACCATCACTCCTCGTCGCTCGGGAAATGGGCGGAAACGACCCGGCCCTCGACGCTGTTTGGGAGGGAGAAACCAAGCAGGCCCAAGCTTTGGTTGCGAAAGCCGCGGAAACGCTGCGCTCTCACGGTATGAAAGTGACCACAGCCGTCCAGCAGGGTGACCCCAAATCGACGATCATCGATGCCTCGGAAGAGTGGCATGCCGACTTGATCGTGCTCGGGTCGCATGGGCGAAAAGCCCTGGACCGGTTCTTGATGGGCAGCGTTTCAGAGGCAATCGTCCGCCATGCCCGTTGTTCGGTGGAGATTGTGCGGGTCCCACCCGGCCGCTGAGGCACAATTGCGAGACACGATCTGCAGCGCGCGAAAAGATGCGCATACCTTCGAAATGATGGAGCGCTGGGGTGCCTCGTTGGTCCTTTGCTCCAGACTTCGAACGAGCGGCCTCAAACACCAATCTGGCGGAGAGATGACCAGAAAGGCATGCCCCATTGCGGCAAAGCGCGGCAGGAAAAAATATACGGCCAGCCCCGACAGGACCAGCGCGAACAGGTAACGCCTCACCCTCGTTTTAGGAGGAAGCGGAGCAGCAAATTCAAGATCCGCCGTCATTGATGTGCTCGCTCCGTTTCAATCGTCAACCTTTCCAGGAACTGCCGCATTATCCTATGAGAGCGCTGCTCAGGAATCTATTTCCTGTCATGGGAGAAGAGCGGTTCGGCGGCTGCGGCGGCAGATCAAGCGGAGAAAGTCCTCGAAAAATGGCAAATACGGTTCCGCTTGGTGCTAGGTCTGAGCCGTTTCAAATGATTTAATGGAAGTCGTGGGAGTCAGGCTCCGCACGAGTAATAACCAGAGGCTGAACGCTTTCCGCTTTCACCGAAACCACATTTTCCTGATTCTGAAGCGTACCTTCGATCAGCAAAAACGGATGGTGCACGACCACCGTGTGATCCCGTTCAAATAGTCGCGGCATGATGATGACGTTCGCAATTCCCGTTTCGTCCTCCAGACTTAGGAAGACAAAGCCTTTGGCCGTGCCGGGGCGCTGGCGGGCAATCACGGCCCCTGCAACTCGAACGCGCGTTCCGTCGGGAATTGCCGCAAGCTCGACGGCTGCCCGGATTCCGAGATTTTTCATTTCCGCGCGGCGATAAGCCATAGGGTGAGGCCCGACCGTCATACCCGTGCCGTGGAAATCCGCGACCAATCTTTCTTCTGCGGTCATGGGCAGCAAAGGTGAGCCGGAAGCAGCGGGTTCGGCCGGGTTGGTCGTTGCTTCTGGAGATACAACAGCGGCCGATTCCTGCACAGTTTCCTCTATTTCGAGAAGCGGGCCCGGCCGGCGGGCGGCGCGCTCGACCTGCCAGAGAGCGTCGCGACGATGAAACCCGCGCCTGGCGGACACGGAATTCAGCGCGCCGACCTCAGCGAGCGCGGCCAGTTCGGATTTCTGTATTTCGGGAACACGCTGCTTCAAATCGTCGATCGAGACGAACTTGCGATGGTTGCGTTGGCGCACGATTTCGAGCGCGATCTCTTTACGCAGGCCTTTCACGTAGCGCATCCCCAGGCGCATGGCGAGCCCCTCGGGAATTTGTTCGAGCGTGCACGGCCAATCGGAACGCGTTACGTCGATGGGCTTGCACTTTAATCCGTGGCGCTGGGCATCTTTCACAAGCGTCGCAGGCGAATAGAAGCCCATCGGCTGGTTATTCAGCATCGCGGTCGTGAACGCCGCAAGATAGCGGCATTTCAAGTAAGCGCTGGCATACGCGATCAGCGCAAAACTTGCGGCGTGCGATTCAGGGAATCCGTAGAGGGCAAAAGACGCGATCGATTGAACGATTTTGTCCTGCGTTTCTCCGGTGATCCCCTTCGCCTGCATCCCGCGTCGAAGCTTGATCTCGATTTCTTTCATTCGCGCCTCGGAGCGTTTAAATCCCATGGCCCGGCGCAGTTCCTCGGCTTCACCGCCCGTGAATCCCGCGGCGATCATCGCCATGCGCAGCAATTGCTCCTGAAAAAGAGGTACGCCAAGCGTGCGCGCCAAGACGGGTTCGAGCGAAGGGTGAAGGCACTCGGGCGGTTCCAGTCCCTGGCGGCGCTGCAAATACGGATGAACCATTTTCCCGACGATGGGTCCCGGACGAATAATCGCGACCTGCACGACGATGTCATAGAAACATTTCGGGCGCAGGCGAGGCAGGCATGACATTTGAGCCCGACTCTCGACTTGAAACATCCCGACTGTATCCGCTTTTTGCAGCGCCGCATAGACAGCAGGGTCGTTCTGCGGCAGATGCCCGAGGTCAATTTCTTCTCGGTAGTGCTCGCGGATGATCTGGAGAGAATCTTCGAGCACGGCCATCATGCCCAGGCCGAGAAGGTCCACTTTCACGATCCCCATGTCGGCGCAGTCTTCTTTGTCCCATTGCACGACGACGCGGCCCGGCATCGTGGCCGGCTCGAGTGGGACGACGGAATCGAGTTGTCCCTGGCACACCACCATTCCACCGGAATGCTGCCCCAGATGACGCGGCAAATCCCGCACCGCCTGGCAAAGCTCGAAAAATTTCCGAACCCGGGGATGCTGAAGATCGAGGCCAGCTTTGCGAAACTGGCGATCGAGCGTATCGCTGGGGTCTTTGTATTCCCACGATCCTACGAGACTGGACAAGCGGTCGAGGGTCTCCGGATCGAACGACAAAGCCTTGCCGATCTCGCGGGCCGCCGAGCGCCCGCGATAAGTGATCACATTTGCCGTCATTGCGGCACCCAATTTCCCGTAGCGTTCGTAAACGTACTGAATCGCGCGTTCCCGCTGGTCGCCGCTTGGAAGATCGAGATCGATATCCGGCCATTCGCCGCGCTCTTCGGACAAAAATCGTTCGAAAAGAAGATCCATTCCGACCGGATCGACGGCGGTGATGCCGAGCGCGTAGCAAACGGCGCTATTGGCCGCGGAGCCGCGCCCTTGTACCAGAATGTTCCGTTCGCGGCAAAAGCGAATGATGTCCCACACGATCAAAAAATAGCCCGCCAGATCGAGTTTTTCGATCAATGCCAGTTCGCGATCGATTTGCTTTCGAGCGCGTTCATTGTGGCCGCCGTAGCGGGAGATCATGCCTTCGTGCGCGCGCCGTCGGAGAAATTGCATTTGCGATTCGCCGTCAGGGACCGGATAGGCGGGGAATCTGTATCCGAGGTCGCTCAGAGTGAATTGCAGGTGCGCGGAGAGGATTTCGGTGTTGGCGACGGCCTCGGGGATATCGGAAAAGAGAAGCGCCATTTCCGCGGGCGGTTTCCAATGGCGTTCGGAATTGCGGCCCAACAAACGGCCGGCGGTCTCAAGCCTTCGGTGATGGCGGAGGCAAGTGAAAACGTCCAGCGCCTCGCGCTGGCGCGGCAGCGCGTATGACACGCCATTGGTGGCGAGTAAAGGCAGTTTCAGCTTCCGTGCGATTTCCACGGCGGCCTGATTGCGCGCTTCTTCTTCGCGGCAGAAATGGCGCTGGAGTTCGACGTAAACGTTTTGCCGGTTGAATGCCCGGCAAAGTTGCCGCACGCATTCCATGGCCATCTCGATTCCGCCTTGTGCCAAAGCGTGAGCCAGCGGACCTTCGTCACCTCCGGTCAAGCAGATCAGGCCGCTGCTCATTCCCGATATTTCTTCAGGGCGAACGCTGCCTTCGCCCTTTCGTGCGCGGAGCTTCATTTGCGTGATGAGCCGGCACAAGTTCTGGTAGCCTTCGCGCGATTCCACGAGTAACGGATAGCGCCAGCCCGCGGTGGACGTGACTTCCGCGCCGATGTGGGCCCGAATGGAGAGTTTTTTCGCCGCCAGGTGAAAGCGGGGCGAGCCATACACGCCGTCGCGGTCGAGCAAGGCCATGGCGGGCACGTCGTGTGCTGCACAGGCGTCGATCAATTCTTCGGGAAGGGAAGAGCCTTCGAGAAAGCTGAATGCAGACCGCGCGTGAAGCTCGATGTACATCAGTCGTAAATTCCCCGTACAAACCAGCTTTGTCGCAGCGCGTCGTAATAAAAGCGATAGAGGCCGCGGTCCGCTGAAGGAGAATGAAAGCGGATCTCAAGGTCCCATTCATCCTGCTGCCAGGGATTTTCCCGCCACCAGTCGCCGGATGTGCGCCACGGCCCGGAAGCGGCGAGCACTTCCCCCCGCATGCCCTGGAAAAACACGCGAATAGGACGGCCTGCAAGCAGCTCGAGTTTTGCCGGAACGGGTGGGCGGAAGGCCCGAAAGCTTGCCGGGACTTTGCATTTATTTTGTTTTTGAAGGCGGAGAACATCATTTTTTCGGCGTTTCGTTTCTGTGTCTCCCAGACAGGCAAGAAAACGTTCCATGTGAAACTCTTCAGGACGGTAAGTATCCGGCAGGGACGGTGATCCGACATTCTCTTCGCCAACGACGTTTGCAATGCGGGCGATTGTGATCTCCAGTTGGTCCGGCTCCGGAAAGCGAGGAAGAAACAGACCGCTTTGCATCGCTCGCGGCCGAACGGATTCCGCCGCAAGCGTGATTTTTTGAATGGGCGCAGCGGGGGGCTTCAATTGCAAGCGCAACCGGAGTAATTTCAGAAGCATTTTCGAATCGCGCACGGGGACGGGAAGCTCCAATTTGCTTTCGTATAAGCCGGGTGAATGCTTTTGACGAAACAGCTCTTTGCGAGAGTCCGTTGCATTTTCAAAGGAGGGTTGCAACTCATAGCGGATGCGAATTGCGGCGGCCGCAAGAGAACGCGCCGTCAATCGCGCGCAAAGCTGATCGAGCAATCGCCCGAGAAGAAACGAAAGAGGATCGAGTTCCTCAATGGCATCGTCCAGCTCCATCTCTTCTTCGAAGGAGCTTTCTTGTTCTGCAATTACGAGCGCGCGCGAGCCTGTGCCCCGCGCCAGAGCGTGCAAGCGGACCCCCTCCTGTCCGAGGCGTTCGGAGAGCTGCAAAACCGGCAGTTCGGCAAAAGCGCCGCACGTGCGTATGCCCCAGCGATCCAGCGTTTTAGCAGTTTCCGCGGAGGGAGAGAGAACGCCGACAGGTAATTGACACAGATATTCTGATTCCTGTCCGGGCGGAATCACCGTGATCCCGGTGAAACCACGCGCAGCGATCAGGACTGTTTCGACGTTTGAGGCGACACTGACATTCGGCAGCAAGCCGCATTCGGCCGAGCGCTGCACGAGATGTGTGGCAATGGTTTTTGCCGAAGGGAATAAATGGCCCAAACCAGATAAATCGAGAACGATCGCGTCCTCGGCCGTATCTTCGATTCGCGGAGAGACCGACCAGCCAATATCGAGCAGAGCCGCATGGGCCGTTTTTTCCTGCGGTCGAGAGCGCAGGCGGATTTCCACGCCGGCAAATTGCGCCGCGTTTGTTTTCGTCATCCCGCATTCGATTCCTGCTTGGGCGGCTTTTTCGCTGACGGCAACCACTTTGCACAGAGGCGGATTTCCGTCGACAAGAGCCAAGGCACGTTCGCGCAAGGCAGGCTCGGCGCGCACGATGGCCTGCACCATAAAATTGGGGACGAAAATGGAAGCGAATACCATAGCGGCTTGATGAAAAGGCGGCAACGGAATTCGTGGAATTCCTCACCTTTTTCTGTGCGCTCCTCCCGAGCTATGTTTTGGTGATCCCTGCGAACCGTTCCAGATAGTTTGAATTGCGAAATCGGTGCCATCACCGCACGTCTCGACGGAAAGTGCATCCTGCCGAATCAATCGATGGTCTTCCTGGTTCGCGCGAGAATGAATCATTTCCGCATAACTCTTCCAGCCGTCAAGAAGGCATCCCGGCGAATGCGGCAATGAGCATCCCTCGATGCTTCCAGATGCTTGCGACCAGGTCGTTCCTCGTGCTCGAAGCCGAAGCACCAGAGAAGCGCAGCTTTTCGCGTTCGATTCCTGCTCGAGAACAAGAAGAATCGTCGGCGTATATTCCACCGCCCGGCGAAAACGAAACCACACGGGAAGGGGAACGGAACGGACAACCTGCGGCGGAGTGTCGCTCAGATCGAGCGCAATCAAACCGAAGCCGCCGCCTTGGATCAATAAATCGGTGGCACGAAGAGCTTGGTCGGCGTTCCGGCAGCGCACCCAGACCAGTTGTTGCAGCCTCACTCCTGCTGTTTCGGCGGAATGGGGGTCGAATGCATCGTGTGCGTCAACGAGCGCGCAGACTTCCGACGCCGTGGTTCGAGAAGCCAGTGCGGAAATCAGTAAGCTGGTTCGCCCGGAGCAGGGAGGACCACAGATTTCCGTCAAGCTGCCGCGGGGAAGTCCCCCCGTGAGATCATCAATTGGAGGAATGCCGGCGGGAACGGTTTCAACGATCCGGCGGTCGCGATATTGGAAAGGATTCGAGAGGCGGCCCACCAGCGCGGATTCGACATGCGAACGCAATGAAGCAGCTTTTGAGCTCATGGCGAAAGGCGAGGCGCGAAAAGAGGGGTTTTCAGTTTCGCTTTTTGTTCGCCTAGGATGATTCTATGTTTGTGGAATGAGGATTGTCAAGCGCCCTGCACTGGCCGCTGCGCATCTAAGAGTTCATGAAAAGACAGCCGAATTCTGCGAATGGCCTGATCCCAAAGAACCCGACGCTCGAACGTCTGCAAGCAGCGGCTCGAAATTGCGAGGCCTGCGATTTGTGGAAAAATGCCACGCAGACGGTATTCGGCGAAGGAAAGGCCACCGCCAAGATCATGCTCATCGGTGAGGTGCCGGGGAATCAGGAAGACATCGAGGGCAAACCGTTTGTCGGCCCCGCCGGAAAATTGTTGGATGCCGCGCTCGCCGAAGCTGGAATCGACCGCACCGAAGTCTACGTGACAAATGCTGTGAAGCATTTCAAGTGGGAGCCGCGCGGCAAGCGTCGCATTCACCAGAAGCCAAATGCGGCGGAGATCGCAGCGTGCCGTCCATGGCTGGATGCAGAAATCGCGGTTGTGCGGCCTCGAATCATTGTGTGTCTGGGAGCAACGGCGGCACAGGCGCTATTGGGCCGCGATTTTCGAGTGACACAACATCGCGGCGAGTTCTTGAAGTCGTCGCTGGCGCCGGTGGTGATGGCTACGGTCCACCCGTCCTCGATCTTGCGGGTGCCCGATGAGAAGATGAAAGAAGAAGAAATGAGACGTTTTATCGCCGATCTAAAGAGGATTTCAAAAGTCTAGGTAGAGTGTCCGCACAGGGCTCGACGGTTTTGGGCACAGCTCAGCAACAACTTAGGATGAAGCCGCTCCGAGGGATGCCGTAGAATAAACAGTCACTGTGGGCGTGTAGCTCAGATGGGAGAGCACCTGCTTTGCAAGAAAGCAGGCAAAATCACACAAGTGCCGCATCTGGTGTCGTTTACGCAGGAATATGCGGTGCAACCAACCTCTTGAATTGGACTGAAGCTGGACCGAAAGTCGTCCTCACCTCTTTGGGGCTGCGCCGTCGCGCGCGCTTCGTCGCGATGTCGACGTGGCACTCAAACCTGCAACCGTTCGGTTAACAGCCGAGGTGGTCAAAAATCTAAGTGCCGCGTCTGGCGTCGCTTACATAAGACTAGGAGCCATTCTCACTTTTCTAGCTGCACCCAAATCTGCACCCAAAATCTCACGCAGGCGGAACCCTCCGTGCCAACATCTCTGAGACCGTTTTAGTACTCTTAATTAATGAGCAGGGCGAGAAGGAAAAAGGAAGAGATGAACGGGAATTCTCTTGGTGTTCTTTCCCCGGGAGCTTTGGCTGG
>Ga0187872_10001776_pt1 | contig 20922 bp, 19 predicted proteins | sample June2016WEW_16_4_FD_132973 | JGI IMG/M metagenome (GOLD analysis project Ga0187872, IMG submission 132973) | Peatland microbial communities from SPRUCE experiment site at the Marcell Experimental Forest, Minnesota, USA - June2016WEW_16_40 | ecosystem: Environmental > Terrestrial > Soil >...
CGCCGGCGCCCGACCCCATCAGAACCAGGACGCGGTCGGCGTCGGGAGCGCCCACGTAATCGAAGAGGTGATAGGCGCGGCCGGTCTGGGCAGTGAAGCGGTCCATCACGTCCTGCACGATGGCGGGGCAGGCCAGGTAGAAGGGAGTGCAGGTCTCTCGGGCCTGGAAGAAGACATCGGGGTTCTGCGCCGAACCGCGCAGGATGGGGTGGTCGGAGGTGAGAGCGCGCTGGCGATGGGCAAGGACATGCTTCTCGTCCAGCATGGCGAGGATTGTCTCGTCGGCTATCTCGAACGCCTTGTTGACCTCGTGCGAGGTGCGGAATCCGTCGAAGAAGTGGAGGAACGGGACGCGCGACTCCAGGGTGGCGATGTGCGCCACCAGGGCCAGGTCGGCCGCCTCCTGCACCGAGCCGGAGGAGAGCATGGCGTATCCCGTGGAGCGGCAGGCCATGATGTCGGAGTGGTCGCCAAAGATGGAGAGCGCATGGGTGGCGACCGAACGCGCCGAGACATGAATGACGTTGCTGGTCAGCTCGCCGGCGATCTTGAACATGTTGGGGATCATCAGCAGCAGGCCCTGGGAGGCGGTGAAGGTGGTGGCGAAGGCCCCGGCCTGCAATGCTCCATGCATGGCGCCCGCGGCGCCGCCTTCGCTTTGCAGCTCGGAGACCAGCGGCACGGTGCCCCAGATGTTCTTATGCCCCGCTGTCTGCCACTCATCGGCCCACTCCCCCATGTTGGACGACGGGGTGATCGGGTAGATGGTGATCACCTGCGAGAGCCGATACGCCACTCGTGCGCAGGATTCGTTGCCGTCGAGAATCGCCGTTTGCTGTTCACTCATTCTGTTGCCTCCAATATCATTGCCTACCATAATCGCACCCCATTTTGCGCCCTGTGGACACTGGAAAGAAGTGAGCCCGATCACAGGACTAACCTGGGAGGGTCTGGTAGAGTGGAGACTGAGGACAGAGCTATATGACGAACAGCCTCTACCTGCCCGTCATTGTGCTGTTGCTGGCGGCCGTTGCGTTCGCCCTGTCGACGCTGCTGCTGGCCTGGCTGTGGGCCAGGTTCTTCTCCCCGCACAAGCCTGGGCCGAGCAAGAACGCCATCTACGAGTGCGGGCTCGAATCGGTCGGGGACGCCTGGATCCAGTTCAAACCAGGCTACTACCTCTATGGAATCATCTTTCTCGTCTTCGATGTCGAGGCGGTCTTCCTGCTTCCGTTCGCGGTGGCATTCAGCGGCTTTTCGGCGGCGGAATCCCTCGCCATGCTGGTCTTCCTGCTCCTGCTGGTGGAAGGGCTTGTCTGGGCCTATCGGAAGAACATTTTGGTCTGGAGTTAGCGCGGACCGAATCTAAAGAAAGACGAGAGTGCAGTGCCCGGGCGCGGCCGGCCAATTCAACACGGAACCAAGGACTTCAGGGGTGGATGAAAAACTAAAGAACGAGCTGAGCAAGCAGGGGATCTTCACCACGACCCTGCAGGAGCTCTACAACTGGGGGCGCACCAACTCCATTTGGCCGTTGAACTTCGGCTTGGCCTGCTGCGCCATCGAGATGATCGCCACCACCATGGCGCGCTACGATATGGCCCGCTTCGGCGCGGAGGTCTTCCGGCCGTCTCCGCGGCAGGCGGACCTGATGATTGTGGCGGGCACGGTGACCAAGAAGATGGCTCCGCTGGTGGTGCGGCTGTACAACCAGATGCCGGAGCCGAAGTACGTGATCTCGATGGGCGCGTGCGCCATCTCCGGCGGGCCGTTCAAGCAGGGCTACAACGTGCTGAAGGGGATTGACCGCTACATCCCCGTGGATGTATACATTCCCGGCTGCCCGCCGCGTCCCGAGGCGCTGCTGGATGCCTTCATGGAGCTGCAGAAGAAGATCGACGAACAACCATTGACCGGGGAGAAGAGGCCGCGCCATCTGAACGCCGGCGAGCCGAGTGAGTACGCCGTTCCCCGGTATGGCGCGCACGATCTGGAACCAACCAAGAACCCCAATCTGTGGAAGGCGCCCCTGGTGCAGATCTCGCAGGCAGGCACGGATGAATCTGGAAGCCATTAAATCCGAGATCGAGGCAAACGTTCCCGGCTGCCGGCTGGAGCTGATTGCCAACCCCAGCCCGTCGGGCCAGCACTCGCTGCGCACCGGCGCGGAGCACGCGGTCGCCGTGGCCGTATATCTGCGCGACGCAGAAGACCTGCGCTTCGACTTCTGCTCCAACGTGACCGGCATCGACTGGCCGTCCAGGGAGGTCTCGGAGAAGGTGAAGGTCCGAAAGCTCGTCGATGGCGTGGAGCAGGAGGTCGAGGAGATTCGCAAGACCACGCTGGCCGGCTCTCTCGAAGTCGTCTATCACCTCTTTTCGGTAGAGAAAAAACACGGCCCCATCGTGCTGCGCATGAGGACCGAAGACCGCGACAGCGGAGTACATCTTCCCTCGTTGACGCCCGTCTGGCGCAGCGCGGAGCTACAGGAGCGCGAGGTATTCGACCTCTTCGGAGTCGTCTTCGACGGACACCCCGACCTGCGCCGCCTGCTGATGTGGCCCAGCTTCACGGACCATCCGATGCGCAGGGACTACGTCGGTCCCGACGACTACGAATACGAGCCGACCGCGCACGACGAAGTGCTGCAACGCGCGCAGCAGCATCGCAGCGAAGCGGATGAAACGCAATTGGGCGAAGCGGAGGGCAGATGAGCACGGCCACTCTCCCCACGGCACACTTCGATCTGGAGCCAATGACCGGACCCAGCAAAGAGCAGTTGCTGGAGCTCTCGATGGGGCCGCAACATCCCTCCACGCACGGCGTCTTTCGCATGAAGGTTGTGCTCGACGGAGAACGCGTCGTCCGGCTCAAGCCGGTCTTCGGATACCTGCATCGCAACCACGAAAAGATCGCCGAGAGCGAGACCTACCTCGGTTCGATGCCCTACACAGACAGGCTCGATTACATGTGCTCCATTACCAACAACTGGGCCTACGCGCTGGCGGTGGAAAAGCTGGCGGGCATCCAGGTGCCGGAGCGCGCCGAGTACCTGCGCGTCATCACCGGCGAACTGACCCGGCTGCAAAACCACGCCTGCCTCATCGGATTTCTCATGCAGGACATGGGGTCCAGCGGAACGCCCCTGATGTACGCCTTCCGCGAACGCGAAAAAATTCTCGACCTCTTCGAGGCCCTCACCGGCGCGCGCATGATGTGCAACTACATGCGCTTCGGCGGCTGCCGCGTGGACCTGCCTGACGGGTGGCTCGATCAGGCGAAGAAAGTCGTCGCGGACTTCCCGCGCTTCCTGGATGAGTACGAACAACTGCTGGTGAGCAATGAGATTCTGATGGAGCGCACGCAGGACGTCGGAGTGCTGTCGCGGGAGTTGGCCGTCAGCGCGGGCATCAGCGGGCCGATGGCGCGCGCCAGCGGCGTGGACTACGACATCCGCAAGGTGGACCACTACAGCATCTACGACCGTTTCACATTCCGCGTGCCGCTGGGCAGCCACGGCGATGTGTACGACCGCTTCATGGTCCGCCTGCTGGAGATGCGCGAGTCGGTGAGCATTCTGGAGCAGGCCATGCGTGCGGTTCCCGCCGGTCCGATCGTCGATCCCAAGATGAAGATTCGCGGCTTTCGCCCCAAGCCGGGCGAGGCCTACGGAAGGATTGAAGCGCCCAAGGGCGAGCTTGGCTTCTATCTCGTCAGCGATGGCTCGCCCAACCCCTACCGCTATCGCGTGCGTCCGCCCAGCCTCATCAATCTGACGGTGCTGGAAGACCTCTGCCTGGGGCGGAATGTGGCGGACATCGTGGCCATTCTGGGTAGCATTGACATTGTGCTGGGCGAGGTGGACCGATGAGGGCGCACACACGGAGGAATCGCAGTGGTTGGTGAAGGCATCCTGAAGGGAATGGCGGAGACGGCGCGGAACTTCTTCGGCAGCTTCGTCAGCAAAGACCGGCTGACCACGGTCCAGTATCCGGAGCAACGTGAGCTGCGGATCGAGGCTGCGCGCGACTTCCCGTTTCTGGTCTACGATGGCGCGGACTGGCACCAGGGGATGCGCTGTGTCGCCTGCCAGATCTGCGAAAAAGAGTGCCCGCCAAAGTGCATCTTCATCGAAAAAAGCAAGGACAAGAAGCCGGATGCCAACGGCAAACCGCAGTTCTACCCCGCGGTCTTCAACATCGACATCTCCGTCTGCATGAGCTGTCAGATCTGCGTCGAGGTATGCCCCTTCGATGCTATTAAGATGGACGTGGACTACGACCTGAGCACGGACGACCGCTTCGGCGGCTTGCTGCTCAACAAGCAGCGGCTGTCCAAATCAAACGAATATTACCGCAAGATTCATCCCACCGAGGCGTCCGCCGTGGATGCGCGGCTCGCCGGGGAGCGCGCCCGGCAGGAAGCCAAGGCAAAGACCGCCGCAGAGGCCAGGCTTACTACAACAGCAGTGCAACCCGCGAGCGGTGAACCGCGATGACCCACCTCGTTCAGTTAGCGCAACAGCTCGATCAGATCTTCGTGCTGGCAAAGCACTGGCTGCTGGGCTATGTGCCGGCCGGCGCTCAGCCGCTGTGCTCGGCCGTGCTGTCGGTTGTGCCGATCATCATCGTATTCCCGCTGTTGTTCGCAATCACCACGCTTCTGGAACGCAAAGGACTGGGAAGAATTCAGAACCGTTACGGGCCGAACCGCGTCGGTCCTTTTGGATTGCTGCAACCCATCGCCGACGGAGTGAAAACGCTGACCAAGGAAGATATTGTCCCCATTACAGCAGACCATGCGGTGCATTTTCTGGCGCCGCTGCTGCTGGTTTCGGCGTCCTTTATGGACTATGCGGTTCTCCCCATCGGTCGAAATATGGTGATCGTCAACCTGAACGCCGGAGTGCTGTTCTTCTTTGCAGTCGGCTCACTCATGGAACTGGCGGTCTTCATGGCCGGCTGGTCCAGCCGAAGTAAGTACACCTTGCTCGGTGCCATGCGCGCCATCGCGCAGATGATTAGCTATGAAGTGCCTCTGGTTCTGGCCTCCATCGTTGTCATCATGCAGGCTGGCTCGCTCTCAACTGTTGCAATCGTCAATATGCAGGCCACTTATACGGGAATCTGGCCGCACTGGTTCGTCTTCACGCCCTGGGGATTCGCCGGATTTGTTCTTTTCATGGTAGCGGCAACGGCTGAATCCAACCGCTCGCCCTTCGATCTGCCCGAAGGCGAGTCCGAGATCATCGCCGGTTACTATACGGAATACTCAGGCTTTAAGTTCGCCTTTTTTTTCATGGGGGAATATATCGGCATGTTTGCCACCAGCGGAATGGCAATTACCCTGTTTCTCGGCGGATGGTCCGCTCCGTTTTCTTTCCTGGCATGGATTCCTTCTTACTTCTGGTTCTTCGCAAAACTGCTGGTGCTGATCGCCGTGTTCATCTGGGTCCGCGGAACTCTTCCGCGTCTGCGCATGGACCAACTGATGAACCTGGCATGGGAGTTCATGCTCCCCATGACGCTGCTCAATCTCCTTACCGCAGGCATCTGGCATTTCATGCCTATGGGACCTTCGCGATGGCTTGTATGCAGTATCATGGTTGCCGTTCCGTGCATTCTGTTGAGCCGCGGGCTGAAACATAAGAAAAAGTTTCAAGTCCATACTTATCATTATTCCGAGTGAACAATTGTCATACTGGTCTCAAACAATTGTCATTCTGAGCGCAGCTAAGAATCCCCGTATTTTGTTCGTGTGCTAAGAAGAATTGTTCAGCAAAGAAAGTACAAAGTCGAATCGCACCAAATGATCAAGCTATCAAGATGACTGTATCCTTCATGATCTTCGCCGTGCTAACGGTTGCCGGAATGGCGGCAGCCATGGGCCTGCGCAACGCAGTCCACTGCGTGTTGGCGCTGACGGTTGGATTTGCCGGCGTGGCCGCGCTATATCTGCAACTTGGTGCGCAATTTGTAGGTCTTACGCAGATCATGGTCTATGTGGGCGCCGTGGCAATCCTTGCCGTCTTCGCCATCATGATGACGCACAGCCCAGAGCCGGTGAAGCAGCCCGCCTTCTCTTCCCAATGGTTTGTGGGCAGCATCGTTGCCGCTTCCGTCTTCGCGGTACTTGCCTGGGAAATCCGTTCCAACGCGGCATTCACGCAAGGTTTGCCGCCGCAACCTTACGTCACAGTTCAGCAGATCGGCGATGCGCTAATGCATCATTTTGTCTTGCCGCTGGAGATCATGGGCCTGCTTCTGACCGCTGCGCTCATCGGTGCCGTAGTCATCGCGATGGGACACGAGGAGGAGATGAAATGAGCCCCTTGCAAGACTATTTACTCCTGTCCTCACTTCTCTTTTCCATTGGCCTTGCCGGAGTATTGATCCGGCGCAATGCAATTATTGTTCTTATCGGAATTGAACTTATGCTCAACGCGGCCAACCTGAACTTCATTGCATTCTGGCGCTTTGGCCCGAACCCATCGGCCTTGACCGGGATGATGTTCGCGCTTTTTTCCATCAGTGTCGCCGCAGCGGAAGCAGCGGTCGGACTGGCTATCATTCTCGCTGCCTACCGCCACTCCAGGACTACCGACTTGAACCAGATGAATTCCCTGAAAGGATAATCTACCGCCGTCATACGAATCTTCCGTCGTCATACTGACTTATCGTCGTCATTCTGACCCTGAGCGTAGTCGAAGGGTCAGAATCTCTGTATTTCGTCCGTAGACATCAACAATTTTTGTGGTTGTATAACCGATAATTATTCGCATTTATTTACTCAATGACCTGGATCGTTCAAAACCTGTGGTTGATACCCGCGCTGCCGGCTTTCGCGGCGGGGATCAGTGCACTGCTGGGCCAGCGGAACCGCTTGGCCGCCGCAACGCTAGCCATCGGCTCCATGGCCGTCTCCTTTCTGCTTTCGCTCTGCGCCTTTGCGCATGTGCTAGGCAGTCGCGGTGGAGAGCAAGTCCTGACGTTTAATTTCCGCTGGTTCCAGTTTGGCAATGAATGGGTGAAACTTGGCTGGATGCTCGATCCGCTGACAGCCCTAATGCTGCTGATGGTCACCTTCGTCGGCCTGCTCATCTTTATCTACAGCGTGGGCTACATGGCCCACGACGAGAACTTTACGCGCTTCTTCTGCTTTATGGCGCTCTTTGCCGGCGCCATGCTGGGCGTCGTCATCGCGAATAGCCTGCTGCTGCTCTTCATGTGCTGGGAGATCGTCGGACTTACCTCCTATCTGCTCATCGGCTTCTGGTACAACAGGCCGAAGGCGGCGGCGGCGGCGAAAAAAGCATTTATTGTTACTAAAATTGGCGACCTGGCTTTTTTACTGGGAATGGTCTGGCTATACGCTAAGACAGGCACTCTTCTCTTCTATGATGGCGGCGCCGGTTGCCTCGAACACTCGGCGCTCGCGCATCTGGTTGCGCAGTCCACCGTTCTTGGTCTTGCTGCCTCCACAGGCATCGCGCTGCTTATCTTCTGCGGCGCAGCCGGTAAGTCCGGGCAGGTCCCCCTGCACGTCTGGCTACCAGACGCGATGGAGGGCCCAACGCCCGTGAGCGCGCTGATCCACGCGGCGACTATGGTTGCGGCTGGAGTCTTCCTCGTCGCGCGCATCTATCCCCTGATGAGCGCCCAGGCAGGGTCTTCGCTCACCCCTGCCATTGCGTTGCAGGCTGTCACCTGGACAGGCGCGATCACCGCCGTCTTTGCCGCGCTTGTTGCCGTCGCACAATTCGACATCAAGCGAATTCTCGCCTACTCCACCATCTCGCAGCTTGGCTACATGATGATGGGACTTGGCGTTGGCGGCGTGGCTGTAGGCATGTTTCATCTCATTACCCACGCATTTTTTAAATCTCTTCTATTTCTCGGCGCGGGATCGATTATTCACGGATGTAACGGCGAACAGGACATCCGTCGCATGGGTGGTCTGCGCGGACTTATGCCTATTACCTTTGCGGCGTATGCCGTGGGAATGCTCGCGTTGTGCGGATTTCCGCTCTTCTCCGGCTTCTGGAGCAAGGACGAAATCCTTCGCGCCGCGCATAATTGGAGCATCTCCCAGGCCCCGTTCTACATGGCGGCCTTCGGCGCGCTACTCACCGCCTTCTACATGACGCGCCAGGTTTACTATGTCTTTGGCGGCAGTTCGCGTTTGTCAGAATCGAGTCACGACTTACTCCAGACCACTAACTCAACAAACTCGTCTCACATGCCGGCCAGTCCCCACGAAAGCCCCTCCGTAATGACAGTCCCGCTGGTAATACTAGCCGCATTCGCCATGCTTCTGGGTTTTATCGGCACACCCGCTTGGCCGTGGTTTCAATCGTTCCTCGACGGCAAACAGGCTACATATAGTTTTGCCGCATTCTACGGCTTTGGCGTTTTACCAGTCATGTTCGCCTCGTCAATCCTCGTCTTTTGCGGCCTTGGCCTGGGCTGGTGGTTCTATGGACGCAGGCCGATTGAGACCGCTGAATCTCGCGACGCAATCGGGGAGCTTCAGCCGCAAACCTTTTCTTTCCTCGGACACGCCTTTTTCGTCGATGCACTCTACGGCGCAACGCTGGTTCGCCTGAACGCATGGTGGGCTAAGCTCTGCGGCTGGCTGGACCAATGGGTCTGGAATGGCGCGGCGCAGACCGTGTCGTATCTCGTGCTCGTTGTTGCATGGCTGGACAACTTTTTTGACGCATCCGTCGTGAACTCCGGCTTTGATGAGGGGTGCGAGGGAGTCTCGCGCAGCGGCCAGATCCTGTCGCTGCTTCAGGGTGGACAAGTTCAGAGTTATATGGCCGTTATCGGCTGCGCGCTCATCGCACTTGTCATGTTTCTGCTCTGGGGGGCTAAGCCATGATCGCCTTTCCCTGGATCACACTTCTGACCGCAGTACCGATCGTTGGCGCGCTTGTCTTGCTTGTGCTCGGCGGACGGAACAAGGACCTCGTTCGTTGGTCTGCTCTGGCCTTTAGTTTTGCCGCGCTCGTGCTGACGCTGGTCCTATGGCGCCACTTTGATCCCGCGTCGGGCAGCCTTCAATTTCAAGAGAGGCACGCATGGATTTCCACCCTGGGCGTGGAGTATCGCGTCGGAATCGATGGGCTTGGGCTGCTGATGTTGCTCCTTAGTTCTATTGTGGTTCCCATCGGGATGGTTGCCTCGTGGCAGATTGGGGAGAGAGTTCCGCTCTATTATTCTTTGGTCCTCATTCTACAAGCGTGTCTCTTCGGGACCTTTACCGCCTTGAATTTCTTCCACTGGTTTATCTTTTGGGAACTAAGTCTGATTCCAGCATTCTTTCTCATCAGGCTGTGGGGCGGGCCGCGCCGCGCCAGCGCGGCTACGCAGTTCTTGGTATACACGATGGTTGGCAGCATTACATTGCTGCTGGCATTTATAGCCATCTTTCTCGCTACTAAGAAATTCGATTTTATCGAAATCGCGGCGCTGGCGCAGAACGGACAGCTTATGCCGGCCGTGATCGGCAAGCTGGCCTGGCACAGGTTCACGCCGCAGCATGTGGCTCTGGTCCTTTTTGCCGGAGCGTTCCTTGGCTTCGCTGTCAAAGTACCGATATTCCCGTTTCACACCTGGCTGCCCTCCGCCTACACGGAAGCACCTACCGGAACCACAATCCTTCTGACCGGCGCGATGTCGAAGATGGGAGTCTATGGGTTTCTGCGCATTTTACTGCCCATCTTCGGCGCACAGATGCAGGTGGTCCTGACCCCCCTCTTGTGGATGGCGGTGGCGACCATTGTTCTCTCCGCTTATGCCGCGCTTGTGCAGAAAGACCTGAAGCGCATCTTTGCCTACTCCTCGATCAATCATCTCGGCTACTGCCTGCTGGGAATATTTGCGGTAGTCAAGTTCACTGGCGGAGATACGGCGCTACTTGCCGAGAAGTATGCAGCAATGAATGGCGTTTTTCTACAGATGTTCAATCATGCACTGACTGCCTCAACTCTGTTCTGGTTTGTCGCCATGCTGGAAAAGCGGAGCGGGGGGTTGCGTGGCCTGGACGATTTTGGAGGACTGCGCAAGGTCGCGCCTGTTTTTACCGGACTTATGGGCATCGCCTTGTTCTCCACGTTGGGCCTGCCCGGCCTGAATGGATTTATCGGGGAGTTCCTGATCTTCAAAGGATCGTTTCCGCTGGCGACCTGGGCCACTTCGCTTTCCGTCCTCGGACTGCTTGCCACTGCAATCTTTATTCTTGGAATTCTGCAGCGCGTTTTTTCCGGGCCGCTCAATGAGCGATGGGCCAGCCTGCCCGATCTGACCGCGGGCGAGCGGCTGGCGCTGGCGCCAGCGATCGTCCTTATGTTTGTGCTGGGCCTCTATCCGCAGGCCGTGCTCGGGGCCATCAACAGTACGGTAATGCAGGCGGTGCAACATCTACAGTTCTGATCGACAACTTATCCCGGTGTTCTGATTATGCTTGCCTGGACGATCTACATCTCGTTTCTCGGGGCGGCCGGCTTGCTCCTGCTGCCCAGGGGCAGCGTGGGGGCGGCGCGCATCCTCGCGCTGTTGACGGCCATTGCCGGGTTCGCAATTACGCTCACCGTGTTCGTGCAGCACAGGACCGGGGAGATGCTGACGATCACGCGCGTGCCGTGGGTCCCGTCACTGGGCATCGAATACCACCTTGCGGCGGACGGCATCAGCCTGACGCTGCTGCTGCTGACGGGAATTATCGCCATCACCGGCGTCCTTTTCTCCTGGGACATTGAGGACCGGGCCAAGGAATTCTTTGCGCTTTTCTTGTTGCTGATTGGCGCGGTGTATGGCGTATTTCTCAGCTACGATCTGTTTCTCCTCTTCGTGTTCTACGAGATTGTCATTGTCCCGAAGTATTTTTTGATCGCAATCTGGGGATCGACGCGCCGCGAGTATGGAGCGATGAAGCTTGTGCTCTACTCCTTCGCCGGGAGCGCGATGGTGCTGATCGGGCTGATCGCGGCGTATGTCGCGGCCGGCGCAAGGAGCACGTCGCTCGGCGACCTGGCCGGGTTCCCATTTTCGCTCCACTTTCAGATGGCGGCGTTTCCGCTGGTATTTGTCGGCTTCGCGGTCCTCGCTGGTCTTTGGCCGCTGCACACCTGGGCGCCGACCGGCCACGTTGCCGCGCCCACGGCGGCCTCCATGCTGCTGGCCGGGGTGGTGATGAAGCTGGGCGCCTACGGCTGCTTGCGCGTGGCCATGACGCTGTTTCCGCTTGGCCTTGGGCCGTGGGGCTTCCATGTGCTTGGCCTAGGTTCATGGCGCGATGTCTTCGCCCTGCTCGCGGTCATCGGAATCCTCTATGGCGGGCTGGTCGCGCTGGTGCAGAAGGACTTCAAATTCGTCATCGGCTATTCGAGCGTCAGCCACATGGGATTCATCCTGCTTGGCCTGATGACGCTGAACCAGCTTGGACTCTCCGGCGCGGTGCTGCAGATGTTTTCGCATGGTGTCCTGGCGGGGCTGCTCTTCGCGGTCGTGGGCCGCATGGTGTATGCGCGCACCCACACCCGCGATTTGGCGGCCCTGGGCGCGATGGACCTCAACAAGGTCATTCCGTTTGCCGCAGTCACCTTTGTCATCGCCGGAATGGCCAGCATGGGCCTGCCTGGGTTCAGCGGGTTCTGGGCGGAGTTGATGGTCCTGGTGGGCGTCTGGCGCGCGTATCCCACGTTTGCAGTCTGCGTGGGATTCGGCATCGTGGTTGGCGTCGCATACATCTGGCGCGCGATGCAAAAGGCATTTTTCGCGGAGGCGGGAACCGGGTCCGCAACGCCGGGTCCGCCGCTGCCGCCGATCACATTTCCCGAACGCATCGGCGCAATTATTTTGATCGGCGCGAGCGTGCTGGTCGGACTCTATCCGCAAATCCTACTGAATGTCATCCAACCGGCGCTGAACTCTCCGCTGTTTGAAGGCCTGCGCAAAGGGAGTTGGCAATGATCGCAATCGACTATGCGCAACTGTTGCGGCTCGCGCTGCCGGAGGTCATCGTCGTGGCCACGGCGCTGATCGTGATGGCGGCCGATCTGATGGTCCTGCGCAGATGCAGCACGCGCGTCCGATTCTCTGTTGCCGCGGGTCTTGCCTCGATCGGCTGCGCGGGCGCAATTGCGCGAATCCTGCTGGCGCCGGAGACGGCGAACATCCTCGACGGGATGCTCATCGCAAATCCGCTCATTCATCTGGTGCAGATTGCCCTGCTCACGCTGACAATTTTCACGCTGCTGCTCTCGCGGGACTCAACCTTCACGGAGCACGTTGGCGAGTATGTCCTGCTGCTCCTCGTCGCAACCGCAGGAATGATGTTTCTGGCCGGCACAGAGGATCTGCTGGTCCTCTTTATCTCGCTGGAGCTGTTGAGCCTGTCGCTCTACATTCTGACGGCCTTCAACAAGCGCAGTGCGCAGTCGTGGGAGGCCGCGCTGAAGTACTATCTCTTCGGCGGTGTGTCGGCGGCGTTCCTGCTCTTCGGATTCAGCCTGCTCTACGGCCTGTCCAACTCCACCAGCCTCACGCAGATCGCCGCTGCCATCCACGGCCCCGCGCTGGACCCGCTGCTGGCGATCGCCATCGTGACTACCGCGATCGGCCTTGGGTTTAAAGTCGCGGCGGCTCCATTCCACTTCTGGGCGCCGGACGTCTATCAGGGCGCACCCGCTCCCAGCGCTGCGTTTATCGCGTCGGGGTCGAAGGTCGCCAGCTTCTTTATCTTCTTCCAGGTGATGGCGCTGGGCTTTGCCGGCGCGGAGGGCACAACCTCGCTGCCGCATCCTGTGCGCGGCTGGGTCCCGGTGCTGGCCCTGATGGCCATCGCGTCCATGCTGCTGGGGAACCTGGTGGCCATTCGGCAGACCGGCCTGCGGCGATTGCTTGCCTACTCGGCCATCGCCCATGCGGGAACCATGCTGCTGGCAATCGTGGCGCACACCGAACAGGGCCTCGCCGCGCTCCTTTATTACGTCATCACCTATGCGCTGGCGACGATTGGCGCCTTTGCCGTGATCGCGGTTGTCGAGCAACAAACGGGCGGCGACGATCTCTCGAACTTCGACGGGCTCGGCAGACGAGCGCCCGTGCTCTCGTTTTGCCTGGCGATCTTCATTCTCTCGCTGGCCGGGATTCCGCCCCTGGCCGGGTTCTTCGGCAAGTTCTATCTTTTTGTAACTGTGCTGAACGCGGCGCCAGGGTCGACGGGCCTGCTCTGGCTGGTTGTTCTGGCCATCGCCATGAGCGCCGTCGCGCTCTACTACTACCTGCGCGTGCTCAAACGAGTTTATGTTGCAGCTCCCGCTTCCGGTGCCGGGGAGATACGAACGCCAATTCTCAGCCACGTCCTTTTGCTGCTGCTAGCCGCCTCCGTGGTGCTTCTGGGCTGCGCTCCGCAACTGCTGCTGCGATGGATACTGGCAGCCATTCAAGCCTCCGGCCTCTGATCGCGCCGAAGCCGATGCAATGGTCTACCGCGGTCATGGAAGCGCACCTGGACGACAGCAAGCCCCGTGAAGTGTCTTGAAGGTTTTTGCGCCGTGGTTCAGGGATGGAATCAGGGCTTGAGCGCCGCAGGCGTGGCGAGGGCCACGTCCGGGCCTCCGCGAGTCCAGCTGTGGGCCAGGGCCGTGGACTCCGCGGGGAGACCGCTTGCCTGCTGGGTGTTTTTCTGTCCGTCGGCGTATAACTGCTCCTCGCGCACCTTGAAGGAGCCAACCAGCTCATTCAGGTCTGCCGCCAGATTGGAGAGCCGGTCGCAAGCGACGACGGAACGCGCGGAGCTGTTGGTTGTGCGTTCGATGATGCTGGAAATCTCGTTGAGGTTGGCGTTCACCGATTCGGTCGCATACGACTGCTGGGTGGATGCGGTGGCGATCTGAGTGACCCTCTTCTGCAACGCCTCCGATCCTTGGATGATGCTGGCCAGCGCGTCTCCCGCGGAGCGTGCCGAGCCGACGCCGCTCTCCACATGACTCATGCTGGAGCGCATGGCCTCGACCACCTCTGCGGTCCCCGCCTGAATGTCGCGCACCATCTGGTCGACCTCCTTGGTGGCGCGGCTGGTGCGTTCGGCGAGCCGTCTGACCTCCGCCGCAACCACCGCGAAGCCGCGTCCGTGTTCCCCGGCGCGGGCCGACTCGATGCTGGCGTTCAGGGCAAGCAGGCTGGTCTGGTTGGCAATGTCGTCGATCACGCCGATGATCGTGCCGATGGCATCGCTGGCCTGTCCCAATCCCCCGATTTTGGCCGCGGTCGCCTGGTTGGCCGCCAGCAGTTGCTGAATGGTGGAGACGGTGGACTGGATGGTCTGGCCGCCGGCGTGGGCGTTCTCCTCGGCCTTGCGTGCGTCGCGCGCCGCGCTCTGCGTGGTCTCGCTGATCTGATGCACGGCGGTGGAGATCTCGCCCATGCTTGCGGTGATGTGCGTCGCCTGGTCCTGCTGCATCGCGGATTGCGAAGCGGTCTCGCGCGCGATCGCGGCCAGGCCGCTGGCGGCCTCGTTCAGGGCGCGCGCGTTCTCGGTCACGCGCAGCACAATCTGCTCGATGCGCTCGATGAAGACGTTGAACCAGTGTCCCACCTCGTCCAGTTCGTCGCGCTCATGCACCTCCACGCGGGCGGTCAGATCGCCGTCGCCCTCGGCGATGTCCCTCATGCGGCCGGCCAGGCCGTGCAGCGGCAGAATGACCTTGTATTGCAACACCCACCACGCGCCGACGCATCCGGTCAGCCCAAGCGCCAGCATGATCCAGCCGGCAATGTTGGAACGCTCCGACCACACGTCGATGGAACTGAACTCGCCCTTGAACTGCACGCCGATCGATCGGTCCAGGGCCTGCATTGCGGCGGCCAGGTTGCGGTCGTCCGCGGCCAGGGCCACAACCTGGTTCTGCAGGGCCATCGGCACATTGTCCTTGCTCGCCAGCAGGGCCGCGTAGGTCTCGCGCGAACGCGTGCGGATATCCGAAAACTGACTCAGAAGATCGTCGGTGCTGCTGACCATTTTGGGATTTCCCGCCACATAGCCGCGCACACTGGTCAGTGTCCCCACGATCGCATCGGCCTCTTTGTCGGCGGCGGCCAGCGTGCCCGGGTCTTCGATCAGAACGGCCTCTTGGTAGCGCTTCGTCAACTGGTCGAAGGAGGATTCCGCATTGCGCAGTCTCAACGCCGCCGGAAACAAGGACGTGGAGATACGGTCCATGTCCGCGCGCGTGGCGTTCGCGCTGATCTGTTCCTGTGCCAGCACCAGCAGATATCCCACGGCCAGCATCCCCAGAATCGCCAGGATGCGTGCCCGGATGCTGTGCTTCATCTGCAATGTTGGAGTCACCGACTCACCTCACGGCCAGGACTTTGACCCCTTCATGGGGCGCCGATCTCCCGATGTACCCGATTGCGCCCGGCGTGCGCGCCACATACTCCACCACCGCCGCCTCCGAATCCAGGGTCTTTGGCATCGCGCCCTGGCCGGAGAAGAGAATGCTTCGCCATCCGGCGCGGAACGCGCTGTCGGACTTGCCGATATAGAGGCCGAGAAACGCGTCCTGCACCGCCCCCTGCTTCAGCAGCACCGGCGTCACCTGCACATCGCCCTTCAGGCTGGTGGAGGCCCCGGTAAAGATGTCGCGCAGCTCCGTTTTGGAGACGCCGGTCACGGCCACAGTGGGGTTCGCAATGACCACAACCTGCGCATGAACGCGTAGGACGGTCGCCAGCACGAGCAAGCCAAAGAAAAGAGGCAAGAGTCGTCGTTTCATGGGTGTTTCTCCTGTGCCTTTCATCAGAAGCTCACTCCTATCTTCAACAGGGTCATCCGCGTATTGGGTCTGAGCCCGCCGCTATTGTTTGAGGTGCTGTAACCGAACTCCGAGCCATCGACAAAGTGCTGTTCGGCCTTGAGATAGAGATAGGGATTGACGTCGTACCGCGCCGAGAGCGCCCAATCCTTCTGGAACCGCGCGTTGGAGACGGGCAACTGGCGGTCCAGCGAATAGCTGAAGTTCATGCCGCCGGTCAGCCGCTCGGAGAGCTTGTAACTTGCCATCACATACCAGGCGCGCTGGTCCTTGGGGATGAAGATGGTGGGCCCGCCCACGAAGGATGTGGTCTTTTGCAGGGCCTGGCGGGTGTACTCGCCCCCCACCATCCACTTGTTGCGCTCGTAGATTCCGTAAAGGTAGGGCTGATAGAAGTGGGTCGCCTGCAGCCAGCCGTTCAGGGCGCCGAGAACGGCCGCGCCCGAGGTGTGCTCGGAGTCCTCGCTGGCCCCCACCATCAGACCGCGCAGCGGGGTCTGCCAGCGCAGCGTGCCGCCGTACATGGGGCCGGTGGCCCCATTGGGCAGCGCAATGCCCTTGTCGCGGACCGTCTGGAAGACTGCATCGTCCGAACTGAGCACGCGCTGCCCGCCGTAGGCGCGATACTCCAGCTCACCCAGCGAATTCCCAAGCGGGACAGTGCCGTAGACCACGCCGCCGTAGTGCGACAAAATCGAGTTCCGGTTGGCAATCGCGTAGATCGACTGCGGCAGCAGCACCCACAGATGCACCGAATCGATGTCCTGCGTCTCGTTCAGCAGGCCGATCGGGGTCTTGACCTTGCCCGCGCGAAAGCCGAAGCGCTCGTTGACCTTGTAGTCGCCCTGCGCCCAGTCCAGCGTGATCTGGTTGCCATAGGTGCCCAGCAGAAAATATCGCGCCTGCACGCCGATGCGCAGTTTGGGCTGGGGCTCGACCGTCATGTTGACAACCGCCTCGCTCCACGCCGGGCTGCCGTCGGTCGTCTCTGCGGTGTTCCAGTTGTTGTTGGTGGTGTAGATGAACCCCTGGGTGGCATAGCCATGCACCTGAAGGTTCATCTCCTCCATGCTCTGCGCCGCGGCCGCAGGCCCGCTCCAACAGAGGTGCATCAGTATATATATGGTTGCCGCAATGCAGGATCGCCTCATGAAAACTCCTTCATACTCGTCCGCCTTATGGGTCTGTGCGCTTCCGGCCCGCTAGGTCCGCCCGGGCAGCGAAGACACGCAACCGCGCAGCAGCCGGGATAAGGCCTTAGGGCCTCTATCGGCAATCCGTTCAGGAGTATGAGCTTCAGGGCTAGGGCATTTTCGTAATTGCTATAGACCAAAAATGGATTGACATTCTGACCTTGACCCTGAGCGCAGCCGAAGGGGAAGGGGAAGAATCCCCGAATTTTGCTCGCTGCGCGACGGTCTACACCTTTAGCAAAAATGCTTAAGCGAAGTCGCTGGCCTGCGGTTGCGCCATGCTGGAAGGGAGATGGAGAAACAATGAAACGCGCCGTGGCAACTCTCGCGCCGGGATCTACGCCGTCACGCGCGCCGAGGCGCGCAGCGTCCGCCGGCGCACGGTCAGCGCCTCGATGCGGTCGCGCAGCACGGTGAAGCCGCAGCCGATGCCGCGCGGTATATGTATCTCACCTTTGGCGCTGACCGTCACCTCCGGCTCGATGATGTCTTCGGCCCAGTAGCGCGCCGACGCCGACACATCGCCCGGCAGCGAGAAGTTCTCCAGCGACGAGAGCGCAATGTTGTGCGCCCGCCCGATGCCCGTCTCCAGCATTCCGCCGCACCACACCGGAATGCCGCGCTCCGCCGCCGCGTTATGCACGGCGATCGCCTCGGAGAAGCCGCCCACGCGCCCCGCCTTGATGTTGATGATGCGGCACGACTCCATCGCGATGGCGGCCAGCGCGTCCCTTCGGTTGCGGATCGATTCGTCCAGGCAGATGGCCGTCTTCAGACGTTTCTGCAACATCGAGTGGAAGTAGAAATCGTCGTACCACAGCGGCTGCTCGATCATCAGCAGCTTGAACTCGTCCCACTCCGCGATGTGGTCGAAGTCCACGATGCGATAGGCCGAGTTGGCGTCGCAACTCAGCAGAATCTCCGGCCAGCGCGCGCGCACCGCCTCGAGGATCTTCGTGTCCCAACCCGGCTTGCACTTCAGCTTGATGCGCTGATAGCCCGCCTCCAGCGCCTCTGCGATCTTCTCCATCAGCGCCGCGGGCGACGGCTGAATTCCAATCGAGACGCCGCACGGAATCATGCTGCGCGTTCCACCCAGCAGCTTCGCCAGCGGCACGCGCTTCTGCTGCGCCTCCAGCTCCCACACCGCGTTCTCCAGCGCCGCCTTGGCCATGCGGTGCCCACGCACCTGGCAGAAGAGCGCCGGACAGCTTCCGCCGCCGGCCAGTTCCCTGCCCACCAGCCGCGGCGCAAGCTCCGTCTCGGTGACAATCCACGCGGTGTCGATGCTCTCGTCGGAAAAATACGGGTGCTCGCCCGCCACGCACTCGCCCCACGCGGTCAGGCCGCCGGACTCGATCTCCACCAGCAGAATGCGCCGCGTTGTGGTCAGGCCAAAGCTTGTCTCGAAAGGAAACGCGAGAGGCATGTTGATCTCGCGTAGATGAACTGCGTCGATGGTCAGCATAGAGGTCTTCCTGTCGTGATGAGCCCTGTTCCCTGTCCCCTGGCCCCTGGCCTTCTGCTCCCTGTTGGCTGTTCCCTGTCTTACAGTCCGCTCGCCCGTCCGAGCAGGAAGAAACCGTCGCCGTTTGCGCATCGTTCGTAGCCGGTGATGGCGAGCCCGCGCGCAAACGCCGATTCCAGAATGAGCCGATTGCGCGTCTGCAGCGACTCCGCCAGAGTACGCCGCTGGGGATCGCGTTTCCAGTCGTGGACGACGCACGGCACGTCGATCCGCTCCACCACCTCGTCGGCCGCAGTCGCCTGCTCCGTCGTCTCTTCGCCCAGTGCCCGCCGCACCCTCTCCGACCTCAGCCACCACTCCACTACCAGGCGGTCCGTTGGCAGACCGCCCTGCAGCGGCGAGGTGGACGGCCCATAGATGTTGCGCATGTAGCGCCGCGCAATCGCGCCCAGCCGCGCAATGTTCAGGTGCGCGTTCTTGATCTCCAGCGGATCGAAGGTCCACTCCATCCGGTCGATGCCGCGCTCCAGCGCATCGTCGCGCTGCGCCAGCTTCAACCTTCGCCCCAGCCCCATGTTGCGATACTGCGGCAGCACGGCCAGCATGTGCGAGTGCAGGTACGGCTTGCCGTCGCGGTAGCCCGGAAGCGCCATCGCAAAGCCCACCAGCGTGCGCCCGTCATACGCCCCCAGCACCTGCCCGCCGATGCGCTCGGCCACAATGAAGACGCGCTTCGGGACCAGGTCGTTGTCGCTGTATCCCCACACCGCGAGCTGCACCTCGACGCACTGCTCGAAGTCCGCCAGCGTCTTCACCGGCGCAATGCGGAACTGCTTCGCATCGCCCAACTGTTTCGGCGCGCTCATGGCTTCGGCCCATCCGGCACAGCTTCGTCTCCGCGTTTCGCGCGGTTCCACAGCGCATCCAACTCGGCGGGAGTGAGCGAGGCCAGCGCATCGAAGCCGCCCGCGCTCGCCTCCATCGCGCGGAAGCGCGCGCGAAACTTAGCATTCGCCTCCCGCAGCGCCGACTCCGCATCCACCTTCAAGTGCCGCGCCAGGTTCACCGCCGTGAAGAGCAGATCACCCAACTCCTCTTCGACGCGAGGATTAGCCGCTTCAACGGGCTTCTTCAGTTCTGCTATTAATTCCGCGATCTCTTCCTGCAGCTTCTCGAAGAGTCCCTCAACATCCGGCCAGTCGAAGCCCGCCTTCGCTGCCTTCGAACCCAGCTTGCGCGCCTCCATCGTCGCCGGCATGGAGCGCGGAATCGCATCCATGGCCGATGCCGCAACGCTCGCCGATGAAGCACTTGCGCCCGCCGTCTTCTTTTCCGCCGCCGCAGCCAGCTTCTCGCCGCGCTTGATCTGCTCCCAGTTGCGCAGCACCGCCTCCGGGTCGGTCGCGTCCGCAAGCCGTCCATCCACGGGAAAGACGTGCGGATGCCTCCGCACCAGCTTCGCATTCAGGTTTGCCGCAACGTCCGCGATGTCGAAGTGGCCCGCCTCCGACGCCATCTGCGCGTAGAACAGCACCTGTAGCAGCAGATCGCCCAACTCGTCCTTCAACTCCGGCCAGGCACGCCGCTCGATGGCGTCGAAGACCTCGTAGGTCTCCTCCAGCGTGTAGCGCTTGATGGTGTCGAAGTTCTGCTCGCGGTCCCACGGACAGCCGCCCGGCGCGCGCAACCGCGCCATGATCGAGATTGCCTCGGCCAGCGGCCCGGCAGCCCGTTCCTCAGCTTCACGCGGCCTCGCCGAGCCTGCCTGCCGCGACGAATCCGCCTGCTGCGATTGAGCTGTCTCCACTTCGGCCATACCATCACTCTACCCGAAGCCATGCGGTAGGTCAGGTTTGCGTCGTGCCTTAACAGAGTATTGCTAGAGTTTTTCGACTCCTGTGGCGAAGAAACTCCTGATGCGGGGGCCGCAGCGGTAGAACCACCCAGCAGCCAAGAGCCACAGCGCGATGCGGAGGATGTTAGCGAGTAGATACATCATGTACTCGCCGAGGAGGTAGGAGGAGCGCATCGCTTGGACCAGACTCATTCCCATCTGGGTTGATTCGCGAAGGTAGTGTGTGACGGTGAAGAGTTCGTGGGGCAGTTCGGTGATGTCATCGACGACCCAGAAGAGGAGGAAGGCGGCGAAGACGCGGCTGGCGAGGAGGATGGCTTGATCGCGGTCGATGAACGGAGAAGCGTTTTGATCGGGCATGGTTCCCGATGCTACTCCATGATTTACTATTTCAGCAATTCCGAGTGTTGCATGGCTGCGGTCGTTCAAGTCAATCGCGTGCGCATCGCAAAGAGATTAGCCGCGCAGCGCCATCTGGTCGGTGACAATCTGCGTCAGGTCCGGCTTCTTCAGTCCATGCTCCTGCTCGTTGAACTTGTCCACCTTGCTGGACCAGTTCATGCTGCAGAACTTCGGCCCGCAC
>Ga0187872_10001779_pt1 | contig 20911 bp, 22 predicted proteins | sample June2016WEW_16_4_FD_132973 | JGI IMG/M metagenome (GOLD analysis project Ga0187872, IMG submission 132973) | Peatland microbial communities from SPRUCE experiment site at the Marcell Experimental Forest, Minnesota, USA - June2016WEW_16_40 | ecosystem: Environmental > Terrestrial > Soil >...
CGCTGAAAACGCCGCAGTCGGCGATTCTCTCGGCTGTGATTTTCAACGCGCTGATCATCATTGCGCTCGTGCCACTGGCGCTGCGCGGTGTGCGTTATCGCCCCCTGGGCGCCTCAGCGCTACTGCGATGGAACCTGCTCGTCTACGGCGTGGGCGGCATCATCGCGCCGTTCATTGGAATTAAGCTGATCGATCTGATCATTACGCATATCGGCTGGGCGTGAGGCTCATATGAAAAAGAACCTTCTCATCTCGATCTGGTACACATTGGCGACGACAGTTCTGCTCGGAATCATCTACCCACTGGTCGTCACGGGCCTGGCGCAAGTAATGTTCCCCAAACAGGCAAATGGTGAACTGATCGTGCAGAACGGAAAGCTCGTCGGCTCGCATCTGCTTGGTCAGCCGTTCACGGCGCGCGGATACTTCTATTCGCGGCCGTCTGCCGCAGGCAGCGCGGGATACGATCCAACAGCATCGAGCGGATCGAATTTCGGTCCGACCAACAAGATGTTGATCGACCGCGTGAATGCCAGCGTCCAGCAATTGCAGCCCACAAATCCGAACGCGCCGATTCCGGCGGACCTTGTCACCGCATCCGGGTCCGGCCTCGATCCGGATATTTCTCCTGCGTCAGCGGAGTTTCAAGTCCCGCGCGTGGCCAAGGAGCGGGGCATGAGCGAGCAGGATGTTCGCGCGCTCGTCGCAAAGCACACGAAAGGCCGCCAGTGGGGCTTCCTCGGCGAGCCTCGCGTCAATGTTCTTGAGCTCAACCTCGACCTCGACGCCGCTCACCCAATGCACTAATCGGGTCGCCCTGGCCTACGGTTTTCCGGTCACCGGGTGCGGATAGTGAAAGGGAATGAGGAACGTATGCGGCCATGAGGCCGGGGCATCGCCGACGATTTCATCCGGGCCCAGCGGATCTTCAGGGTACGTCTTGCCGGAAGAGCTCGCCGCATACGGCTTGTGATTCGCCCAGCCGGTTTCGTAATCCGCCTGCAAAGTCAGGTTGTAGTTCAGCACCTTGATCTTCCACACGCCCGCCTCTTTCACATACTCGTTTTCGTAGACTCCCGCCTCCCACCACTGCCGCGGTAGCCCCGGGCGTGGCACGTCTCGGCTGACGTGAAAACCGCCCAACAAAAAGCAGCGAAAGCGCCCTTTTGCCGTCAGCCCGTCCGGTGCCACGTCCACAAGGTCCTGCAACTGCATGTGGTCCAACAGAAGGCCATCGACCGGTCCGTTGCGGCCGCCGGTAAACACGGGCCTGAAGCGGCCGCAGTACAATCGCTGCGCTCCGGCCTTCCCTCGATAGATGCCGCCCATAAAGTGCACCTCGCATCGATCGGAGAATAGACCGACAACTTCGTCGTAGAGGCCCTTGTCCATGTAGTATCCGTATTTAAAGTGCAGGCTCCGGACGGCCTGCATGCCCTCAAGGAGGTTAACTCTCTGCGAGAGCCGCTCGTACTTCTCTTCGAGTTCTCTGATGTTGGTTTCCGCCGGCATTCGTCTCTCCTTATAGCCAGGTATGAACGTCTCCTGCGATGTGCCTCGGCTCCCCTGGATGCAATCAAGACGGGGTCGTCCGGGCTTCCTCGATGAGTTGCTGGACGGAGATGTCCTGCCTGCCCAAAAAGTAAGCGTTCATCACGTACTGGTGCAGCATTCTCTGCGTGTTGAAGAATGACCCGTTCAGCGCGACCGACGAGCGCATGACTTTCAGGTAAGAGCCTCTGCGCCCATAAAACATCGGCAGGATACGGTGTTCCAGCTTGTTGTACAGCGAAGCGATTTCCTCGGCGGGCGTGTCCGGTATTTCTTCGTGCCCGATATCCCAGCCAGTAACGTCCTCGACGTGGCCTTCGATCCACCAGCCGTCCGGCACGCTGAAGCTGGGGACACCGTTGAGGGCCGCCTTCATCCCGCTGGTTCCGGAAGCCTCGAAGGGCCGATGGGGCGTATTGAGCCACAGGTCAGCGCCGCTCGTCAGGAGCTGGGCCCAGCGCATTTCATAGTTTTCTACGTAAACGATCCGAATGAAGTCCTTCAGCGTGGCCATCATTGCAAAGACGCGCCGGATCATCTCCTTCGCCGGTCCGTCATTCGGATGCGCCTTGCCTGCATAGATCACCTGGAAGGGCCCGACGTGTTGAGCGATCCGTTTCAAGCGCTCGACATCAGTAAACAAAAGGTCGGCTCTCTTGTACGTGGCCGCGCGCCTGGCGAAGCCGATCGTGAGAACGGACGGATCGAGCGCGACACCTGTTTTATCTTTCACCGCGTCGATCAATGTCCCCTTTGCCTGCGCGTGAGCGTCGCGGATCTGTTCGAGCGGAATTCCGATCGCGTATCGAAGGTACAAGTTGTCACGCCGCCATTCGGGGATGTGCCGATCGTAAAGTCCCTGAAACGGCGGCGAAGTCCACGTTGCGGTGTGAACGCCATTGGTAATGGCGCGAATGGGGTAATCGGGGAACATGCTTCGCGATATCTCTCCATGCTGCATCGCAACCCCGTTGACATAATGGGAGCCCCGCAGCCCTACGTACGTCATGTTCAAGACGTTTCCGCTGAAGCACTTTAGCTTTTCGAGCTCTGTCATGCGGTCTTCACCCAGCACCGTTCGGACCAGATCCTTTGGGAATTGGTCGTGGCCGGCAGGTACCGGCGTGTGGGTGGTGAAAACGCATTTCTTGCGAACGAAGGCGAGGTCGTCCTCGGTTGCGTCCGCCACCGGGCGCCCCTGCAAATGGTGGCTGAGGACCGCCAGGGTGAGAAGGGCCGAATGCCCCTCGTTCATGTGATACGTCAGAATATGGTGATAGCCGAGCGCCTCCACCATTTCTACGCCGCCGATTCCAAGGATTACCTCCTGGCAAAGACGGTAATGGTCGTCCCCTCCGTAAAGGTAATCTGTAAGCGTCTGGTCGAAAGCACTGTTCTCGGGAAGCGCGGTGTCGAGCAGATAGACTGGTATGACGTATCCCCCAACACCCCGGATCGAATACTCCCACGCTCGCACTCGGACGTCTCTGCCGTCGATCCGAACGCCAATCCGCGGTTCCCTTTCCTTCAGGATCGTTTCCGGCTTCCAGATCGACGGACTTTCCGTCTGGTTCCCAACCGAATCAAGATGCTGCTCGAAATATCCCTTCCGATATAGCAACGTGACGCCCACGGCGGGCAAACCCGCGTCGGCAGCCGATCTCAACGTGTCTCCGGCCAGGATGCCCAGGCCGCCCGAGTAGTTTCGAATAGCAGCTTCCAGGGCGATCTCCATGGAGAAATACGCAGCAAAGCGTGCGTGGGTGTTTGGAGTCATTTCATGTTCCGGTAGGAGGTAATCTGCCGGTCGAACTTTTCGAGTCCGCCACTACTTTGCCGCGTATCCCATAAGGATGCAACAGTGTGGAGATGCCGCGATGAATGGACGATGAAAATCAATCACACGAGGTTGTGACTTGAGCCTGATCGGAATGGCGTTGGCTGCCTTCGGTTGGTTGCGTCCAATGGAAGGTGCGATCGCTCAAGAGATAATCGAGCTGGCGGCCGTGTTGAATGCTGTGCGCGTCAGCATTCCGTCCAAGCATTTGACGGACTTCTGAATGGCGTTGCGGTTTCGAAGTGCGGCTGGATATCCGCTCAAGACAGCGCTTCGGAAACAACACTCTCCGGAACAACGCTGACACTGGATTCGAGGGTCACTTTGGAAGAAATCGATCGCGCGACGAGGCATGATCGCTCTGCCTTCACCAACAAGCGATCGGCCCGCTCGCGATCTTGCTCGCGAGCAATCTTCAATGCAGGACACAGTCTTACTTCCGTGAATCTCCGGTCGTTCTCATCTTTCTCCAGCGTGGCTTCCGCCTCGACCTCCAAAAGAACAAAGGCGAACTTCGAGACCTCCGCCATGCCGGAGAAAGTGCTCACGTAACACGTCGCTACGGCTGCCACAAAGAAATGCTCCGGCGTCCAGACACCCGGCTCTCCGAGGAATTCCGGTGGGGCGCTGAAACTGATCGGCCGGGGCACGCTGTCTGATGCAACCACCGCCGACCGGGGCCGAGTGCACTTTACCCTGACTTCGTATTTGCGACCCGTGTCCGTGATTCACCACACTGCGCGGGAACCGCGCCACACCGGCGGCGTGTTCTTTACGCTTCTGCCGCGTGGGCCTTCAGGCCCGATTCGTTCCGAATCACGACGGTCGACCCTTTGGTCATGATCAGCATCTTGTTCTTGAAGTCGGTCATTGTTCGCGTGACGGTCTCGCGCGAGATGCCGACAATCTGAGAAATCTCCTCGTGCGTCAGACCCAGATTGAAACGTTTGCCCTGAGTTGTCTGCTGGGCATTTGCGGAAGATTCAAGCAGGAACTGGGCGACCTTTTCAGCGGCTGACCGGGACAGTCCCAGGTAACGGATCTCCTGGCACGCCTGGAGGTAGCCTTTGCCGAGTTGCTGCAAAGCCGCCACAGACGCCTCGGGGTTTTCCCGCAGCAATCTCAGGAAGTCATCACGACGCACAAAGTTCACCTGACAAGGCTGGAGCGCCTCGGCCGTCAGTTCGTATGGCTCGCCCGAGAGCGCGGCCTGCATCCCAAGTATTTCACCCGGCTCGCAGACTCGGACGATCAGGGTCCTGCCATCGGCGGAACTCATCGTCAGCTTCACTCGGCCCTTGCAGAGCATATACACGCCGCGTGGAACTTGCCCTTCAACGAAAAGGACGGCGTCCGCCGGGTAGCTGCTCGTGAATTTTACGGCATTGAAAGCCTGGAGCGCAGAGCATGGCAACTGGCAAAAGAAGCCATTCTTCCGCAACTGGCACGTTTTGCAGTCGTCTGTCAGTTCCATCCCGTATGGTGCGCGCATCTTATTCTCCTTTTTCATCCGAATGATGCCCGTCGAGTTTTGATCCGTCCTGCCCCAAAATTTGACGCATGAATCCGGAAGCCCTCATAAGACCTGCCCCTTGTTCCCGCATTTTGAGAAGCAGTGTGCGGCCTTCCGAATCCGCAAAACTGACCGCGCTCAGATCAACGACAATCCGTTGATCACCGGCGCGTTCCTTTGTTTCGACCCAGGCTGTCCTGAGCACTTCGACCCATGGCCCTTCCACTCTTCCCTCAAGCCTGAGTGACATTGAGTTCGTTCCGTCCTCTGGCGTGATTCTTAGCACGTTGCCTCTGTTCACACGTCACAAAAGCACGAACGGAACCAACCGGGCTCGGATGGTGGCTTTTCGCGGAATGTGCTCAAAACAAGAAAGATAGTTCAATAGTCGGCGAGAATCAGGCTCAGAAAAAAGGCGGCGAAACGATGGCATATCGTCAAGTGACGAGATTCCGTCACGTCGTCCGTCGTCAGTTAACGGGAATTAACGAGGCATTAGGGGTTGGAACGTGCAACCAAATGGCGAACTTCGATCAGCCACGAATGACTTCGACCGAGCAGTGAGCGTGCATGGCGACCGATTCGGAGACGCTGCCCATCATCAGACGGTCGATGCCGCGCCAGCCATGCGAACCAACAACGATCAGGTCCGCACCCCACTGGGCCGCTTCATCCAAAATGACGGCCTTCGGATCGCCGCTCAACGGCTCACCCGTTTCAACTTGGGCGAGACCGGCTGGACGCAGAAGCTCACGGGCTCGCTTGATGGCCTCAGCGGCGCGCGACCGCAATTCCCTCTCGATTGTTTCCACAGCACCGCCCGCCCGATCGGCGTAGAAATATGCCGTCGAAACATCGGCAACGGGCACTACGAGAGGAGCAACGCTTATGATTCTCGCGCAGCTTCGCGGAGGCCATGGGCGCTCCCCGACCGACCTCACGGCGGCAGTCGAGCAGTCCGACCCGTCCGTAGCAAGTAGGATTTTCAGCGCTGCGCCGGCCTTTGGCAAGCCTTGCGCGCCCTGCCGCACGACCTCGACCGAGCAAGGCGCGGTGCGCACCACAGCTTGCGCAACGCTGCCGAGTAGAAAGCGCGCCAAGCCGCCGCGGCCATAAGAACCGACGACCGCGAAGTCGGCCCCCCACTTCTTTGCATACTCTGGGACGGTCACTCGAGGATGACCCGATAAAACTTCTGTTCGGGTTTTGAGTCCGGACCGCTCGAGGTCGCTCGCGATTGACTTGATCAGAGACTCCGCTCCTTGCTGTGCCGTTTCCAGAAGTTCTGCACGTGGCTCGAACGGGGCCAAATCTACAACGTGCAGAACACATACTGTTGTGTCCGCAGGCCATGCACGTGCCTTCACGACTTCTATGGCCGTCTGCGAAACCGGAGAGAAATCGGTGGCGATCAATACCTTCATGTCCTTGCCTCATACTGCGCGACTCGTGGGCGTCATCGCCGGCTGCTTCGACTTTGCCTCTCACCGTCTCCGCGACGAGCTCGCGGCGCAGATCAGAACCGGAACACGGCTGTCACTTCGGCGCCTTCAGGTAGCTCATTCGGCGGAACAACATAGACGTGCCCGCCCCGGCGGATCGTCAGGATCGCTGCGAGATTGAGCAATTCGTCATCGCCCGGTTCGTATCCGCTGTGCACATGCACAGTTTCCGGATCGGCCAATAGACCCCACTGCTCGCCCTCCGAAGGCAAGAACAGGAACCGGACCAAGCCACGCTCCGCCGCGGTCACAACCTTTCGCAGGTTGCTCGAAGTACGCGAACTGTTAGCGTGCGCCTGGTACACGGCAAAGGCGCGAGCCCTTGTCTCAGAAAGCTGTTTTTCAATAATTCTCCAGGAAGCCGCATGCAACGCGTACGGTGAGAGTAGGTCGGGGTTTCCTGTGACCATCTCCTCCAAGAGATGCGGATAGGTGTTCGCTTCCTTGTAAATCGGGAAGAGGTAATCGACGGACGCCACAACGAGGGGCGCCTGCTGGCCTTTCAATGAAGCCGCGACGCCGCGATCGATGTCACGGAAGAAATGGACGAGCCTGTCTTTGCTATCGAGGCTGGGACCGTGATAGACGGCGCCCTTCTGTCGGGAAGCCGGAGACGAGGCGGTGTGCATCTGGTATCGCCGCTCAAAATGTAATCCCTGGAGATCTTCGCGGAGGCTCTCAGGAACTTCCTTCATAGTTCGTTCTCGAATACCTCGGCGCGAGCCTTCAAAAAGCTTCACATGTTTCTGACTGAGCGCCAAAACAAAGAACCGATCGTTCGTCGGAACAAAGGCCAGTAGCGGTCGAATAAAGAATTCGCGGCCGACCACGACGCGTTCGATAGCGGCTACCGGCAGATGGCAGCGACCAAAGAAATTTCTGCTCATGAAAATGGCCACACCCTCGGTACCGGGATGAACCGGTTCATTGTCCTGTACCGAGCGCCAGTGCGACTTCAAAAGATCTTCCGCTTCTCCGACGGTCATCGCAAAGCCCTGGAAACTTGATTCGGCCGTCTTCAATAGGTTCTTCAGCCGCGTCAAAACCTGTTTCATGCCGCCCACAGGCGTGTTATCGCTCATGAAGATCGAGATGCACGGCTGTTCGTGAGAAGCTGCCAAAGCTGAATACTCGGGCTCCTTGATTTCCACCTCTGCTCCAGCCGCGTGGATATTGGTTGCCACGGATCCCCACTTTCTGCTTGCCTGACAACAGGCCTTACGCCGCCCTGGACGCACCCGCTCGCCAGGCGTCATCAAGCAATCTGCGCACCTCATCATCGCTGAGCTGCGGAAATTCCTCGTAGAAGAGGCCGACGGCGCGAAACTCCCGCGGCGTCAGAAGACAGACGAGGTCATCCACCTCAGGACGGAGAAGCAGGCAGGTCGACAGTGGCGCAACGCCCGCGGCGACGACGACCCGGGCGACCCCTAGCCTTTTCACTCCTTCGATGGCCGCCCGCATCGTCGAACCGGTCGCTATGCCGTCGTCAACCAAAATCACCGTACGATCGCGAAGGTCCGGCGCCGGGCGAGAGCCCCGAAAGGCAGCTTCCCTACGCCGCAATTCCCGAGTTTCGGCGTTCACAACCTTCTCGATATTCCCGGGGGACAAATGAAACTCTTCAACGATGTCGGGATCGACAACTTGGACATCGCCCATCGCGACCGCGCCCATGGCCAACTCCTCGTACCCGGGTACACCCAGTTTGCGCACCAGAAAGACGTCCAGGGGCGCCCGAAGAGAAGTCGCGATGCTGCAGGCAACGGCCACGCCACCGCGCGGCAAGCCCAACACGATTACATCCGGGCGATTCGCAAGCGCCGAGAGCTTCCCTGCGAGTAGCTCTCCTGCTTGTTTGCGGTCGTGTATTCTTTCCGTCATGCCCTGGCGGGCCGTTTCCTTCAGGCCGCAGTCACGCGAGTCTTGATGACTTCTGGAAGCTGCGGGCCGTAAATTCGCTGCAAGGTGTTGACGATTTCTGCGTGCGAGAGCTCGGCTCCTCTGCCCGAACCGGCCGATTCCGCGTGGAGTACCACGTTGTCCATCGACAGAATACCTTCCAGCATGCCGTCTCTGTTAATCACCGGCAACCGACGCACTTTGTTCTTAGCCATCGCTTCCAGCGCCGCGTGAATATCGTCCTCCGCCTGGCACGAATAGACCTGGCCGCTCGAAACCTCCGCTACGGTGATCTCCCCTGGAAGCCGGTTCCCAGTGCCCAGAGCCACGCAGATATCGCGATCCGTCACGACTCCGACAATCTTCTGTTGCGCGTCGATAACCGGCAGGATGCCGCAGCTGCGATTCCAAAGCAGTTCAGTGGCGGCGCCGAGATTCGTTTCCGGACTGCAATACGCCGGGGTGCCCATCATCACGTCTTGAACTTTCATGATTTGTCTCCTTCTGTTTCCGCGATCCGGTTTCCGGCCGAAAACTCAAACGATTCACCCGTATAGGTGTCCTGATGGATCACCGCTTCCTCATTCCAGCCCACTTTGCACTCCTCCCTGCGAATCGATCCCTTGGAGTGCGCCAGCGCGGCTTTCTTGGCCGCTCGTTTGTGTTTTTTCGTTGTCATGTTCTGCGCCTCCGCTTCGAAGATTTCCTGGAACCTCTACCTAGCCCGCGCCGGACGGGCAGAATGCCCTGGCCTTGCATTCATTCTGCCCGTTCGGTTGGAAGAGGCCGTGACCTTTTCCCCGTTTCCACTTCGGTCGGCAGGTCAACTACGCGCATGATCTGGTTCGAGCAGGACTCGGAGTAGACTGTCTCGCCCTTCTTCTCTTCTTTCTTCGTTCTCGTTTGCCGCTAATTACGAGCCGGCGAGGCTCGACGTTGATTTCCAGTTCCTTTTCGGTGAAACCCGGCACTTCCGCTTTGACTTCCAGAGCGTCTCCCGACTCCGTGATGTCAATCTGAACCGGGTGGAGCAACTCCTCCTCTGCCTGAAACCAATCGTCGAGCTCGTGGCCGAATGGCCGGCCTTTGCTCTCAAAAACCTCGTACGCCCGGCGCGAAACGCTTCGAAAAGCTCGTTGGCGCGGTCGAACAATTCTCAACTGTGAATGGTTTGACTGCGGTTGGTTCCTTCGCAATTTGTACGGCAGTCGCTTTCTCTCCCATGGCTTCGTCCCTCTCGCTTCCTTGTGTCTCAACGCTGGCCTCGGCGGATCGAATACCTAGGCCCTGTCGTGCGACCCATCTGGCAAGACCCACGAAGGCCAGCACACGCCCACAAAACTCGCAAATTGGAACAAAACGCACAGTGACGGGCGTCACAAGTGCGTGTGATCCCTGCCGGAGAGCTGGGCTTAGAAGTCTTTTCGGGAGATTCGCAGCTTTTGCATGCGAGAGTTCAAGGTGGTGCGGTTCATCCCCAGACGCTCGGCTGCCCCGCCGGGACCGCCAATTTTGCCTTTGGCTTCTCGGAGCACGCGGAGGATATGCTCTCGCTCGACATCTTCGAGCTTCGATTGGGTCTCGGGATTCGCACTGGCAGCCTGGGCAGGCTCAAGCTCGACCCTCGGAATCCGAAGCTCCGGCCCTGGGGATAAAATCACGGCTCGTTCAACGACATGCTCGAGTTCCCTGATGTTGCCGGGCCAAGAGTACCGGCACAGAGCTTGCATCGTGTCCGGCGGGATCACATCGATGGTTTTCCCCATGCGCTTCGTGAACCTGGAAAGGAAAAAATGAACCAGCAGCGGAATATCCTCGGCCCGGTCGCGCAGGGACGGGACCACTACGGGAAACACACTGAGCCGGTAGAAAAGATCGCTGCGAAATTGCCCTGAGGCCACCAGCTTGCCGAGGTCGCGGTTTGTGGCGGCGACGATACGCACATCCGTGGTCAGCGTCCGGCTGTTCCCGAGGCGCTCGAACTGCTTTTCCTGAAGTACCCGCAGCAGCTTCGACTGTAATTCCAGGGGAATTTCGCCGACCTCATCGAGAAAGAGCGTGCCTTGATGCGCAAGCTCGAATCTCCCGATTCGCTGCGCGATCGCGCCCGTGAACGCGCCCCTCTCATGCCCAAAAAGCTCGCTCTCGAGCAGTCCGGCAGGCACGGAAGCACAGTTGATCCTAACAAAGGCGTGCTCGCGGCGAGGGCTCAGGTCGTGTACGGCGCGCGCGAGCCGCTCCTTGCCCGTGCCGGTTTCTCCCAAGATCAAGACGGTCGAGTCCGTAGGCGCAACGGTTTCGATCTGCTTCAGGGCGCGTTTCAGAACCTTGCTATTCCCGATGATGTCCTCGAAACGATTTTCCGTTCGCAATTCGTCTTCGAGAAAGAGCTTCTCTTTGGCCAGTCTGGCATTCAGGTCCGATATGCGTTGGAATGCCAGCGCGTTGTCGAGCGCTACAGCGATCTGGCTGGCCAGTTGCGTAAGCGCATCGAGGTCGTCATCCGAAAAGTTGCCGGGGCGCAGACTATAGAGATTCAGGGTACCGAGCGGTCCGGCTCGACCCATGAGCGGAATCCAGCAGCCCGATTTCACCGACGCGTTTGCGAGGTGCGGCGGCAGTTCAAACGGAAACCGCTCTGCCGGATAACCCTTCAGCAGCAGTGGCTTGCCGGATACATAGGACCAGCCGTGCGGCGAGCCGGCTATGGAAATCAGCATCCCGGCGGGAAGCGGGGGTATGCCCGGAGCCGCGGCCACTGAGTGAGTCCGAAGCGTCTTCGTTTCGGCATCGTAGAGGGCCAGCGCTGCGTAATCGAAGTCTTTTACCTGGCGGACGCACGAACCGATCGCGGCGAGCAGCTTCGTAATGTCCAGGTTTGAGAGCAAGACATTTGTGACTTCAAGAAGGAAAGCCTCGCGGACGCGCTTTTGCTCCGTGATATCTCTGGTGACCTTGGTAAAACCCAGAAGTTTGCCGTCCTCGTCATGAAGAGCCGTGATGACGACATTCGCCCAGAAACGCGACCCGTCTTTCCGAACTCGCCAGCCTTCGCCCTCCCAGCGGCCTTCCCAAGCGGCGATTCGCAGTTCTTCGTCGGGCTTTCCCCGTTCAATATCTTCGGAAGGATAAAAATACGAGAAGTGCAGACCGACGATCTCGTCGGCGCGATATCCCTTGATTCGCTGCGCCCCTTCATTCCAGCTATTCACCCGGCCCTGCGGATCCAACATGAAGATGGCATAGTCTTTCACTTCCGCGACGAGCCGCCGGTACCGCTCCTCGCTCAAACGCAGCGCGTCTTCAACCCGCTTCTTTTCCGTGATGTCGCGAATCGCGCTGGCGACGAAGTGCCCGCCGGATTCTTCGAGAGGACTGAGGCTGATCTCGACGGGAAAGGTGCTCCCATCCTTGCGCTGACTCCTTAGCTCAAGACCCATTCCCATCGGCCGGGTACGAGGGGCCGCGATGTACTCGGTTCGCTGGCGGAGGTGCCCATGCCGAACCTGCTCCGGCATCAGGACTTCGACCGGCTGGCCCACTAGTTCCTGCCTCGAGTAACCGAACATCCCCTCGGTCTGCGAGTTGACGAAAACGATTCGTCCGGTCGCATCCACGATGACCATCGCATCCGGAGCCGACTCAAGCAGTCGCCATCTCTCGTCATCCGTCGATTTCAAGCCCGCTCCGGCGGGCGGACCCTCTTGCGTCATAATCTGAAAAACTAGCACTCTGTGTCATCTCAGGGCAAGTTAGCAATCGCGTTCATCCCGCCGTCCGCATCGCGATGCACGAGGATGCGTTTGAGTCCTTTTTGTTTGCTGTGGCCCTGACTGCCAGCTTGACCCCGGGTTTCTCCTACGATCGCCTCGGTTGCGCTTGCCTGCGGCGCCGTTCGTGCGGCGGGCGAGGCACATTCGCGTCAACCATCCTCCGGCCTGTGACGCGCGTCACTAGCAGTCGTAACGGGCATCACGGCGCACGAACCCTCCGTTCCGGCATGCTGCTCTTGAAAGAGGGGCAGCATGTTAGACGGCAAGACGTCCCGCGTTCTAATTATTCACAACGACCTACGCGAAGCGAGCGCCCTTCAGTGCCTCGTGGAAAAGGGCAGAGGGTTCTCCGCCCTATCAACCTGGAGCGGGCTGGAGGCGCTGGACCTCCTGAAGACGGACCAATTCGACGTTTTACTGATCGACAGTTACGTCCCCGACCTGTACGTCGGCGAACTGATCGAGCGCGTTTCGTCACTTCCCCGGCCGCCGCAGATATTGGTTATGGGGGACCGCCCGACGCCGGCCCACATCACCCAATGTGCGGCCCGAGGGTTGTGTTGCGTGGTGGATAAGGGCAGGCCCCACACGATACTCCAAGCCATGGCGGCCTACGCGGCCATGCGCAAACCCGCGAATCGGACCAAGGAAGGCGATTCGCCGAAAGCATCTCGAATGGAGAAAGACAATGCAAATGCAAACGACTGAAAGGCAAACAGGCATCACTCTGAAGAACATCGTATTCGCGACGGACTTTTCTCCGGCCGCGATGAACGCGCTCCACTATGCCGCGGACCTGGCGCATCGCTTTGGCGCCAAGCTGCATATCGTGAACGCGACGGAAGTGGCTAACTACGCAATGCCCCCGCAAACGTGGCGTAGCGTAGACGAAGGACGCAACCTGGAAACGCAGAGGCTGCGCGACTCACTCCAGACTGAATTCCCGGATGTCGAAAATGAGATTCAGGTGTGGGAAGGGACGGTGGGGCGCGTCGTGGCAGCGTCCGTCGACCGGGCGAACGCGGACCTCATTGTGCTCGGCACTCGCGGCCGCACGGGAGTCGGTAAACTGCTCCTGGGATCGTCCGCAGAAGAGGTCCTCAGAAATGCTCCCTGCCCCGTTCTGACGGTCGGCCCGCACGCGCTCACGCCGCAGCCTTGGTCGCTGAAGGAAATCCTATACGCCACCGACTTCAGTCCTGCGTCACTTTCGGCTGCGCAGTATGCCGTGGCGTTGGCACAGGAGTACAAGGCCAGACTCACGCTTCTGCACGTCATCGAAGACCGGAAGGTAGATGAATTGGTTCATCCGTCGGAACTGGCCGCGTCTTCTTTGCGCCTGCTGGCCAACCTCGTGCCCGCTGGAACGATCATGTCGTCTGAACCACGGTGTGAAGTCTGGCAGGGCGCGCCCGCGGACAAGATTCTCGAGCTTACCGGACAAATCGGCACCGGGTTGATTATTCTTGGTGCGCGCAAGCCGTCGGGGGTTCCCGGAGCCGCCACGCATCTGCCGATCGCAACGGTCCACAAGGTCGTCGCTCAGGCGCCCTGCCCTGTCTTGACCGTGCGCCACACAGCATCATAGGAACGAGTGAAAAGGCGCAGGCGAGCGCTATCGATGAAAGGCCAAGGGTGGGCGGCGCTAGCTTAGCTTCGACTGTAGGTGGTGGTATCCGAATTCCTTGCGTGCTTGGTCGAGGCGTTTGCCGCCCCGCACGGCCTTTCGGATCGCGTCTTCGGCCGTCGCAATCCCTTCGGCTGTGGTGAGCACTTCGGCCTCGTGCCACCGCGGAATCACAACCACTCCATCCGCATCGCCCCGCAGGATGTCGCCAGGAGCGACGCGCGCGTCGCCGATGCTCACCGTAATCTCCGTCGCATCCAGCTGCACTCGATCCTTGCCCGTGCGCATCGAGTAGCTGCGGCTGAAAACAGGATAGCCAAGTTCCAAGCAAAGTGCGGTGTCGCGGCAGGCGCCATCGATCACCGTACCCGCAATCCCCCGCCGGTGCGCGATTTCGGTCAGGATGTCCCCCCACACCGTAGCGTTCTCGCGGCCGCCATTGTCGATCGCGATCACGGAACCCGGCGCGACGTCGTCGATGAATTCGCCGACCGTGCCGGCCGGTTTTCCGACGGGACGATAGAGCATCGTGAACGCTCGGCCGGTCAGGCGAAAACGGGGATCGCGCGGCTTGATGTTCAGGCATTGGCCCGCGATGCCCAGCCTGTCGAGTGCATCGCTGATGGTGGCCGTGTCGAGCTTGCTCGCGCGCTCGACCGATGGGTCCTGGGCAGGCATGGAAGGTTCCTCAGCTCTTCAGCATGTCTTCGTAGTTGGCGCCCATGACCTCAGTGATGGGCTTGCCTTCGCGCAGCGCCGTAGCCATGGCCGCTTCGCGCGCGACGATCTGCTCCGCGGTGGCCAGGACCTGCTCGACATTTCCAGCAGAAATGAAGACAACGCCGCTGCCGTCGGCAATTGCATAGTCACCGGGTGTGACTTGGATCTCGCGGATCACGACTAGCTCGTTGGTGGCAAGCTCGACGATGCGACCGCGCGCGGTAAACGTCGTCACGCCCAGCCCAAACACGGGGAAGTCATGCTGGCGCGCCTCGTCGATGTCCCTTACGGGCCCGTCGGCAATCACGCCGGCAACGCCGCGCAATTTCGCGCCGAGAGTGAGAATGCCGCCCCAACTGGCCGCGTTCACTCCGCTGTGCTGCTCGACCACGATGATTTCCCCAGGGCGGGCCGCTTCGATCGCCGTGGTGCTTACATGGCGTGGCTTTCCCGGCGGAGGCTCACCAACGCCCAGTTTCACAGTCAGGACGCGGCCTGCGATTCGCCGCGAGGAGGCCAGTTGCGAGAGCCCTGTTGCCACGCCGGTCAGCTGGAGCTTGTCGAGCGCGTCGGAAACAGCGCAGCAATCGACGCGTTTCAACCGCTCAACAAAATCGCTCGCGGCCGCGCCTGCGCTCATTCTCTCTCCTTGGCGCCCCTATTGCCAGTAAACGAAGCCCATGGCGTTGCCGGTTCCCGCCTCGGTGCGATAGCACGGCACGTAATCCACAAGATTCATCTTCTTTCCCAGCGCGTTCATGCCCACAGACAAAGGCATCCAGTTCCTCATCTCGCAGGTGTTGCCCAGCAGATAGCTCTCGGGTACCGCCGCCAGTGTGGCTTCGTCCTGCGTCTGCATGGCTTTCAGCACGCGCTGGTCAAAATCTTCATCGATCACGAAGTGCGTCAGCCCACCTGAGGCAAACACCGCCACCTTGGCATCTTCCTTCCAACTCTCGATGGCCTTCATCAAGGCGCGCCCAAACTTGAGGCACCGTCCGATTTTCGGCCGGTTGTTGGGAATGCCTGCATTCAGGAAGACCGGGACGCTCGGAGGCGGATTGTCGACCATGATCCGCCGGTAGAGAAAGCCGAACGCGTGCGGTACGCCATGGTCATGCCCGTTGACTTTCGGCAGCTTGGACGACTCCGACACGTCAAATTCCAGATCCATGAAGGAATTCACCAAATGCACGGCGAGATCCGAGGCTCCGGGGTATACCGCGCCGCCCGGAGGACAATGCCCGATTTCCGCGATGGCGATTCCCGGTGGAAATTTTGCCTTTGCCTCTTCCGTCTCTGGAATATTCTCCAACTTGCTGCCCGTGTACACGAGAAACGCCGGCGTATTGTCGTCCGTGAAGAGTTCGCGCTGGTCGTTGCCGATGATCACCACTGCATCCGGCTTGACCTCGGCAAATTTCGCAGCCAATTTGTCCAAGGCGCGCTGGCAGGCGTCGTAGCGCTTCTTCCGCTCCTCCGGAGTAACTGCGGCCACGAAACCCGGTTGGCGCGCCGCCAGCAGCTTTGGAAAGTCGTAAGCTTCGCCACGATAGAAGTGCTTCGGATTCTTCCGGTCCGCGTCTGCGCGCAGGTGCCACATGTCCGGCGGCGTCGAGAGCATGGGCCCGTGCGAAGAGCCGATGCCGAGTACGATCTTTGCCATGCTCGTCCCTCCGTCTGTTCCGCGATTCCTGAAGCGGCTCTCAGCCCCACACGCGGCGTGCTGTCTCCACCACAAGCCGCATCTTGGCCCACTGCTCGTCTTCGGTCAGCAGATTCCCTTCCATCGTCGAGGCGAAGCCGCACTGCGGGCTGAGCGCGAGATTCTCAAGAGGCACGTACTTCGCCGCCTCGTGGATTCGCTTCACCAACGCGTCGCCGCTCTCCATCTGCGGAACCTTCGAGCTGATCAGTCCCACCACCACGGTCTTGTTTCTTGGGACGAAACGAAGCGGCTCGAATGTGCCCGAGCGTTCGTCCTCGTATTCCAAAAGGAAGCGGTCCACTTCCATCGTTCCGAATAGCTTCTCGGCGACCGGATCGTAGCCTCCTTGCGCGTACCAGTGGCTGCGGCTGTTCCCGCGGCAAAGGTGTATGCCCAGCGTGACTCCGGGCCGCCGCGCCACCGCGAAACACGCGTTGTCGGCGCGGATCGACTCATCGAGGAATGCATCGGGCTCGACCTTCATCTCCGTGCGAATCCACTCGCGCCACTTCGGATCCATGAAATAGCTGTAACGCGGCGCGTCAATCTGGATGTACTTCACGCCCTCCGCCGCGAGACGCGCCAGCTCCGCCTTCATGATTCCGACGATATCCCACAGCAGGGCGGAGTGATCCTTGTAGGCCCTCTCGGTTCTGCCCGCCTTGAACGAGATCGCCGGGAATTGCGTGGCGCTGGGCAATGTCATTTTAATGTCGCCGGGACTGTGCTGCTTCAAGAAAGGCAATTCGTGCCCGGTCAGCGGCCGCACGGCACGAAGCTTCTCGACCACGACGCCGGCCACCCGCCCGCGAGATCCCGAGGGTCCCGGGCCCACCGAGCTTCCGGGAACAGCAGTGTTCCAGCTTCGCGCCAAGCCGTCGCCGAAATCGAACCCTTCGACCGCATCGGTGAAATCGCCCATGAAATTGCTTCGGCGGAATTCGCCGTCGGTGAAAATCTCGAAGCCCAATTCTTTCTGCTTGGCGAGCACGCGGAGAATCGCGCGGTCCTCGATTTCACGCAGGCGCTCCGCGTCTCTGGCGCTCCGCGCTTCCAGCAACTCAGGCGGACGCAGGAAACTCCCTACGTGGTCGGCTCGGTACGGTGCGTGCATTTTCCAGTTCCCTTTTCTGGTTTGAGCTCGAACCCTCTGCTTAGGACCGCGGCTCCCCAGCGGTTCTTGCGTCTACGCTCAACCGAAACAGCTTTTTCGCGTTGTCCTCGAAGATCAATTTTTTGTCGGCCGCGTTCAGCCAGTCGAAAGTGTCGATGTAGGCCTTCACGTCGTCCATCCATTTCCCCGTCTTCGGGTCTTTCGCGGTGCCGACGCCGGGACGCTCCGTGCCAAAGAGGCAGCGGTCCGCGCCGGCGGTCTTGATCAGGAGTTCAAGGCCGAGCGCCGTGTACAACACCGTATCGTAGTACAAGCGGCGCAGGCCGTCGTAGAACGTCTCGCCGCCTCCGCGCCTCAGCGACGGCGCTTGAAAACGCCCGAAGTGGTACGGCACCGCTCCGCCGCCGTGCGAAACCACGATCTTCAGCTTCGGAAAATCCTTGAACACGCGCGACCCGGCCAGCGAAACAACCGCGATCGTCTCCTCGTTGATGAAGTGCGTCGAGTAGCTGTGCCGGATCGACCGGCACCCTGCGCCGTGTATGTAACCGGGCACATCGAGTTCCACGAGCTTCTCGTACAGCGGATACCAGTATTCATCGCCGAGCGCGGGCACGTCGTAGTTCGAGGCCTCGCTCGGGTCGGGATTGAGCAAGCATCCGACGAACCCGAATCCTTTCACGCAGCGCTCGAGCTCGGGGATGCAGTTCTTCGGGTTTGCGTCGGGCGACTGCGGCAGGCCGCAAACGCCCTTGAAAACGTTCGGAAAGAGCCGGCACTGTTGCGCGACGAGATTGTTGCACTCTTCGATGAACCACTGGGACACCTTCGCCGGCTTCTCGGCCATCATCATCTGGTACGGCCGAGGCGACAGGAGCTGCAAGTCCGTGCCGACCTCTTTCAGCAGCCCGAAATGCGACTTGCCCGTGTTGAAAGTGGGCTCGTTCAGAAACGCGATCATCTCGTCGTCGCTGATTTCCACTTTCCCGCGGCCGTGCGATCCGCGGTGCGACAGTATATTTGCCTTATAGACGTAGAGCGAATCCGGCGCCGTCAAATGACCATGAACGTCGATTACCATTGCTCGTCCTCCCCCTTCTGCGCTTTACCACAATGACCCAAAAAATCAAATCGCAACGAGCTCCGCCGCGCCAGCGCATCCATGCTTTCTCAAGGCTTCGGGCGCAATCGCTGTTCTTATCCTCTAACAATGCTGATGTCAACCGAATCAGAAGCTCTGACTTTGAGTTTCAACGAAGACATGTTATAGACCCCGTGCCGGCAAGCGCATCGCCATGAACTGACCGCCTGCTTGGGGGGAAGATGCAGGACAAGGATACAGCAAGAAGTCCGATCGCGGACGCCGGATCCCAAAAGAGCGGGAAGGCCGCGTACTACGCCCTGGTGATGCTGACGGTTATCTATTCGCTCAACTTCCTGGATCGCACCGTCATCACCATCCTGATCGACCCCATCAAGCACGACTATCACTTGTCCGACAAGGTGATGGGCTTCATCTCCGGCTTTGGCTTCGTCATCATGTACTCGATTCTCGCCGCGCCGGTGGCCCGCTGGGCCGACCGCGGCAACCGAAGGTCAATCATCACATACGGATTGATCCTGTGGAGCGGCATGACCGCGCTCGCCGGCATTGCTCGAAACGCTCTACAACTCACGCTTTCGCGATTCGGCGTCGGCGTCGGCGAGGCCGCGGGCACTGCGCCTTCGAGCTCGATGATTTCCGATCTCTTTCCCGGCAGCAAACGATCCAGCGCGATGGCGATCTACCAGTTGGGTCCGGTGTTCGGCGGATTCCTCGGCGCCTTCATCGGCGGCTGGGTTAACCAATACTACGGCTGGCACGACGCATTCCTCGTCGCGGGCATTCCCGGCTTGCTGGTCGCCGTCCTCTTCCGCCTCACTGTCAAGGAGCCCGCTCGCGGCAGCTCCGAACCGAAGAAGGTGGGCACCGGCCAGCAGAACCTGCGCGAGACGTTCCGCTTCATGCTGAGCCAGCGCTGCTACATGCTGCTGCTACTGGGATTCTGCTTCACGACCTTCACCCAGTTCGGATTCGGCACCTGGACCGCGCCGTTCCTCGGCAGAATCCATCATCTCAATACGGCGCAGATCGGCACATACGTCGGCACGGTAAGAGCGATAGCGGGCTTTGTCGGCACCCTTCTCGGCGGCTATCTCTCCGATTGGACGGGACGCAAGAACGTTCGCTGGAGAATTTACGTCTCCGCGATCTGCTCGATGCTTGCGTTTCCGGGCGTACTCCTCTTTGTCTTCTCCCACAGCCTGTTCTGGTGCATTACCGGCTTCACCATAGTTTCGGCGATGTCGCCCGTGCATGTGGGTCCCATAGTCGGAGTCTCGCATTCCGTGGTGAAAGTGGGCATGCGCGCGTTCGCCACGTCGGTCATCTACCTCATCGCCGAACTGATCGGCCTCGGCCTGGGCCCGTTCCTGATCGGCGCCTTCAACGACCACTACAGCCACAGATTCGGCGTCGGTGTGATCCGCTACTCGATGTCCACCGCCGCCGCGACGACGCTGATCGGCGGGCTGATTTTCATGGCGGCCGCCCAGTTTCTCCAGCGCGACATGGCCCGCGCGGCGAATTGACGCGCTCTTTTGCAGAGCGGCTGCACGCGCTAGAATTGATCTTTGGATCGGGCACGTGCTAAATTGCCCGGTCAAGATACGCAACAGGGCGCAATCGAGTGGGGGCCATGGTCGACAAGACTCTTGCAACATGTCAGGAAGCGGTTGCCGGTGTGTTTGACGGCGCCACGATCCTGCTCGGTGGTTTCGGTGATCCCGGCCTGCCTGGACAAATCCTCGAGGCGCTTCGGTTGCAGGGCGCGAAGAACCTGACGGTCGTCCACAACGGTTCCGGCGGCGGCACCCACTCTCTCGGCGGCCTGATACATGACGGGCGCGTTCGCAAGCTGATCGCCTCTTTTCCCAGCCATCCTGGCAACACGTCCTTCCAGGAGCGCTACCTCAAGGGCGAAATCGAACTGGAACTCGTGCCGCAGGGCACGCTCGCCGAGCGGATTCGCGCGGCGGGCGCCGGCCTTGGCGGATTTTTCACGCCCACAGGCGCGGGGACGGAGCTCGCTGCCGGCAAAGAGACCCGCGTCATCGACGGACGCGAACACGTCTTCGAGAAAGCGCTTCGAGCCGACTTTGCATTCGTGCGCGCCTATCGGGGCGACCGGCTCGGCAACCTGAACTACCGCATGGCCATGCGCAACTTCAACGTGCCCATGGCAACGGCGGCCAAGTTTGTGGTCGCCGAGATCGATGAGCTTGTGCCCGTCGGGTCGATTGACCCGGAGGATGTTCACACGCAGGGAATTTTTGTCGATCACGTCGTCGAAGTTGTCCGTCATCCCAAGTACCTGGAAATCACCACGGAGGGAAGGTAGCAATGTCGCTGACACGAGAAGGTATCGCGTATCGCGTTGCGTGCGATCTGCCGGAGGGCAGCTACGTAAATCTCGGGATTGGCATCCCGACGCTCGTCTCGGGCTACGTGCCGAAGGACCGGGAGGTCTTCTTCCACAGCGAAAATGGAATCCTCGGGATGGGGCCTTTGGCGAAGCCGGGCCACGAAGATCCCGACCTTGTCAACGCCGGAAAGCAGTACGTC
>Ga0187872_10001781_pt1 | contig 20905 bp, 18 predicted proteins | sample June2016WEW_16_4_FD_132973 | JGI IMG/M metagenome (GOLD analysis project Ga0187872, IMG submission 132973) | Peatland microbial communities from SPRUCE experiment site at the Marcell Experimental Forest, Minnesota, USA - June2016WEW_16_40 | ecosystem: Environmental > Terrestrial > Soil >...
ATACGCAAGCGGATCTGGACAAAGTGGCGCTGCGCCTAAATCAACGCCCAAGAAAGACTTTAGGATTTCAGACTCCTGCGAGTAGACTTCAAGAAAGTGTTGCGTCGACCGGTTGAGCTGGCATGCACTTTCAAAGGTGGGGGTGTTTTTGACACACCCGAGGGGTCTGCACCCGAAAGCATTTGTGTCCAATCTTGTTGGCGTGAAGTATCCAGGGGAATTTAACAGCCGTCTAGAACCCCTTGGGGACAACATGTTGACTCAGGAGATTTGGCTCCGAGTCCAAAAGCACAGGGTTCTTACGACGCGCGCGAACTCCTACCAGGCAGCTTGCGACGCGCAATTCCCATAATTGCCACCAGGCCCGTGCCAAATAGGAGCAGGCTCAAGGGTTCGGGAGAAAGAACCCCATTGACCGTCGGGTCGTAGTCACCGCCAATGTTGAGAAGCCCGCAAGGTTCCACCCCACAATCGGTCCCGCTTGTGATGGCGACCGTCCCACCGGCGCTTGTCAAAGCCGCATCCAGATCGATGTACAGGGAAAAACCAGAGTTGGCCATGCCGATTTCTTCCGGGTGATTAAGCAAGTAGGAGTTAGGCATTTGCGCGATCGTGAAAGCATACGGACCTGTCATAGAGAGGGCGAAGCTGTCAATCGCAGTGACCGCGTTATTGGTCGTAAAAGAGCCGGTGAGCGTGTCGCCGTCACTGAAGGTTACGTCGCTAAAAGTCCAAGTGATGTCTGCCGAAGCGCACGTAGCGAATCCTGCAAGGAACAACGCGGCGGCTAAAAGCTTTATGGCCATCTTCATGTTCTTGCTCCTTCTTCCTTCTTGGGTGGCCGATGGCCGGAGACAAACGAGGTGGTGGGGACCTCAGTGTTTTAATTCAATTCGACGGTTCAGATCACGCCAGGATCGTGGATACCGCCCCTTCAGTCGCATGTCAAGTACCGATCTTTCAACCAAACTCACAGTACTCGCTCGTTCACATGGGAGAAACAATCCGGGGATCGAGCGCGAGCGAGCAATCTCTCTGCGATAGGCGTGAGTTAGGCCGACCATCGCTTGTGACGGACGGAATCGTTCTCCTTAAGGTTCGGAACGGCGAGGAGGCGGAAAGTACCTGCCCCAGCCCGGATGCGAGTTCTGTCGCCCTTGCCTCGCCATTCGCGGAGCCATCCTAGTCATGGCGCCCAATCGAGACTGTTCTCTTTTGAACACTTTTGCAAATATCTTTTGCGTACCGCAACTTCTACGAGAAGAGCATGGATCCGGACGTCAGTGCTGCGCCAAGGAGTTGCTGCGAGCGCTGGGTCGGGTTTCTGCTCCCCCATCAGCATTGCCAAACTGACGCGCGGCAAGGCCCGACAGGATCATCGGCCAGACGAGCCAGCGGCGGCCGGCCCAGGATCTGCCAATGATTGGGTCAGTACCGGCGGTTAGGGGGTTTGGAGGTCAAAAGGCACCGAACGTTTACAACGCTGCAAATTGACTGGAACACAGGGGTTGCCTGCAGCTCCGTCCTACCGATCCTCGCTGTTCGCAGGGAATTCCTACGAGCCGGCCAAAATTGCAGACGCGGGAACTTCACCGTTCCGAGCCCGAGCTTCGTGCGCTGAATCAAGTTGTGATACAAAGTCGATTAATGGAATGAAGCGGCCGCCCGCAAGCAATTCTCTGAGGCGCCGCTCCATCCCTTCCAGACCTATATAGTGGCGAAGCCGGGACTTCCAGCGCCCCGCCATGCGCGGCTGGTGAGGATCGATTTCCCAAGGATGAAAATACAGGACTATAGGTTGATGTTCTTTTCCGCGAACCTGTCGAAGTGCCCAGCGGTTGTAATGGACGGGCAGGAGCCGGAGATAGCCACCTCCTCCAGCTGGCAACGTCATACCCAACACCCGCACCGTGGTCATCGGAATTTCGTAAAACGCACGATTCGATGGAAACTGCAGACGATAGGGGAAGCGCCGCGCTCCAGGGAATCCGTAGACGTCATGACGGATCGGGAAAATGCTCGAATCGTAGAGAAAGCCCTCTTCGGAAAGAATCTCTAACGCCCATTGGTTATCTCGACCGATTGAAAACGAAGGCGCCCGATAGCCGACGATTCGCCTGCCCGCAGCGCCTTCAATCGCTATGCGCGCTCGCCGGAGGTCCTGACGAAACTCTTCCCGGGTCAGCGAACTAACGAGCCGATGGTTGTAGCTATGGCAGGCCACCTCGTGGCCGGCCTGAGCGATTTCCCGGACAAGGCCGGGGTCGCGCTCGGCAACCCAGCCCAAAATAAAGAAGGTCGCGCGGCATCCATACTCCTCAAATATTTGCAAGACCCGCTCAGTGTTTGCGCGCACTCTAGAAGGGAAGCTGGACCACGATTCGGAGGGAATACGATCAGCAAATGCCTCAACGTGGTAGTAGTCCTCGACATCCACGCTCAGCATGTCGGATAGAATGGGGTCAGATGGCTTTGGCACGTTTCCTCTACAACTTTCGTGGCGCGTCACTCGCGAGCTACAAAACGAAGAGCCAGATTTTCGAAAGACGACTGGGTGCAATCAAACGACGATCAAAACAAATTCGTCACTGTCCAGAGCGGAATCCTTCGCGTGGAAATATGCTAACCAAGCCAGGGAAGCGATTACAATCACTTATGTTACTATAATCTAGGAGGAAAGGGCATTTGCAACTTTTCGAAGAGCTGAGCGGAGCAGAACGCCCGGTTGTGCGAATTCCGAAGCTTCGGGATGAAGGCGGTAAAGTTTTTCCTAAAATATGGAATGGCCAGGCTTTGTGCAGAATGCGGACTCTTGGCGGAGACATTTCAGGGTTCTGTATCTAGCTTATTACGACGAGGTTCCCAAAAGCGTTGGCAACTGGCCAAGCAACCGACTCAATGGCACCAATCGTGCACTCTCTTAGCATAGGGGGAACGTTCGGCCGCGTCAGACGTGGGACTGTCGCTACGTGCGGCGCTTTTGAAATATCGGCTCGGGCCTGAGAGGTAAGTTGCAATTCTCAACTCATTCCAAAGAACGTACTCTAGAGCGAATTTGTTGATCCCCTTCGGTTCGAGCTAATCTGGAATTTTCTGGGACACTGCCAGTGAAGCGATTTAGAACAATGCCAGAACCGCACTGGGATCTGGCCTTTGCGGCGCTGCTTGCCTACCTGTTCGTCGAATACTCGAGCTTGCCCACGATGTATCCGATTCTGCAACCTCTGCGACTCGGGAAGGCGTTACTTGTTCCTTGTGCTCTAGGCGCGATGGCGTCCCCGCAAATCCGCAATCAGCGGCCCAACTCTCACGGCATAGATTTCACGTTGTTCGTCTTTTTGCTGGCTTGTTTTTCCTCTGCTCTCTTTGCGTACCAGGGGGATGCAGCTTGGGGCGGGGTGGCTGATGTCTTTCGTTGGTTGGTGATCTATTTCCTGATTTCGCGAATTCTGACGAATCCGTGGCGATTACGCTTTGCTCTTTTTCTCTTGTTGGCGTTGCACTTGAAGATGGCTCAATTCGCTATCCGGGACTACTTCGCACAACGAGCCTTCGGCCGCAGCGATGCATTTCTGAGCGCGCACGGCGTTGGGGCCGGTTCGGCCAGCTTTTTTGGAAATGCGGGTGATTTTGGCGTGGCGATGTGCGTGATCTGGGCACTCGCGGCATCACTTTTTTTTGGAGAAACAAAAAAGGGTCCGCGGATTTTCTTCGGGGTCTGCTTCGCACTTTTCTTCATGGCCATCATCGTTTGTGGTTCGAGGGGCGCAGTGCTGGGAGCCGCAGCGGCGGCAGTGATGACTTTGGCCAAAAACCCCAAAAGGATTGGCGGCATGGTAATGATACTAGTGCTCTTGATCACCACGGCCTATTTCCTGCCGGAAGCGAGCAAACAACGAATGCTCTCAGGGATGCACTGGGAAACTGACGAAACCGCGACCATTCGAATTGGATTATGGAAGGCGGGGCTCAGAATGTTTCAAGATAATCCGGTGTTTGGCGTTGGACTGGGAAATTTTCCACAGACCTTTGCGACTCGCTACTACGATCCTTCGACAAAGCGTTCGTATGCTTCAGCTGAATGGGTTCCCCACAGCATTTACATACAAGCCCTATCGGAACTTGGAGTGACGGGGAGTTTGCCGTTATTGGCCATTTTGTTTCTGTTCTTTCGATTGAACGGCCTCACGCGCAAGCGTCTGCAAACTATTGGTTTCGGGAACCGACGGAATTTCGAATATCGGCTGTCCTTGGGTTTGGATCTGGCACTCGTCGCATACTTGGTGAGCGGTGCTTTTTTGACAGTGCTTTACTATCCACACTTGTGGATACTTTTGGGATTCAGCGTCGCCTTACACACCGCCTGTCTTAACAAACGACCTGAAACCAGCGTCGCCCAACCCAGTGACGAAGAGCGCGCACTTGTGCTCGCGGCGAGTTAGGTAGAGGGGAGCGATGCTACGTCTTGTGCCGCCCGCGGGGACTCCGCTGAAAATGATCCAGGTTTTTCGTGCCTTGAATTCCGTCCTTCGGCGGGGCCGGGGCACGGAGGACGGCCTTGCTGCTTTAGGTAGACGTCTCGGGGTGCAACACGTCTTCGGCATCTGCTCCGGTCGAGCCGCACTTTGGTTGATCTTCGAAAGCCTTCGGCGACTTCGGCCGGAGCGCTCGGTTGTCGCTCTTCCGGCATACACATGCTTCTCTGTACCGGCAGCGGCGGTTCGTGCGGGATTGAAGATAGTACCGGTTGACATGGATCCGGAAACGCTTGATTTCGACTTTTCAGAACTTGAAGCATTGCCCGAGGAGCAGCTCCTGTGCATCGTGACGTCGAACCTGTTTGGCCTCGTAAATGATGTGCCGCGCATTCGCGAGATTGCCCGCACAAAAGGGGCATTTGTCGTCGATGACGCGGCTCAGGCGCTTGGTGCGACCCGGAATGGGATCTTTGCAGGAACAGATGAAGATGTAGGCTTGTATAGCTTGGGCCGGGGTAAAGCAACGGGGATCGTCCAGGGTGGAGTGATAGTGACGAATTCGGAAGAAATCGCCGCTGTGATCGAAGGCGAAGTTAAGAAGTTGTCATCACCCTCTTCCGTGGACGAGTTTTCGCTCCTCGTGCAACTACTGAGCAGCTCGATCTTGTTGAACCCCCGCCTTTACTGGATCCCTGACTCACTCCCGTTCTTGAAGTTAGGATCGACTGAATTCGATCCAACGTTTTCGACGACAGCTCTGCCGCGGCTCTCATTGGCTCTTCTGGCCCAACTCATTGAAGGGCTTAACCGAATGAATCAAATTCGCCGGAACAATGCAAAGGTTCTGACCGAAGCCCTAGTTGGAAACAGTTATTTCAGTTCGCCGAAGCCAGCCATGAATTCCGAACCAACGTATATACGTTTCCCAGTCTTAGCAAAGGACGGAGCCACTCGCTTGCGGATTCTCTCCCTTCTCCGCCGGGCTGGTATCGGCGCGAGTGTTTTTTATCCGAGTGCCATCTGCGATATTCCCGGCATTCAACAACAGATGGCTTCGGGCGATTTCCATCGAGCGCATGCCGAGGATCTGTCGCAGAGACTGTTGACCTTGCCGACTCACCCTTATGTCCGACCAAGCGACTTGGAGTGCATTCGCGCATTGTTAACCAGTGTTCAGACAGAAAAAGAAATGGCGGCTGTTTCAGTCCCTTGTACCTAATAATTCTCGTGAACGAAGCAGCCGAAGCGGCAGAAAACTGAAGCTTTCGAAAAGCGAGGGAAGGTTCGTGTCATCCAGTGTCGAGGCGCTCCGAACAGAAAATATGACCGCTGACGAGCGCGGTAACGGGGAAATGAAAACGAAAATGAAGAGAGTTCTCTTCATCGCCTTCGACTTTCCCCCGCGCAGAACCAGCGGTGTTTATCGCCCCACGGCGCTGACGAAGTATCTTCCCCGATTGGGTTGGCAACCGACAGTGCTCACTGTTCGAGGCGTCCGAGGCCAAGTGGAAGATTTGACGTTGATGGAGCGAATACCGCCCGAAGTACTTGTGGCTCGAACCCGATACATGGCGGTCGACGGGTGGGAGAAGCTTTTCGGACGCTCAAGTCGCAGCGCTCCTGCCACTTCGGGCGGAGTTAAAACACAGCCGCGACCGGGCCGAGAGTCGCGCTCGCTAGTGAAGTGGCTATTGAGATCGTTAAGAGCGGCATTGTACTTTCCCGATCGAACAGCTGGCTGGATCCCATTTGGACTGGTGGAGGCCGTGAAGCTCCACCGAAAAAACCGATTTGATCTGATAGCAACGACAAGCCCTCCACGTTCCGGACCAGTCATCGGATGGTTGCTTAAACTCTTGCTCGGAATTCCCTGGGTGGCGGAATTTCGGGATCCGTGGTTGCCGCCGTCCGATGTGCGGGAGATGCTCGGAGAACCCGTCCCGAGGTGGCGCAGGAGTCTCGATCGTTTGCTCTACACGAGCATGTTGGGCCGAGCAGATGCCGTGGTTACGGTAACGCAAGGACATGCAGACGAATTGCAAAATCAGTACCGGGTGAAGAGGGATAAATTGTTCGTGGTAATGAACGGTTTCGATGAGGAGGACTTCGGCGACAGCAACGGAACCAACGGTGATTTGTTTCCGCCCACTCATCTGCACCTTTCACACTTCGGCACCATATATCCGCATTTCAGCGGCAAGTTTTTCCCAGCACTCATTGAACTCCTGAAAGAGTGCCCGGAATTTAGAGACCGCCTTCACATCAACATAGTCGGATTTCCCGATGACGAGGTCCTTCAGTATTCCCGAAGAGAAGAATTACAAGGCATCATTCAAATCCATCGCTTCATCGAGCACAAAGATGCGATTCGAGCGATGCGATCGAGTCATTGTCTCCTCTTGTTTTACGCCCATCCGTACATCTCAAAGTCCTATATTCCTGGGAAAATCTACGAATACTTGCGTGTGGGCCGTCCGATCCTGGCCGTGGCATATGACGGGGGAGCGAAGCAACTGATTCAGGAAGGAAAAGCCGGGTGGGTGCTCGAGCCAGATGATATTGGCGGCATCAAGAAAGCACTGAAAACACTGCTGAATCAGAGTTTAGCGAGCGGTTCTCGAACGCCGGCAGACCCGGAGTATGTTGCGAAGTTTCGGTACGATCATGTCGCGCAAAACCTGGCGCGTGTTTTTGGAGAGGTTGTGGGCGATGGTCGCTAAGGCTCGTCACTTTTTGCACGTTGTTGCGGCGAGATTGCTCTACTACTCAGGACTTCTGAGTTTCGTCTCAATTGTCCGGCGAAATGTTCTGCGACAGAAGGAAATCTACGTTATCGGACTGCACCGTGTGCTCACCCAAGCCGAGCGGGAGCGATCGAACTCGCTCGACGGCATGGTGCTCACAGACTGCACTTTTCGGAAACTCCTAGAACATCTTCAGCAACGGTTCGAGGTCATCTCGCTTCAGGATTTACTGACCGGCGCATCGCAGGAGGGGGGAAAACCTCTCTGTTTGATCACATTCGATGACGGCTGGAGCGACACGTCTACCGTCGCGCATCCGCTGCTCAAGAGATTTGGAATGCCCGCGGTCGTGTTCATAGCGACCGGATCGATCGCCGGGCGACATGGGTTCTGGGTGGAACGTGTTAAAGAGGCGTGGCAGGTGCCCTCTTCCCGCGATCGGATCAAATCTGCCGTGAACCAGCTTACTCTGAGCGAAACTCGGCAAGTGACGGAACTCGAAGAAGCAGTGGAACGGCTCAAACGAATGCCGGCAGAGAAGCTGAATTCGATTTTGTCTCAGATGCTTCCATTGACCGAGAACAGCGATGGCCCCAAGAGCGTCGATTCCATGATGACCTGGAACCAAGTGGAGGAATTGAGCCGTGACGGGATGGAGATCGGCGCGCACACGGTGAGCCACCCGCTGCTCACATTTGAAGACGATTCGACGGTCGAGTGCGAGTTGCGTGTCAGCAAACAAACACTCGAGGAAAGATTAGGCAAGCCCGTGCGAGCTTTTGCATACCCGAACGGCGATTGGGACGAACGAGTCCGTGGATGGGTCGAGAGGGCAGGATATGAATGCGCCTTCGTGACAAAACCGGGGTGGCATCAACCGGGAACAGACCCGTACGCGATCCGTCGAATACTGCTTCACGAAGGCAATATCACCGGGCATGAAGGAAGATTCTCCCCTTCGATGTTAAGCTTGACTCTCGCCGGCTGGAGCTGATGAGTTGTCCGTTCTTATCACTGACGGGAACGAACGGTCCACTCTAGCGGTGACTCGCGCCTTAGGCCGTGCGGGTGTTTCGGTGACAGTGGCAAGCAGCAATTTGCGTAGCCTCGCAGGAAGCTCGCGCTATTGTTCGGAAAGATTGTGTTACCCGTCGCCTATGCAGGCCCCCCAGGACTTTCAGGCTTGGCTTGTTGACACAATTGCAAACAGGAAGTACGAGGTCCTCATCGCGATGACGGACGTCACCACGTTCTTAGTCGCCCAGATCCGTGAGGCTCTTGCTCCTTATGTCCGACTAACTCTGCCGAGCGAGCACGAAATACTCTTAGCCCAAGACAAGGGATATATGTTGGCTTTGGGCAAGCGGCTCGGCGTTGCCTGCCCTGAGACCTACATGCTTGAGGATGATGAGCGGTTGGAAGACGTCGCAAGCAAAGTAAGCTATCCCGTCGTGATCAAGCCGAGATTCTCGTGGACATTGCGACAGGGGCAGTGGGTTCCGGGGAAGGTAGAGTACGCACATAGCGCGGAGGAATTGATAGCAAAGTACGAGAAGTCCCACGCGAAAATCCCTCGTCCTTTGATCCAAGAAAAAATCGATGGGGAAGGAAAAGGCGTATTTCTTCTTTTGTGGAATGGAGAGCTCAAGGCAGCTTTCTGCCATCGGCGCCTCCGTGAAAAGCCCCCATGGGGTGGAGTGAGTGTCTATCGTGACAGCATCCCTCTTGACCAAGAAATGTTGAAAAAATCTCTTACCTTGCTTCAGGCAATCGGTTGGCAAGGTCCAGCGATGGTTGAATACAAGGTGGATTCGCGAGATGGCCAAGCAAAGTTGATGGAGGTCAATGGAAGGTTCTGGGGATCACTCCAACTCGGTGTCGATGCCGGGATCAATTTTCCGCTCATCCTTTACCGGTTGGCCCTCGGTGAAGATGTGCCAGTTCAACTTGACTACAAGGTAGGCGTCAAGAGCCGCTGGCTGCTCGGTGATTTGGATCAGCTGTTGATTCAATTGACTCATTCCCGACGTGAGAACGGATTCTCCCGCGCGACCACTTCCAAGTTGCAGGCCGGCCTCGATTTCATGAAGTTCTGGGAGAAAGACTTGCATTACGAGGTTTTTCGCTTCGAAGATCCGGGGCCGGGTTGGTATGAATGGAAATCGTATGTTCGAGAGACGACGCGACGCGCTGACTCGCAAACGGAGAAGGCTAGTGCACATTAGAGGCGCCCTGCATGTTCACTCGAAGCTATCGCACGATGGCACGATGACTGTTGAAGAGCTTGTCCACTGGTACAAGCGGAACGGTTATCAGTTCCTCGCCATGGGAGAGCACGCGGAGGATTTGGACGAAGCGAAGGTCGAGGCGCTTCGCGATCTGAGCGCCGCTGCTTCCGATTATGAATTCTGTGTAGTCCCAGGCATCGAGTTTGCGGTCACGAACGCCATACATATCGTCGGGATCGGAGTCGTTAGCCTCATCCGCGAGAAGGAGCCCGTAGCAGTTGTCACAAAAATTCACGAACTTGGCGGTTTTGCGATCCTGGCGCACCCGAAGCGGCTGCGTTGGGAGTGTCCCTCGGAACTACTGCGCGCGGTGGATGCGGCCGAGATTTGGAATGTAGGTTACGACGGTAAGTATCTGCCATCGCCAAAGGCACTCGACGCTTTCCGCCGGATGCTACAGGTGAATCCCAAGCTTCTTGCGGTGGCTTCGCACGATTTCCATCGGACGGCATCCTTTTACGACGTTTCGATTGAAATGGAAGTCTTGTCATTGTCCTCTTCTGCGATTCTGCAAAACTTGCAGCACGGTTGTTACGATATTCGCAGCCGTTTTTTTCGAACCGACTCGAAAGCTCAAATGTCGAGGTTTAAGGCAGTGTCGATTTCTTTGCTCAGCCGACAGTTGACCGATCTAAAAAAACTGCGCTCGACTTTTCTGCGGTCGACTGCGTCGTGAAACGCACGATTCTACATACGATCGAAACAGGGGGCCCCGGGGGCGCGGAAAGCGTATTGCTGGCTCTTGCTAGCGGGATCGACAACGAGCAGTTCCGTTCGATTGTTCTTTTGCCCTACATGGGGTGGCTGGGAGGAAAGCTACAGGAACGAGGCGTTCCGGTGTTTGTGGCACGATCGCGCGGTTGGTATGACCTGCGACTCCTAAAGGCTTTGGTCCGTCTCGTTCGTGAAGAAAAAGTAGATTTGATCCATTCGCACTTGCCGGATCAAAATTTTTATGCCTGTCTCGTTGGAAGCCTGACCGGAACGAAAACCATCGTGACGTACCATGGCTCGCCTGACGCCGGTGGTTCGGGCAGTTTTCGCAGCGCGATCAAACTCCGGGTGGTTCGATCGTCCGCCGACGGCGTCGTCGCTGTGTCCGACTATCTGAAGAAATCGCTGATGGATTTAGGGTTTGAAGCGAATCAAATCGAGCGCATTTACAATGGAGTCGATTTGCGGCGGTTTTCCGATTCGCCTTCCGGCCGATTGCGCGCCGAGTTCAACTATCACAACGGGATCAAGCTGATCGGCATGGTTGCCAACCTGCGGGAAAGCAAAGGCTACGAATTTTTCATTCGAGCCGCTCGAAAAGTGGCTGATTCGATGCCCAATGCCCGATTCTTTTCGATCGGTGCTGTCGATTCAGCAATTGGCCGTGAAATGCGTGATCTGGTTGAAAGCGTGTCGCTCCAGGATCGGTTCTTCTTTCTTGGATTTCGCACGGATGTGCCCGAAATTCTCAACGATTTGGATATTTTTGTGTTGTCTTCCGTAAGCGAAGGCTTTTCACTCGCAACAGTCGAAGCGATGGCGGCCGAAAAGCCTGTTATTGTGACGCGCTCGGGGGGGCCGCTCGAAATCGTGGACGATGGGCGCACTGGCTGCTTGATTCCGCCGGCAGACTCAGATGCCCTTGCCGGGAAGATCTGCGAACTCCTCGCAAGTCCCGAACGCGCCGCAGCCTTGGCGCGAATGGCTCGAACCGAAGTTATGAGGATGTTCTCGCTCGAAAGAATGATCGGAGACTACGAGCGACTCTATGAAGGCGTTTTGAATGGTACATAATTCGATGGTCTGGATTTTCTGGTCGTCAGCAGCCTTCCTGGTGTATACGTTCGCGGGCTATCCGCTTTTGCTCTGGTTCGTTTCGCTGTTCAGAAACCACCCCAACCGTCGAGCCCCTATCGAGCCGAGCGTCAGCCTGATCATTGCTGCACACAACGAGGCTGCCGCAATCTCTCGAAAGATTCTGAACTGCCTCGCACTCACCTATCCGGCGGGCAAATTGGAAATTCTGGTCGCCTCTGACGGCTCGACCGACAGGACCGTGGAGATCGTGCGCTCCTTCGCCGACCGCGGCGTGAAGGTAATCGAAATTCCCGAGCGTCGCGGCAAGCAATACGCCCAGCTGCAAGCTCGCGACCTCTCGCGCGGCGAAATTCTCGTATTCACGGATACAGGCGTCGACTTCGATCCCGAAGCCGTGCAGAAAATCGTGTCGAATTTCGCCGATTCTTCCATCGGCTGCGTTAGCAGCGAGGACCGGATCCTCACGCATAAAGGTGGCGGCGAGCAGACGTACGTACAATTTGAAATGTGGATTCGGCGACGCGAATCCGCGATTGGCTCGACGGTGAGCGCCAGCGGCTCGTTTTTCGCCGCCCGGCGTTCGGTGTGCGAGGTTTGGCACACCGACTTGACCAGCGATTTCTTCGTCCCCCTAAACGCAGTCAGCCAAGGGCTGCGCTCGGTCGTTGATCCGAACTCCGTCGGCCACTTCGGCGTTGTTCGTTCAGAAAGCGACGAGCTCATCCGCAAGGTCCGCACCATCGTGAACGGCATCGATGTTTTTTTCCGCCATCTGCCTCTGCTGAATCCTTTCCGTTACGGATTTTTTTCCTGGCAGCTCATCAGTCACAAACTCTTTCGCTGGCTCACCACCCCCGCCATCCTCGTTCTGCTGATCTCGAATTTCTTCCTGTGGGACCGAGGCACCTTCTACCGCCTGTCGCTCGTTCTGCAGTGTGCCGTGCTGGGCTCCGGCTTGGTCGCGCTGGCGGCCCGTCGCGTTTCGACCTGGACACCGATCAAGCTTGCCGCCTACATTTGTTTGGGGAATGCTGCAACTTTGATGGCCTGGTTCTATTATCTTGCCGGAGAGAAATTTGTCAGCTGGCAACCGTCACAGCGTGCTTGAGGCCGTGCCGGTCAGGGACTCGCCCAAGGCCGCCCCGGCCGGAATTGTCGCGTGTCACATCGCTTCCGCCGATCGTTGGGCCGGCGCCGAAGTGCAGGTCGGCTCGCTCCTGCGGTCTCTCCGCCGAATCGAAGGCCTTCGCCTGTCGGCAATTTTCCTCAACGAGGGCCGTCTGGCCGCCGAAGCCCGCGACTGCGGCATCGACGTCTGCGTGATCCCGGAAAGCGGGCACAACTTTTTTGCCATCGTCTCACGCGCAGCGCACTTTCTTTCTCAGAGGAACGTACAGATCCTGCACTCGCACCGGTACAAGGAAAACTTGCTGGCTGCTTTTCTCGCTCGCCGCTGCCGTATTCCCGTTCACGTCTCGTCCCGCCACGGCGCGCCCGAGCCGTTCTCCGGCTGGCGGGGCTTCAAGCAGGACCTGATCAGAAGCCTGGACAACGCCGTCGCTCGCTACGCCACCGACTCCGTCATCAGCGTCAGCGAGGACTTGCGGCGCCAACTCACACGGAATCTTCCCGCGAGCAAAGTTGTCACGATTTATAACGGCCTCGACGAATCAAAAGTCTTCTCGACGTTCGCGGCTTCCGAAGCGAAGCAGCGCCTCGGCCTTCCTCCTGATTGCCTCATCGTCGGCAACGCCGGCCGCCTCGATCCAATCAAGCGTCTCGATATCTTTCTGCTTGCTGCCCGCGACGTCGCTGCCGCCCAGCCGGATACGCGCTTCCTGATCGCCGGTTCGGGCGCCGAAGAAAGCTCACTCCGGTCTCTCGCGGCCGATCTGGGTCTGGCCGAACGCGTTCTATTCCTCGGCCATCGGGAAGACATCTACGACGTCCTGCGCGCCATGGACGTCTTCGTCTTCTCGTCCGATCACGAAGGCTTGCCGATGGCTTTGCTCGAGACTCTCAAGCTCGGCGTGCCGGTCGTCTCGCGGCGAGTCGGCGGCATTCCGGAGGTGATCGAGAACGGCGTCACCGGCGTTCTGGTCGATTCCGCCGATCCCGCCGCCATCGCCGGCGAAGTGCTGCGCACGGTTCGCGACCCGGATTTCCGCGCGCGCCTTTCCGCCGCCGGCATGCGCCTCATCTCCGCGAAATTCACCTCGGAAAGGAGCGCAGCCGAAGTCGGACGCCTGTACCGTTCGTTGGTGTATCCTTCGGCAGGCAGCGCCGCGTGAAGCTCGTCTGGTTTTCGCATTTTGTGCCGTATCCGCCGAAGGGAGGAAACCTCCAGCGAAGCTACAATCTGATTCGCCAGGCCTCGCGCTCCTACCAAATCACGCTGGTCGCGCTCAATCTTCTCGGCGAATCCCCGAAACGCCTTCGCTCGCACACCGGCGAGTTGAAAAAATACTGCGATCGCGTGGAAATCTGGAATTTGCCGTACAGGTGGCGCGGTTTGCGCTGGCAACTCGAAGCGCTCACGAGCCCCTTCTTTCAGGATCCTTTTTCCTGCCGCGCGCTCTACTCGAAAGCGCTTTGTTCGCGCTGGGAACAGCTGCTGCGCGAACATCCGGGAGCGTTGCTCCACTTCGACTCCATCGACCTCGCTCTTTATGCTTCCCCCGCGAAGGGCTTCCGCAAAGTCCTGAACCATCACAATTGTGAATCGGCCATGGCGATGCGCCGCGCGCACCAGGAATCGAACCCGCTCAAAAAAGCGTTCCTTTCGCTCCAGGCGCGCAAGCTGGCGCGCGAGGAAAAATCCATCTGCGCGGAGTTCGATTCCAACCTGGTCGTTTCGGAGCAAGACGGAGCTCTCTTGCGCGCCAATCAGCCGAGCACGCACACGCATGTCGTCGAAAACGGAGTGGACACCGGCTACTTTCAGCCCTCGCCCGTCCAGGGAGAATCTCGAACATCGCGAACCCAAACGGCCCGGCGTGCGTGGTTCTCCGAATCTGGTAATAGCCTCGGTTGGCACTCACCGCGCGCTTCGCGATCCGAATTTCCGCACGCGTCTTTCCGCCGCCGGCATGCGACTCATCTCCGCGAAATTCACTTCGGAAAAGAGCGCAGCCGAAGTCGGGCGCGTGTATCGTTCGTTAGTGCATCCTTCGGCAGGCAGCGCCGCGTGAAGCCGAAAGCGCGTCGGGTCGCTCCAATCGTCATTTTGTCGATTGAAGTGAAGCTGGAACGCTTGGCTTACCTCTGTCGCGCAAGTGTCGCCAAGCGATCGTAAATAACGCATAACTCCGCGCGGCGAAGTAAAGCCAGTACAGAAAGGTCGCTCGTAAGGGCCGGTAAAGCTTACCGCGTATTACGGATCTGTAGACGACCGTGACCACCGGCACGAAAAACGACAAAAGTACGAGCAGTCCAATCCTCAATCCGAGGTTTGGGTTGACCAAAAATAGACATCCAACCCCTGTCGCAGTAAGCGCGATAAATGCGAAGGTCATAATCACGGGCCTATCAAGCCACGAAAGTCTAAACGTGCCGAACATTCCGAGCCCGTGCCATACGTTTTTGATGAAGAACGCAGGAAGACTCTTGGGATTTCGGAGATGCGCGATACAGACTGAATGCGACTCATATACCTTGAACCCAAGGCCGTCCAGGCGCTGACAGTATTCCGCGTCTTCACCCGTTATAAGGGATTCATCAAACCCTGCGGTCTGCTCGAACACATCTCTTTTCACTACGAAATTCGCGGAGTTGATGAAGCGAACGTAGCCATCGGTGGTGTGCTCGTGGAGCTCCTGCCAAGTTTTCTCTATCCAATGGGGCGAGGGCGGCAGGCCAACCATACAGCCAGTCGCGCTAGCCTTCACTGATTCAAACGTCTGAACGACGCGATCAACATAGTCGTTCGGAACTACGCAGTCGGAGTCAATAAATGCCAAATACTTTCCAGTCGCAAACCGCGCTCCGAAGTTTCGAACCGCACTGATGGTAACCTCTTCGATCCGTTCGACCCTTGCTACAGTCCCATACTGCGAGAGCAGCATCTCGTATGAACCGTCCGTAGAGCCATTATCGACAACGATCAATTCCGCGGCACCGTGATGCCTGATCGCTCCGACGACTGAATCCAAGCACTGCGCTAGATAGCTCTTCGAGTTCAGAACTGGGACGACGAACGATATGGTGTTTGTTGCCATGCGATGCCGCTGCGCGAGCGCGCGACCGGCGCCTTCCTCGTCAATCATTCTATATTCTTGGGCTACGCTGAGGAAGGCAGGAGAGTGCTAGCTGCTGCGAAGGAACACATACTCGGAGACGACCCCAGGGGACTCTCAATGTTGGCGCTCTCCTTATCCCTCCAGACGTGCGGGAGAGCGCCGTAATCGCAAGCTACATTGAGTTCACTGCTTGATTACAATGATGTCATCGAAGTACCGCTTAAAGATCGGCACCACGCCCGGAGGATTCGGCGGAGCCTGGTTCGGGCATGCATCCTGATTGTTCCAGTTCCCATAAACTACCGTGTACGCTCCGAGTCGCGTCGACGGCGAGCATTGAGTGTTGGCAGAATCGTCGTAGTAGACGAACGAACTGTATACCCCGCCGATCTGGATGTTCGCGTTCGCACCCTCTTGCCCGCCAATGAGGTTGGCGTTGTACTTGGATTGGATCAGGACTCCATTCTGATAGAGCTCCATCGTTCCGTTTGAAACATTGGGATCATTCATCTTTATGTGCATCTCGTATTGCACCCAGCTGCCCCACTTAGGATTCACGGACTTCCCGTTGTACTGAGAGAAGTTTGGCAGGCCGCCTGTGCCTTCAGCAAAGATGACCACCTGCCCTAGAGAGCAATTGGTGTAGCAGGCGCCGGCCCCACCAGTCCCGCCGTCACTTGGGTCGGCTCCGGGATTCCAGTTAAAGTCCACGTCCGTAATTGGGACCCCGCCCGCGCCGTAAATCCACCGCGCGCCCAACCAGAGGTCAATGTTTATGCGTCCTTGAGACTCGTTAAACTCGTACCATGACACGTACACTTCTCGTGCATTGATCTGACTCGGACTGAGCGACCAGCACCTTTGTTGGTCGCCACCAGAGTATTGGCCGACCAGGGCGCTGCTGCCCGAGTGCGAAACTCCGCTCTCGATGGACATCCCATTGCAAAGGCTTTCGCCGGTGCCCAAGCTCCCGTTCTCGAAACCCTCAGTCGTGACGAGCGTCCAGCCCGAAGGTATTGTGCAGCTTGGTGTATTCGCCGCAGAAACAGTGCATCCGGTGAGGAGAGCGCCCTGCTGTGCGCCGGTGACGGTGAACCCATTGTTCAAAGTTGCGGAAGAACCGTCGGGGTTCGTCACCGCCGCGTTGACAGCTCCCGCGGAAAGGTTCGGCACGGTCGCCGTGATCTGCGTCGCACTCACAAATTGGGTCGTCGCATTCGAGCCGCCGAAAGCCACCGTTGCGCCGGAGACAAAGTTCGTTCCGGTGAGCGTGACCGACGTGCCTGACGGGCCGGAGTTTGGCGCGACGGCGCTGAGCGTCGGCTGGGCGGCCGGCGCCACGTAGGTGAAGGCGTTCGGTGCATTGCCCGGCGCGTCGCCCGGAACTTCGACCGTTACGTTGACGGTTCCGGCAGCGTTTGCCGGGGTGACAGCCGAAATCTGGGTCGCACTATTGACAGCCACAAAGGTGGCCTGCGCGCCTCCGAACAACACCATCGCGCCTGCCAATAAATTTGCGCCCGTAATTTGCACCTGCGTGCCTCCCGTCGTGGGTCCCGTACTCGGCGAAACACTCGAGACCGTCGGTGTGGCAGAATTATACGTGAAAGCGTTCGTCAGCGTGCTGGACTCGCCGTTCGGATCTTGCACCGTGACGCTCGTTGGGCCCGCGGGGTGCGCCTCTGTCGTCACCGTAATTTGTGTCGCGCTCTTGACGGCAACCGACGATGGCGCGGCGCCGCCAAAAGAAACTGTCGCGCCGGATTGAAAATTTGTACCCGAAATTGTCACGCTTGTGCCGCCAGCAGCCGGCGCCGAGGTAGGCGAAATGCCGGTGACCGCCGGCGCGGCCTGGGCGGCCACGTTGGCACTGAAATTCGCGGAGGCCGTGTTGCTCGCGCTGTCCTTCACCCGGACCACGAATGAGAACGTTCCCGCCTGCGTGGGCATGCCGGAGATGATTCCCGTGGCCTGTCCCAACGAAAGTCCACTCGGCAGGGCCCCGGAGGAAATCGACCAACTATAAAGCAACGTCCCGCCGCTCGCCGACAGACTATCATAATAAGGTTGGCCGGTGTGGCCCGCCGACAACGAACGCGTCGTCAACTGAAGAGAGCCCGAATTTCCGAAAGTGTCAGGGCTATGCGTCAGGGCGCATCCTGCCAGGCCAAAAGTCGAGGCGAAAACGAAGGCCACCAGAATCGCAGGCTCAATACCGACCGGCAGGTGTGAGAACTTCTTTCGTGAGGTGCGATCCAATTTTTTTCGCTCCGATTCGAAGTTCTCGTCAGTAGCATCGACGCTTCATGTGCAGTTGCTGTGGGCGACGGCTTCAACCCACGCCCCTCTGGACTCAGCGGGTTTCCCGCTCGTCGATTAAGAGTCTACAGGCGAGTGATTGGCGCAAACAACGGGTCTGGGTGCCAAAGAAAGGACAGCTGTACTCACGTACCCAAGAAATCGCTGCTAACTAGTTTGTTAAGCTGCACTTCGAGGGACACGAGGCGCCACCCAGGAGGTGATTTGCAGACCGGGAATCACCTCACCTGCAATACTAAGGGAACCCGAAGGCGGGTTAGTGCATTCAAAACGCCATTTCAAAAGCTCCCTATCCGGCGCATATTCCGCTGGTTTCGTGAGGGTCGGGCATTCCACAGTGTAAGAAATCGGCTGCCCGGGTAATTATTTGCAACTGTTCGCCCCGAATGATGCTCGCTTCTGCGGCCCCAGGATCAAGGCTCGACGCCTATTACTGTAATACGTTACGATGTTCCGCGCTCGGCGCCTCGACTTCCAGTTCCGCTGTGTGCTACTTAGTCAGATATTTGCGTATCGGAGGGCCAAGAACAGGAGTGAGACGAAGAGGAACCATGGTTCTCCAGATCATAGACATCGCTTCCATGGTTTTCGAAGAGCTTCGGACGGTTTGAATTTCTAAACTCGACCCCGCAGAGGGAGGCCCAATGAGGTAGTAGGAATACTCGCGAAGGTTCGCGCCCCATTTTCTTTTGAATTGAATTTGACCGGCATAACGAGCTGAGCCGAAATCAAAGACACGAAGGCCCTGCGCGTAGGACCATGAGATTAACTCCCAATGCGCGAGATCGTTCGGGCGCGAAGACCAATGCTTCGGATTGGAAGCCGTTATCCATATTTGGATTCGCTGTCCGGCCACGATTCCCAACAAGATCGCTGCCGGTTCAACACCGGACATGATCCAAGCCGCGACCACCCGTTCACCGAGCGAACTGGCCAGTTGCGTGAAGAACCGCGCCGGATGCGGCGGAACTCCCAGCCGCTTCATCGAAACGAGGTAGAGTTCATAGAAGGCATCCCCGACGGCCTGTTCGCCCCTCCGGATCTCAACAGATAGTCCGGCTTTTCGGCCTCGGTTCACACCCTTGCGGGCTTCGTTCGTGAGCGAATCGCGCCAGAGGAGCTTCGGGTCAGCCAGATTCAGGATTGCATAGGAGTGCAGCGGTTTCCTGACCCAACCGGCCGCTTGTTCCGCCAGCTCACATCCGACCCCTCCGCGGATCTCGATACTGTGACATTTTTCCTCTTGAGAGAGGAGAAGCAGAAGCTCTCCGAGTCGTTGGTATTGGTCAACCGAGAAATTGTGAGTGAGAGGACCGCCGTATTCGTTGAAAGGCTGCGAGACGAGCCGGCGTCGCCCATGACTCACAATCACCGACGGAAAAACCCCAACTCGCTCTTGACCGACATGGATATTCACATAGAGGCATCGGTATCCATATACCTCTTCCAGGATCTCTCGAAAACCCCACAAATGACAAAATCGTCCCTCGGGATGAGCGTCGACAAATTTGTCCCATCGCTCCCGGTCGCTCGGATGCGCCCGCTGTAAGCTAGGCGATATGGGAAATCCTTCGCTGCTAGAATTCATCGTCAAAGGCCCGGACCGATCTCGTTACGGTTATCCCCGTTTTGAAACAAGCTAGCCGGAACAATCTATCGAGCGGGCGAATTTTTCTCCGGTTGATTCGGAGGCACCAAGTACAGTTTACCTTTCATTCGAAAAGATAGTGGAGGGAGGTCTTAATCCAAACCGCCTCGTGAAACTCGACGGCCAACTGCGAGATCCATGTAAATACCACGAGCTCAACGAGAACTCGGAGCCAAGAGGGGCGTTCGAACAGGCGTTCGAGGTATGGCCCTAAAGACGGTTCGAATACTAACCGCGCAAGCAGATAAGCGATCGGACCGATAAGAAATCCAGCAACTACGTCAGTAAGGTAGTGTCCGCCGACATAGAGACGCGGCAAACTGACTAGTCCCACAACCCCGACTAAAAGAGCCGCCCCAAGTGCCCTGTTCAAGGAGAGAATCCCAGCCGCCACACTCGAGTAGAGGGCCGTCGAATCGCTGGGGAAGGAATTTTCGTTCACGTTTTGCGTCAGATACGCAGGGTAGTAAGAATCAAGGCCGGGATAGCGAGAGGGCGGGAGCCAGGATAACAACCGCTCCGCGATAAGACAGAAGGCGACGGCCAGGAGCGAGCCGAGAAGGATCGTGAGAATGCGTTGCCGTATTTTTTGGCCACCAGGCCTCGCTCCCTCGATCCAGAGCATGAAGACGGACGCGGCAAACCAAAACCCGCCCAATATATTGTGGTGGATTGCGCTGTCAACAGCACGGTCGAACAGGGGGTGACGCGTGAGTAATCTCGCCAATGCAACCGAGAATGCGATATCGAGCTTTGTTGGGTCTATCACCAAGCGCCAGATTCTAGCAGAGCGATAGTCTAATCGGCTACAGGAGGAGCCGAAAAGTGCTCATGTTCAGCCAGCTTGCCTCAAAAGTGGCACTAAGCATCTTCCTGACCGGACCGAGTTATTGTAGGAGCCGGGACGAGAGAGTCAGTCGCCTGCGGCTGCGCCGTGCAGAATTGTTCTGAGCAGTTGGAGATGACTCTCAATGTACCGGTCCTCACTGAAGTCAGTTTCTGTGCGCTTTCTCGCCCGGCGTCCCATGGCACGGCACGTCTCGGGATCATTGACCAATCGCGCCATGGCTGCGGCCAAAAGACGAGGCCACCGAGGTGGCACGACGAGACTGCACTCTCCAGGTGGGCAACGTCGCTGCTGGACCCGCTCCCAGATCTTCTCCGATCCGATGAGCTGGAACGTCGGATCTTGTGAGAGCCGCTCGGCATCGTTCACATCCTCGTAATCTGCCAAGCGCCTGTTCACCGACTGCCGCAGCAGGTCGGCGAACGTTAACCACGTAGTCATCGCGCGCGGGCAGGATCCGACGCGGCATTCCCCGGACTCGGCGACCCTCCCGTGGCGGGCCCGGCAGCGCTGTTCACGAGGTCGAGAGTG
>Ga0187872_10001783_pt1 | contig 20868 bp, 21 predicted proteins | sample June2016WEW_16_4_FD_132973 | JGI IMG/M metagenome (GOLD analysis project Ga0187872, IMG submission 132973) | Peatland microbial communities from SPRUCE experiment site at the Marcell Experimental Forest, Minnesota, USA - June2016WEW_16_40 | ecosystem: Environmental > Terrestrial > Soil >...
CATCCCTCGCCTCGCACATCGCCTACCTCCCTCGCTTGTACAGAACGTATGTTCGTAACCTAGCAAGGGGGTGTTTCACCCCGGGACGGACCGCGGCCGCCGGGCCGGACGCAGGACCCCGGGCCGGGGCGCGGGCGCCGGGGAGTGCGACTGCCGGACAGACCCGGGGCATTAGTCTCCGGCGCAATGGAACTTCAGGACGCGTTGGAATTCATCACGCACAATCACCGCGCGGTGTTGGCCACCACTCGCCGTGACGGCAGCTCGCAGCTTTCTCTTGTAGCAGCCGGCGTCGACCGCAACACGGTCGTGGTCTCCACCCGCGAGACGGCGAAGAAGACCAAGAACCTGCAGCGCCGGCCTTGGGCCTCGCTCATTGTGTTCACCGACGCCTTCTACGGCAACTGGGTCCAGGTGGACGGCGCCGTCGAGGTCGTGCCACTCCCCGAGGCCATGGGAGGCCTTATCGCGTACTACCGACAGATCGCGGGCGAGCATCCGGACTGGGACGAGTACCGAGCAGCCATGGAGCGTGAACGACGTGTCCTGTTGCGGATGACCGTCGAGCGCGCCGGGCCAGACACAGCCGGGTGAGCTCGGGGAACTTCAGGCCTCCGGTAAGAGCTTGCGGTAGCGACCTCGGTAACGAACAAGCGGTTGGCCTGCATCTTCGACGATCTCTAGCGCCTCGATGCGACCTCGGACGAGCATCTGGAAGCCCAGCTCCTCAGATCCGCCGAAGCGGCAACCGAGGGTGTGGCGAGTGCCGCTGATGACCGGCCCGAACTCGGCGTCCATCGTGTCGATCTCCTCGAAAGGGTCGACGGGGTAGGCGCCGGCGAAGATCCCAGCGAGTCGTTGATCGGCCGCGTCGAGCACATGGACGACGAAGCTCCCTCGCTCGGCGAGCACGTCAAAGAGATCCGAGAGCGGATCGAGGAGCCCAAGCACCTCGGCAGGGTCGCCCTCGGCGACGAGTAGCGACGAGACGGTCAGCCCGGCGCGACGCTCTCCTGATCCAGCCGTCCAGACGGTCACCGGTGCGACGAGACGACCCCGAAAGCGCCGATCCAGGCGGCGCTCCTCCAAAGGTGTCGCAAAGGGGTCATTAGGGCCTAGGCCTGTGTGGCGGGTCTCCAAGGCGTCGGGTAAGCCCTGGGGCGGGTCCGGAGAGTTAGCCATAGTCACGACGTAGCTGGGAGGTAGATGTCGGCCCGCCATCTTCTGATAGGACCGAAAGCACTCAGCGCACCGACTGCCCGAAGCGCCCACACGAGCACCTGCTCATGGGGTTCGTCGGAAGGAACGCGCAAGACGAGCCCTCGACGAGGGTGATCCTGCTCGACGAGCCAAGCCTCCGGAATGGGGAGGGCGAGCGAAAGCAGCTCGGCGGCGGCGCGATGGCCAGTGACGTGACTGATACCGAGGCTCGGCTGGCTGAGTTCACGGCGAGTGTGGTTCGGAGGGATCCAGGTACACATCGTGATGCCGCTGCTGCCGCCACTGAACAAGGTGAAGAACCGGAGCGAGGTCGGCCTGTCGTCATCATCGGTGGTGTTGGGTATCAGGTTGATCCATCCGTCCCCGGCGGCGGCCAGCCGCGCCATGTACCCGACGATTTGCGTCGGCTCGTCGAGGTTGAACTCCACTCGCTCGATCCGTCGTTGCTTGCGAGCCACGCGAGGAGTATCGCAGCTGGCAGTCCCCCAGAGCGCGGGTCCCGACCGAGATAGCCCAGGCGTCGGGCGAACCGGCCATGCATCGCTGGTATCCGCCGCTCACCTCACGGCTGGAAAACTCAGCCTGCCTCGCTCGACGCAGAAGCACGGCGCCATCGGAGAAGAGTCTCCGCTCCCATGCTGCCTGCAGGAGGAATGATCACCAGCACCGGCAACATGAAACGCCAGTCGAATACGCCAGTGGCAGCGGTTCCCAGCAATAACGAAACGCCCCCGAGGGCGAGGCCTAGGGCACGCACCCCGATCATGTGCAGCTTGTCTCGGCGCTTCACTGTCGCTAAGAAGCTCCACAAGGCAACCAGGAGCGCCACTGCCAAGACTGGCCCAGGTGTGTAAAGGAACCTTTGCAAACGGCGAAGGAGCGACGCGACCGGTCGCACAATTGTCACTCGCGCTTGGGCCAGCCTCGGCCCTGTAGCGCCGACCGGGAAGCCGACGTTCGCCGGAACGACATTATAAGCATGGGTAGTAACCACGGGAAACAGATAAATGACCGCAGGAATGCCCCTGTCCTGGGAATCACGCAGCGGGGAGAAATAGTCGACGAACTCAGACGCGACCGAAGGAAAATACTCACCGGGCTGCGTCAGTATCACTCGTTCTGCAAAACCAAAGGTGACCGAAGACACGAACCACGGCTGTCCGTGAGGAGAAGGGAAGTGTTGCCGTAACGGGGACTGTGGGGACCACATATAGAAGAGGGGCGAAAGGTGAGAGGGGGCGGACTCACACAACGGCTTCTCCTGCTCGGTCAGGTGCAGGGTCCTGCAATCAGCAACTGACGCCACACGTCCGTACAGAAGCATGCCGCTGGCCCTTTCAAGGCCGAACTCCCCGGTCACCGCTTGCATCCACGATGCGTAGGCAACGAGGGGAACAACCAGAGAGGCCAGAAGTACTGGAACACGCAGACGCCGTGGCTTCCCACTCCCAGTGCCCCAAGCTATCAGGAGCAAAGCTGGGAACGCAGCCAATAGCACTACTCGGGTTAGGGCCGCGAAGGCGAAGGTGATGCCAGCTAGAGCGCACGCGGTGCGGCTTCGACCGGTTGCCAACAACAGGCTGAACACCAGGAGAACAACGGCAAGGCTATCTGCGATAACCATTTGCTCGACGACCACTTCATACAAATCGAGCAAGATCGGAGCCGCAGCGATGGCTGCGAGCCAAGGACGAACTCCTTGCCGGAGGCAGAGAACATATACGAATATTCCTGCCAAGATCCCCAAGGCATGTTGCACAATAGATACAGACAGCAGGCTACCTGTAGAATGCAAACACCACAGAAGAAGTGCATAGACAACAGGGTGAAAGGAATCAGGAGCAAGGGATCGAGAGTTCTCAAGATAGAAGAAGGAATCGCCGTTGTACAAGAGTGCAGGTCGCTCTCCTACGATGGCGAGCGAACGGACAATGAATCCGGCCAGAAGAAGCACGGTGAAGAGCCAATGACGTCGAAGAACATGCGGAGAACGCTCGACGAGTGAGCCAGCTTTCTGGGAGCGCTTCACTGACCCGGCAGGCTAACGCGAGTTCGTTTTGAGAGCCAGTCAGATAGCGTCGACGCTGGACTTGCAACAACTGAGGTGAGGAGTCCCGGCACGTTCTCTGTGGAGAGGCTGTGTTGGCGGGAGGGAGCCGCGCGGCAAAGCCACTTGGGGCCGAATGGATCAGGCTATCGGAAGGCCCGTTTCCTGCCGGTTCACGAGAACTAGAGGTGCTGAGCTGAGGAGCAGGACGCAGTGCCCGCCCTCGGGGCCTGGTTCGTGAAGGTCAGTCCTCTGCCGGCACCGCCATGTGAGTGGAGGCGGAACGATCGGAAAGAAGAAGCGTCGTTTCTCCGTCGTCTTCGTAGAGGAGGTCTTGTTCCACCAGTTCGAGGATCGTTTCGGTGACCGGCTCCAGGTAGCTGCGTATCCTTTCGAGGGCGAAGTGCGGCAACTGGTCGAGGAAGCAGAAAGCGACTAGCCCCGTCCCATCTGCGCCTGGCGCGACGGCCACAAGCTCTAAAGCCGTGCAGCACCGCTCGAGGGTGTCCTCGCGGTCGCCGTGTCGCAGCAGCTCGGTGACGAAGTCGGCGAGCTCATTGAAGACCACCTGCGGCGTCAGGTCCTCGTCGTATATGTCCAGGAGATCGAGGTAGTGGTTCTCGAACTCGGGCACGTTCTCGCGCAGTATACGTATTGCGCGGTCGTCGATCGGTGGGCGCACGGTCGTTCCTTCCCGTCGTGGGGTTTTTCACGGCGGCGATGGAGCGCCACGAGCAAGCCGGCAAGCAGCTGCCGTCAGAGTAACCAGAGGACTGTCGAGAAGGCAAGAGGTGAGCGCGAGAGGGAAGAGGTGAGCGCGCGAGGGCAAGAGGTGAGCGCGAGACAGGCAAGGAGCGCGAGAAGGCAAGAGGTGAGCGCGAAGCCTCACAAGGTGATCAAGGCTGTTTTCGCTCGAACTTCTTGCGTACTGCGTCGCGGCGCTCCTGCAGGTCCCGGTAGGTGAATTGTTCCGTCTCCGGGGGAAGGCCTATCGAAGCGCGCAAGCCGGCGAGATCGATCGGGACAGCCCGGGGATCGACCCCGATGTCGGCAGCGATGCGTTCCCCGTATCGCTCGGCGAAGTAGGTGACAACGAGAGCTACCTCTCCAAGAAGGTCGATCGAAGGTGCCAGCGTCGCGACCGCCCCGTCGAGAAACAGCATGTCCTTCACGAACAACATCAGCTCCTTGGGCAGCCGCGCGCCGTGGGCCAGCAGCTGCTTGGTGAGGTCGCGTAGTTGAACGGTGAGCTCATCGGCCGACAACGTGACCACGTCAGGAGAGGGCTGGTCGAGGCCGAGCTCCCTTATGACCTGTTCGACGTCCGCGTCAGGGGGTAGCGCACCGAGCTCTTTCAACGCCTGCACCTGGATGGGGATGTTGCTCGTCGAGCCGCCGATCAGCAGTTGCAACAGCGCGAGCCGTTGGCGCTCGCCGAGACGTCCGGTGATGCCGAAATCGAGTAGTGCGACGCCGCCGTCGGGGCGAACCACCAGGTTCCCGCCGTGCAGGTCGCCGTGGAACACGCCGTAGATGAAGGCCCCTTCGAAGAATGAGATCATGGCCGCTCGCAAGACGGCCGTGGTGTCGATCCCGCTGGAGCGCATGCCCTCGACGTCGTCCCACGCGAAGCCGTCGAGCCGTTCCATCACGAGCATGCGGCGTGTCACAAGACGCGGATGTGGGCGCGGCACGATCATGGAACGCTGGTCGGTCTCTGCCAGGACGTGGCCGACGTCGAGCATATTGGCGGCCTCGAGCCGAAAGTCGAGCTCCTCGACGATCGTCTCGGCGAACAACTCGATGAGCGCCGGAGGGTTGGCAAGCGTCGCAACCGGGATCCGCCCGACAAGAAACGGGGCGAAGAAGCTCATCGCGGCGAGGTCCCTTCGCACGAGCTCGGCGACGTCGGGCCGCTGTACCTTGACTACGACGCGCTCGCCGGTACGGAGGCGCGCGCCATGGACCTGCGCGATCGAGGCGGCGGCAATCGGCTCCCGGTCGAACTCGGCGAAGGTCGCCTCGAGCGGACCGGCCAGCTCCGCCTCCAGGATCCGCCGCACGACATCGAACGACTCGGGAGGCACGCGATCACGCAGAAGGCGGAACTGGGAGACGATCTCCTCAGGAAAGATCCCTTCTCCCGACGAGAGAACCTGCCCGAGCTTGATGTAGGTGGGCCCGAGCTTGCCGAACGCGATCCGCAACCGCTGCGACAAACCGGCCCTCGACCGAGTCTGACCGCGGCCCCGATCGACGATGTACCAGGCCCCGACTGCCCTGGCGAGCGCCCAGCCCACCTTCACCATGCGGTGTGCTGGAGGAACGTACCGGCGCCGGACGAGACGCGGAACTTCTGCCCGGGTTCGTGCCCGAATGGCCTCGATGCCGTCGCGCCAGTGGAGCTCGGCCGGATCGACCAGCCAGGGCGGATCGTCACTGAAGCCGGCGAACTCGCAATCGGGTGGCCGCGAGCTCGCCGCACCGGCGGGATTCTCGGAGATCGAAAACTCCTCGCGGTCCGGCGCTCAAACAGGGACGGGGGCGAGCACGATGCAACCATTGTGCCCGCCGAAACCGAAGCTGTTCGACAAGATGGGTCCCGGTTCCCACTTCCGGGCGGCGTTTCGGACGATGTCGAGGTGAATCTCGGGGTCCTGTTGCTCGAGGCCGACCGTCGGGGGGATGAGCCGGCGCTCGATCGACAACGCGCAGGCGACGGCCTCGAGAGCTCCTGCCGCCCCGAGCGAGTGGCCGGTCACGCCCTTTATGGAAGTGACTGGGGGCCCAGGCCTTCCGAAGACCTTCTCGATGGCCTCGGCCTCGGCGAGGTCGTTGAGCGGCGTCGAGGTCCCATGCGCGTTGACGTGGGCGACGTCCGCAGCTGTCAACCCTGCGTCCTCGAGCGCCAGCTCCATGCAGCCGATCGCGCCGGCACCTCCTGGAGCAGGCGCCGTGATGTGGTGCGCGTCCGCGGTGGAAGCGCCTCCGAGGAGTTCTGCGTAGATGCGGGCCCCACGTGCTCTTGCGCGCTCGAGCTCCTCGAGCACGAGCACGGCCCCGCCTTCGGCGATGACGAAGCCATCCCGGCGAACGTCGAACGGCCGCGACTGCCCACTTGTCGACAGTGCCGTCATGTTGCCGAATGCGGCGAGCGCCACAGGGGTCATCGCCGCCTCGGCACCACCGGCAAGAACCGCCTCGCAGCGTCCTCCGGCGATCAGGCGATGGGCGGCGAGGATCGAGTGCGTGCCGGAGGCGCAAGCCGTAGAGATGGTCTCGCACGGTCCCCGCCAACCAAGGCGCAGCGAGACTGTCGCGGCGCCGGCATTGGCCATCATCATCGGCACGAGAAATGGCGATACCCGGCGTGCGCCCTTGTCCAGCAACACCCCGATCTGAGTCTCCATTGTGCTGAGCCCTCCGACGCCGGTGCCGATCTGGACGCCCGCGAGCGCCGGGTCGACATCGACCGGACCGGCATCGGCAAGCGCCATGTCGGCGGCGGCAACCGCATATTGAGCGAAGGGGTCGACACGGCGAGCCTCTTTGGCGTCGAACCAGAGGGAGGGGTCAAAGCCCCGCACCCGGTGCTCGCCTTCGGGCGCAGGCCCGTTCAGACCGGCGAAGAAGGCGTCCTTGCCGATCCCGCAACACGACACCACGCCGAGTCCCGTGACCGCGACCCTGCGGCGAGCGCTCCGGTCGGGTCCTTGCTCAGCGTTGTCCATCAAAGCTTCGAAGTGACGAGCTCGTAAGCCTGGCCGATGGTCTCGACGCCCTCGAGCTCGCTCTCGTCGACGGTGATGCTGAAGACCTCTTCAAGCTCCATCACGAGCTCGACCAGATCGAGGCTGTCGGCGTCGAGATCGTTCGCGAAGTTCGCGTCAAGGGTCACTTTCTCACTGGGCACGTTCAAGATCTCGGCCGCACAGGCCCTGAACTTGTCGAACGTCGCTTCGTTGTCCATAGGTGAGCTGCTTTCTCTCGGGGTTGGCTTTGACTTGCGTCTTCTTGTCGGTCGAGTCGCTTGCGTCGGTCGGGTCGAGCTCTGTCAGTGGCCCATTCCGAGACCACCGTCCACGGCCAGTACGGCTCCGGTCACGTAGCTAGCGCCGTCTGAGGCCAGGAACTCGACGGCGGAGGCGATCTCGTCGGGAGCGGCCTGCCGCCCAAGCGGCACCATTGACATCAGTGTCGCGACGCGATCTTCTCCTAGCACAGCGATCATATCCGTGGCGACGAACCCGGGGGCCACCACGTTGACCGTGATGTTGCGGGAGGACACCTCTCGCGCCAGCGAGCGGGCGAAGCCCACCAACGCCGCCTTGGAGGCCCCGTAGTTCACCTGACCTGGTGAGCCCATGAAAGCGACGACTGAGGAGATGAGGACGATGCGGCCTCGCCTCGCCCTGATCATCGGCCCGAGGGCTCTTTTCGCGGTCCGGTAGACCGCGGTGAGATTCGTCTGGATGACGTTGTCCCAGCGCTCTTCAGACATGCGCAGGAGCAGGGTGTCGTCGGTGATCCCAGCGGCGCAGACGAGGACCTCAACCGGTCCTAGCGTCTGCTCGATCTCGTCGAAGGCTCCTTCGACATCAATTGGCGACGTGACGTCACAGTTGACCGCCAAGAGTCGGTGGGTGCCCGCAGGCCCGTCGAGTTGCTCGGGTCGTCTTGTCCGCCACGTGACGGCGACGAGGTCGCCGCCTGCTTGGAACCGCTGGGCACAAGCCAAGCCGATGCCACGGGAGCCCCCCGTCACGAGGACGACGCGTCCGGTGCCGGCTTCGCTCGACCAGGGCTTATCCTGCCCGTTGGTCACCCACGCGCTCCGGTTGGCGCCTCTGGTGGCGGCTGCATCGGGGCCCCACCCCATCGCACCACGGCGCTCGCCCAGGTCATCCCGGCTCCGAAGCCGGAGAACAAGACGAGGTCCCCGTCCTTGAGCCGCCCGGCGTTCGCGGCCTCCGCAAGGGCGATCCCACACGATGCAGCCGAGGTGTTGCCGGTGTGGTCCAGGCAGATCGCGACACGTGCCGGGTCGATGCCGAGCCTCTGGCCCATGGCCTCGATGATCCGGATGTTCGCCTGGTGAGGGACGAACAGGGCTATGTCCTCGGCCGTGACGTCGGCTTGCTTCATAACCCTCTCTGCGGACTCAACCGTCGCGCGCACGGCTTTGCGGAAGACCTCGCGACCTTGCATCACTATGTAACCGCCCCTGTCGCAGTAGAGGATCGGAGTCAAGGACCCGTCCAGCCCGAGGTCGTGCGCGAGAATGAGCGGCTCGCCCTCGGTTGCTTCGACGACGACCGCGCCGGAACCGTCGCCGAAGAGCACCGCGGTGGAGCGGTCGTTCTGGTCGGTGATCTGGGACAAGGTGTCCGATCCAACGACGAGTGCCCGCTCATGCCCGGCGTCGAGCAGCGCAACGGCTGTCACGAGCCCGTACACGAAGCCGGCGCAGGCGGCATTCAAGTCGAAGGCCGCACCACGGCACCCGAGCTGATAGTGGACCCACGACGAGGTGGCGGGCACGGTCTGGTCAGGAGTCGTGGTGGCGAGCACGAGGAGGTCGATCTCCTGGCCGCGGCGACCAGCTCGCTTGAGGGCGCGCCGGGCGGACTCGATGGCGAGCGCAGAGGTCGTCCCGCCGTGGCGGCGCTCCTTGATGCCGGTGCGTTCGACGATCCACGCGTCGTTCGTGTCGAGATGGGCTTCGTAGTAGGCGTTGGTGACGACCGTGTCCGGCAGCGCCATCCCCCAGCCGGTGATCTGTGCGCCTCTCATGCGGTCCTCTCGTCTCGCAAAGGCCGCTCGGTGCGGGGGGCCGTCTCGTTGCGTACGGCCGTCTCGTTCCGTACAGCGGTCTTGTCCTGTACAGCGGTCTTGTCCTGTACAGCGGCCGTCTCGTTCCGTACGGCCGTGTCGCTTTGGACGGGGGCCCGCAGCCACGCGATCGGCTCACCACGTGTCACCCGTTCACCGGCCAGGACGAGCACACCCTCGAGTATGCCCGAGAACGCGGACCGCACCTCGGTCGTGCCGACGAGGCCGAGAAGACCACCGACCTCGATGAGCAATGGGTCCCCCGATCGCCCGGCTTCTCCCGGAAGGTAGTCCTTCAGGCCGGCCGCAGGCTCGAAGAGCCCGACCGCAGGCGAAACGACGAGCCGCTCGGTCATCTCGAAGCGTTCGCCCGTCGGTGCCGTGGCGACGGTGGCGCCGGCGAGGATTTTCACGAGACGAACGAGGTCGTCCGGAGTGGAGACCGACACTCCGATCGTGTCGGCTGTAGGAGCTACTCGTCGCAGGAGACCGGTGAGCACGCCGCCAGGTCCCAGCTCTACGAACGTCTGCATGCCTTCGCCCAGGAGCGTGTCGAGGCTCTGGCGCCAGCGGACCGGGCTGCACAGCTGAGCGGACAGCAGCTGCGGCCACTCCGCGGGGTCGTCGTGGGGGCGAGCGTCAACGTTGGCCACGACGACCGGGTCGAGCGTATGGAAGCTGGTCGCCGCGAGCGCCTTGCGGAGCCGATCCCGGGCGCTCGACATGAGGGGCGTGTGGAAGGCGCCACCAACCGGCATCGACAGCACCCGCTTGGCGCCGAGCTCCTTGACGATCGCGCTGAGCTCGTCGAGGGCCTCGGAGCTGCCGGCGACTATCACCTGGCCCGGAGCGTTGAAATTGGCTATCCACGCCTCCCCGTCGACTCGCCGGCAGGCCGTCTCGACGCTCTCGTCGTCGAGGCCGAGCACTGCGATCATTGTCCCCGGCGCGCCTTCGGCGGCCTCCTGCATCGCGGCGCCTCGTTCTGAGACCAGGCGGAGGCCGTCTTCGAAATCGAGCGAACCCGCTGCGACGAGTGCGGTGTACTCCCCGAGGCTGTGCCCGGCAGCAGCGGACGGCTCGATGCCGAGGCGCTCGGCAGCGTCGAGGATGATTAGGCTCTGGACGAAAGTCGCTATCTGAGCGTTGTCGGTCCTGGTCAAGGAGTCCTGGTCGGCCTCGAGAAGGAGGTGGGCGAGATCGCGTCCAGTGACCTCTGAGGCGAGCGCCACGAGCTCGAACGACGGATGGTTCACCCAAGCGGTGCCCATGCCAGGTCGCTGCGAACCTTGACCGGGAAACGTGAACGCCAGCAACCTTCGCCCCTTTCCCCCTCCAGTTCGGCCCTGCCGGAACCTCAGTCCCACAAGTCTGACCTCAACGGTCCGCGATCGGTTACATACCCGTCAGGCGAGGGCGAGGTCAGGCGAGGGCGAGGTCAGGCGACGGCGAAGTCAGGCGACGAGGAGCCTCGCTCGGATCGGCCAGTGGTCCGAGCGCCCGACGGGGACTGACTCGCCCGAGACCACCTTGACCCCTCTTGTCACCAGGATGTGGTCGATCTGGCTGTGCACGTGCCAGGTGGGATAGGTGCGGGCCCGCACGGCCCTGCGCCAGCCGGGTAGCGCGAGGGACACTGGCGGGCCCCAGAAGTTCATGTCGCCGGCAAGAACGGCCGGCTGGCTCGGGGCCGGGAGCCTGCCGCGGAGCCTTTCCAACAGGAGCGGCGACCCATGCATGAAATGAGCCAGGTGAGTTCCGACCACTGTCACGGGGGACCCGGCGACATTGATCTCGGCGAACAGTGCCGCGCGTAGTCTCCCGTGGTCCTTTGCCAGCCGGCCGAGCTCCACGGCCTCGACCCGCTCCATCGCGAGGCGCGACAGCACGGCGATGCCCCAGCTGCCCAAGCGTTCCCCGGCCTGCGGCCGCTGGCGGCGCACGCGGCTCAAGGTCTGGGCATCGGTTACCCAGAGCGGGCTGGCACTGCTTCGGTGTCGTGCCGAGGGGCCCCAACGCCCACCGGTGGGCGTTGGGGGCTCGAACAGGATGGCGCCTGAGAGTGGTGCCTCGTGGACTTCGTAGCCGAGCGAGCTCGCGACCATCGACGCGAGTCCTTCGCTGTTCTCGGGAATCCAGTTCTCCTGCAGGAACAGCACGTCGGCATTGAGCTCGCTACAGGCCGCCACGACGTCGAAGGGCCTGCCCCAACCGTCGACGCCGGCGTGGACGTTGAAGGACGCCACAACCAGTTCCGGCATCGGCCGCCCTGCTCAGGTGCCCTGGAACAGGGCGCGCAGGTCGAGCGAGGACACGTGCTCGTGGCTTGCGAGAGAGACATAGGTCCGCGCGAGCGCGTCCTTGCCGACACCGAGGACCGTAGTAAGGAGACCGAGCGACTCGGCGAGCTCGGCGGTCGGGACCCCGGCGACGACGTGGTGCCACATCGATTCCTCGAGCACGTTGAACGCAGTTTGGACTTCACCGATCCCAAAACCGGCGTTGAAACGGTCGTGGGCGATCTGTTCCGCGTACTTGATGACCCGGTCGAGCCTGCGACTGCTCAGGCAGTAGAGAACGATGTCGAAGAGGGTCTCCAAGCGGCACCGCAGCTCCGCGACGCCCGCGGCCCCGTAGTGTCCGAGATGGGAACGCTCGACCGCCCCGGCAGCCTCGTCGAGGACCTCGCTCCTGGCCTCGCTGAGCACGGCAATGAGTTCCATGGCACTTTCCGATCAATCAGCTCACGCGGCCGCCTTGGTCGCTAGCCTCCCCGCCATGAGACTAAGCGCAAGGAACCAGCTGGACGGTGTCGTGGTCCGCGTCGACCACGGTGGGGTCATGTCTACCGTGTTCATCCGACTTTCCGGGGGTCAAGAGGTGGTGGCGGCGATCACCAAGGATTCCGCCGAGAATCTCGAGCTCGCCGAAGGCGACGCCGTCACGGCCGTCATCAAGGCCACCGAGGTCATGGTCGGCAAGAACTGACCACCTGGATCGGGTCCCTAGGCAACCGCCTTTCGGAATACCCGTGTCGCCCAGGCGACGACGAGCGCGCAGAGCGGCACGAGGACGGCGAAGGCTTGCCAGACGGCCGGAGTGCCGAAGGTGCCGGTGGCGAGAGAACGCGAGGCCTGCACTGCGTAATAGAGCGGATTGAAGTGCGCGAGGACACGCATCCACAAAGGCCCGATCGAGATCGGGAGGAGCACTCCGGCCAAGAGCAGGATCGGGAGGTTTATCCCGTTGATGATCGCCGCGAAGCTGTTGATCTCTTTGGTCACGAGGGCGGTCGCCGTTGAGAAGGCGGCCATGAGGGAGGCAAGCACTCCGAGCAGGACCGCAAGCGCCGCCAGCCCGAGCCAATGAATTTGGAACCCGACCCCGACGCCGATCGCGACTACGACGCCATCGAAGACGAGCATCATCGTGAGGCCCGACAGGATCGGGCCGACGAGGATCGCGAGTCGGCTCGCGGGCGTCACTCGGAAGCGCTCTATCACCCCGGCTTGCAGCTCGAATATCGTGCTGAAGCCCATGCTGCTTCCGCTCGCGAACGCCAACAGGCACAAGATCCCTGGCAGGAAGATCTCGAGCACGCCGCCCTGCACCCCCAGATCGGGCGCGACGTGCTTGAGCAGCGGCGTGAACAGAGCCAGATAGAGGATGGGCGTCGAGAAACCCACGAAGAGCCAGATGGGATTGCGCAGCATCTGCAACGTGTAGCGCCTGAAGAGGAGACCGATGTCTCGGAAGGTCTTCACGCTGCGGCCTCGGAGCCATTCGCGCCGGCGTCGCGAAGTGAACGTCCAGTGTGGTGCAAGAAGACGTCGTCAAGGGTGGGCTCCGAGAGGCTGATGGACTTCAGCACGATCCGCTCGGCGTCGAGCAAACGGAGCAGCCCGGGAAGCGCCGCGCTGCCGTCCTCGACATAGAGATGAAGCCGGTCGCCCTCCGTGGTGGTCTCATGCACGTACGGCTCGGCGGAGATGAGCACCTGTGCCCGTGCCAGCGCACCGTCTTCGTCGTGCACGCTCAGCGAGACGGAATCACCTGAAACCTGTCGTTTCAGTTCGCGAGGCGTGCCCTCGGTCACGATCTCGCCATGATCCATGATCATGAGGCGATCGCAGAGCGCGTCCGCTTCTTCGAGGTAGTGGGTAGTGAGAAAGATCGTCGTGCCCCGCGCGCGCAGCGAGCGGACGTGGTCCCAGAGATTCGCCCGGTTCTGTGGATCCAGCCCCGTACTCGGCTCGTCGAGGAAGAGCACGTCAGGCTCGTGCACGATCCCGAGAGCGACATCGAGCCGGCGACGCTGCCCGCCCGAATAGGTCTTTACGCGCCGGTCTGCGAATTCGCCCAAGTCGAGGATCTCCATGAGCAGCTGAGCTCGCGAGGTCACAGAGGCGAGGTCTCCGCCGTAGAGCCGGCCCTGGAGGATCAGGTTCTCGCGACCCGTGGCGAGGCGGTCGGTACCACCCAGCTGGCTCACGTAACCGATACGCGTCCGGACCTGCTTGGGTCGGCGTGCGACGTCGATTCCAGCCACTACCGCCATCCCACTGTCTATCGGGAGCAGCGTGGTGAGCATGCGGAGCGTCGTCGTCTTGCCTGCTCCGTTCGGGCCGAGGAAACCGAATATCTCTCCCCGTCCGACCTCGAAGCTGACTCCTCGGACCGCTTCGACAGCCCCACGTCTCGAGCGAAAGCTCTTGCGGAGCTCGTTGGTCGAAATGATCGTTTCCAATTGTTCGCTTCTCCCTTGTCGTCCGTCAGTCCTCGTCAACGCTGTCGCGAGCCATCGCCACCAAGAGGGGACAAGTGAATCTCGCCAGCGTGCTCGTGCACATCGCGCCACCACCCGAGGCCTTCGAGAGCGCCGGTCTCGATCTCGCGAAGGAGCTCGCGGACATAGCCGAGCTCGGCCTCTCGCAGTACCTTGTGAAACTCGGCCTCGACCCAAAACAGCCGAGGGAGACCCCGCCTCTCGACAAGCTCGCGCAACGAGCTCATCTGGGCCATCTCGGACTCGAGGCGCTCAGCCCGTTCCTTCAACAGCTCGACGACGTCGCCAGGAGGAAGGGCGAAGAGAAACGAGAGCGCAGTCTCGAACCCGGGATAGTCGTTCACCGGGGTCGAGACGAGCTCGGTTAGCCAGTCGTGCATCTCGATCCGCCCGGCGTCAGTGAGGCCGTAGACGGTGCGCTCGGGAAGGCGCCCTGACCGCTCGGTTCCCTTGGCAGCGATCAGCCCGCGTTTCTCGAGGGATTCGACCACTGCGTACAGCGAGCCGTAGTTGAGCCGGATGCTGTCGTCCTGTTGTCGATGGCGAAGCGTCGTCGCCACCTCATAAGGGTGCATCGGTCGCTCGGAAAGGCAGACCAGCACGGCCAGAGCCAAGCGGTTGTTGCGATTGGGCCGCGCCCTCAGATCCTCCATTTCGACTACTTTAATCAGAGTAGCAGTGCTGGAGGACTCTGAGAGCGGAATCAGCTGCCGGCGGCCATCCGCTCCTTGATCTCCGCCAGTGCCGTCAGCCCCGCCCGCAAGCCGTGGAGCTCGGCTGGCGACAGCCTCTCGACCAGCTCAGCATCGACCGCCGCGATCCCGGCGCCGACCGCGACAGCGGCCGCGCGACCCCGCTCAGTGAGCTCGATCGTCATCCGGCGGCGGTCCTCCGGATCTGTCTCGCGTGCCAGGTAGCCGCGGATCACCAGCGTGTCGATCAGCTGACTGGCCGCCTGCTTGGTGACCTCCAGCCCGTGGATCATGTCGGCGGCCGACCAGCCGCCGTGGGCCATTCCGCCGATCACGAAGGGACCACTCCGGGGCAGGTCGTCGAAACCAGCCGCCAGAAGCTGGGCGATGATGGCCTGGGTATAGCAGCCACGGGCAGCTCGCATCAGCGCGGGAATGACCTCGGCGTGCTCGTCTGACGGGGAGGTAATGACCGGAGGTTACGGGCGGCTGGCCAGTTAGTCAAGATGGTTGACAGTCAAGCCATTCGGGCTCCCTGCTGGACCTATATTCCAAGGCATGGTTCGACGTTTGCACCGCAATATTGCCGGAGGTTTCGCGGTCCTTGCCGCAGGCTCGGTCATCGCGTTGCCCTCAAGTCTTCGCCTGCCAGTCAGAGAAGCATCCTCGGTGGTGGCCGAGGCGGATGCCATCAACTTGAAGGCGACGGACTTGTCCGCGAGCATGCACTGGCTGAGCGCCCCGCCCGGCAAGTCTTCGAAGGCGTCGACTGCGTTGGCCGACCAGGCTGTCGCCTGCTTGCAGAAAGTCGGCCCGGTGAGCCCCGACCCGTTCGGCACGAGGACCCTGATTGGAGGAGTGGTCCTGGCGGACGTCTCGTCGCCGACGTATTACGAGAAGGGTTCGTCGATCGAGCTGCCCAGCGCGAGCTCGGAGGTTGTCTTCCTGACGACCACGTCGGCGGCCGCCGCCGACCTCTCGACGTTCGGCCGTGGTTCCGCGCTTGCTTGTCTCACGGCCCAGCTGATCGGCAACAGCACTCTCGGAGGAGCCGGGAAGGTCAAGGGCAGCGCCAGCTACTTGGCTGCGCCGCACTACGGCGGGCGCAGCGGCGGGCTCCACATCAGGTTCATCGAGACCGCTGGAAACCTTGGCAAGTCCAAGCTCTACGATGACGAGTACTGCTACGTGCAGGGGCCAGCCGAGATCTCGCTGTCGTTCATCGGCCTCGGCGCACCGTTCAACGCGACCTGGGCAACTTCGGCTATCTCAAAGGTAATGGCTCGGGCACAGTCGGAGATTGGGAAGAGCTAGCCGGAAGAGCTAGCCAAAATAGCCGAGACCTTCGCTGCATTAGCCGTTTGGGTAACTCCAGTCTCTGCACGGGCTGTAGTAACCAGCTCGAGGCGGGAAAAATTGCCCCCAAGCTGTTACTTCGTGGGGAATACTGAAGTGGGTGCACGGCCCATTGCTTCCCTCGCAAGGCAACAGGGGTCGTGCACCCACTTGTCAACCGGACTCTCACTCTGCCAGCTGACCGCCGGGTCAGATGAGGCTGGCACAACATGGATATTCCGGCTCGGGCCACTGTCTTGGGGGCAGATGCCGGTAGTAGGTTTCCCTTCGACCGGTGCCCGGGCCGGCGGCGAGGATACGTAGGTCCGGGCGCAGGTCCCCGGGCGGACGTCTGCCGCGTGCCTTGAGCAGGACACAGAGGGACATGCAGGCTGAGGGAACGTGCCCGGAGCGGTGAATGAACGTGCCCGGAGCGGGACTTGAACTCCGACCAAGCCCATCCTGGCTTATCCCTCCAAATGACGTTGTGGCTGCTCAGTGGCTGTTTCCGCAGCTGGCCATACCGCTTTGGGAGGGTCCGTCCCGGTCGATCCCGGCGCGTTTGTGATCATTTTGTGATCACGAAGGCCCCGCTCTGGCGATCCTGGGGGACCAGAACGCCGAGCCACGATCTCATATATACGACGCCTACATCGTATATACTGAAAGGGTGGCAAAGCACCTAGTCGATCTGGATGAAGAGGCACTCAGCGCAGCACAGGCGGAACTGGGGACGACAACGATCAAAGACACGGTCAACAAGGCTCTCGAGCGAGCTACCTCAAGTCGGCATCGCCGAGTGGCCTCAGCCCTTGACATCCTGGCCGAGGCTGACCTCGAGGACCGAGCCGAAGCGTGGCGCTGAGCTTTTTGGTCGATACCAGCGTCCTGAAACGCCTCGGCCGCCACGAGGTCCGACGTGTGGTCGAGCCGCTTGCAGATCGAGGAGAGCTTGCAAGGGCGACCATCTGCGACCTTGAAGTCGGCTACTCCGCTCGCAACGCCGTGGAGTGGGACGAACTGCAACTGGCGCTGGACGCCTTCGCTCCGGTTCCAACCACGGCAGCTCATGTCGGCCGGGCGCTCCAGGTCCAGCGACTCTTGGCCGAGCGCAGCCAACGAGGCCGCAAGATCCCAGACCTGCTCGTCGCGGCCGCGGCCGAGGAACTGTCCATCTCTGTGCTCCACTACGACGCCGACTTCAATCTCATCTCCGAAGTCACCGGCCAACCCAGCCAATGGGTAGTACCCGCGGGCACGATTGACTGACGCCTGAACATTCGATCACCGGGACGCCAACTACGAGGACATCGGGCGATCAATCTTTGGCACCTTGAGGGCTTAGAGACGATGAGTGCGACTCGATTCAAATCCCGCGGAAGAGGCGTCTTATTCATCTTGACATTCTTGACGGTATTGGTAGCTATGGATCTTTGGTTCATGATTACTGCCGCACCAAAACACAATGGCGTCCTTGCGGTTGTCCCCGGGCCCTGTTCCTGCTTTTTCTGCTGCCGATGTTGATATTCAGCACGTCATTTCTACGCTGCGTTACCTTGACGGACACTGAGCTTCGAGTCCCGCGGTACCACAAGACGCTGGTTATGCCCACTGTCGAGATGGCTGGCGTCGGTCTCCTGTACCATAAGGAGAAGTATGGTCGGCGAGCTCCTAGCGGATGGTTCGTCTACGCCTGGCGTGTCGATGACTCGAAAGAGAAGCTTGCTCCTCTCTTCTATAATCCAGGAAAACTTGTGGAAGTGGGTGATGAAACCGGGCGTGCCAGCCGGTTCGTCAAGAAGGGCTCCGGCGACGAAATCCGATCGACCAACCCCGCCCTCCTTGCATCGAGTCGAGCGGGGCGCGTGGCTCGCCAACTCTACGATGGCGTGCTTGCGATTCAAGGACCGCTCGGAAATCTTTCGAGACTTCAGATGCAGAGGCACCCAGAGGTGAGCGCTTCGGACGCTCCGGAGACCACCGCCTACTGGTCACCGGACGGCGAAATGGGACGCACCGCTTCCGGGACTTGAGGATTTTCGTCGTCGAGCTGGCGTCGAGCTGCGAGAACCGTCGATGGGTGACGGAGGCAGATCGAGGATGATCTGATGAGGGTCGCCTTCCGGAAGCGTCGCGTTGAAGGCCTTGATGAATGGGCGGTCATCCTCGAGGACAAAGGGACGATGATCGCCGATGGTGCACCAAGGATTGATCGCTTACTCGGCTTGAGTCGGAGCATGCGCTCTGCTCTAGATGATCAATTCCAAGGGGTCGTCAGTGGTCGTAGGCGATGAGCGACCGAAGGGGGCAGTCACCGGTGAGTCCGTTGTGCCAGATGGCGGCCGTGAGAGCGAGAAGACGCTGCAGGACCCGGGTGAACACACCGACCACGGTGCGCCCGCCGTGCCGCTCAAGGTCGAGTTGGGCCTTCAAGGTCTGGTTCACCGACTCGATGATCTGGCGAAGCGGCCGCAGGAGGTGCCGACCAGGTCGCTGTGGTTCTCTCGCCATGGCAGGGCGGATCAGGGTGACGCCATGGGATGCGAGGAAGGCCTCGAGCTCGGCGCTGCGGTAGCCCTTGTCAGCCATGATGACCTGGCCGCAGCGAAGCAGCCCCGGCTCGATCTCGAGCATGTCACGCAGCATTTCGCGCTCGTCGGCCCTCGGGTTCGAAAGAGCAAAGCTCACCGGCAGCCCAGCAGGTGTGCATACGAGATGGAGGCGAAGGCCCCAGAAGAAGCGGGAGTGACTGGCGCAGTAGCCGTAGCCGGCGAAGCCGGCGAGGTCCGAACGCCTGGCGGTCTCGCGGCTGCGCCCGCACTCGACCGGAGTCGAGTCGACGAGCCAGGTGTCGTCCAGCCAGCAGTCGGTCTCGGTCGCGAGCAGGCGGATGATCGCCGCGAGCTGGTCGCCAGCACGCCTGAGCCGCTTGTTGTAGCCGGACTGACCGGGGATGTAGGGGAACAGGTGGCGCAGATGCTCTGTGGCGAAACGGTGAAAGCGTGTCTCGGAGCTGAAGCCCAACAGCGCCTGTACGACGCACAAGGAGATGAGCTCTGCGTCGCTCAACTTCGGGCAGAGACCGACCTCTGGGCGGCGTCGCCGCAGCTCCGGGCGGATCTTCAACTCGTCGTCGATCTTCACGTACAGTGCCGTGCAGAGGGTGTCCAGGTCGGCGTCCACGAGACCTCCGGGGTCGAGTCGGGTATTAGCAACGCCGATCTTGGACGCCTTCTTCGTGTGGGTGGTGGATCCGTGCTCAGGCACGATCCCTTGGAATCACTCGTCTAGGTAACTGCGAGTCGGATCGTCACAACTAGCCACACCAACGAGTTCCGCGAGACGTGTCCACGTCGAGACATGCGGCGTCGACTTCCGACACCGGTGACCGGCGCTGTATCGCTCGCCACCCTACGGCCTGCACGTGCGGTGCCCCCTCTTGCGCGTCAGGGTGCTGGAGACGCATGCTTGCGCGGTGGGCCCAAGGCCTAGCTGGAGGTAGCCGATGTGTTACCCAACGGTCGTCCCTGTGACGGGCCGTGGCCGGAACTGCCAGCTCGTCGCCGTCCCCCTGTCGTGGCGCTGTTGGTGGCCGCGCCGTCCCCCATTTGTGACACGGGTGCCAGTGCTTTAGGCCCTCATGACACCACGACCGTCATCGGCATCATCCCCGGAGGTGTGAGTTGACTCGTAGTGGGCAGGTACACAGTGTTGGGACAGGTCGTGTTTGGTGGTGCCTCGTTTGTGTTGTCTCGACAGTTGCTCTCTCGCTTGCCCCGGTGATGCTCGCTGGTGCTGCGAGGCCACCTTCGAACGCGCCACTCGGGTTCTGGAACAGTTACGCGTACATCACTGACTGGGGCCCGACGTTCCCGTCCGACAAGCCTCCGGGAGGGCCTTTCCCCAACCCGACAACAATTACCTCGTACGACCCGACGACAGGCGCTTTCTCAGGCACCGACAACGCCTGGAGCATAGGGCTGGAGAAGATAACCGGGACGCTCTACCCCGACGGCGCGGTGACGTACACGATCGTTGACCCCGGTGTGGTGCTGAATGGCAAAGGGACCATTACGTTCAACGCTGATGGAACCACCGCGATCTGGAGAGGTACCTGGAGCAATTCGATCGGCGAAATCGGCACGGACTACGGCGAATGGAAAGGATTCGTGCTGACGGGAAAGGTGGAGGCGGACCCGTGCGGAGCTCACGAGACGGAGTGCTCTGTCCCGCCGACTCCGGTGTCCGGTGCGACAATAGCCGCCACCGGGACTTACCACGCCTCGGCGACAACTGACAGCCAGGGCGACTACTCGATGACCCTCAATGCGGGGACTTGGACCATTACGCCGACGGTGGACGATTTCACCTTTGACCCCCCGTCGCGTTCAATCCACCTCGAGTCAGACACGTCGGATGTCGATTTCGAGACGGTGGTGCTGAAGTTGACCTCCGTGACGCCCGGCACGAGCGAGTTGTCCGCCGATGTTCATGTCACGCTTCAGGACCCCTGGACGGACGAATCGGGCTGTGACCCGAGCGCGTCCTACCACTTCACCGATCCCGAGCTTGCCTCGGCGAAGGAAGTAAGCCCCTGCAACTACGAACTGACGTTCGACGAACCTGGGACGGGCATCTACCACATCGCTCTCAAGGCGACCGACCGGCTGGGAGAAGTGACCCCGGTGTCGGTCGACCAGTACGGCGCTGAGGTCGATGGGCAGTTCACACTGATCATCGACAGCTGTTCGCAGCCTGACGACGACGTCCCCGACGTCGACGCGCTCGTCAATGCCGACGACGGCGTGTGCGCTGTCACGGTCGGCGATTGGGACACCGACGCCGCGGACGTGGCGGCCAAAGTCCTCGCCGCCGTCGAGAGCTCACCGACGTTCGAGGTCGACCCGGTCTCGGTCGATGCGGTCGACCCGTCGGACTGGCCCGGGAGCAGAGGC
>Ga0187872_10001787_pt1 | contig 20807 bp, 18 predicted proteins | sample June2016WEW_16_4_FD_132973 | JGI IMG/M metagenome (GOLD analysis project Ga0187872, IMG submission 132973) | Peatland microbial communities from SPRUCE experiment site at the Marcell Experimental Forest, Minnesota, USA - June2016WEW_16_40 | ecosystem: Environmental > Terrestrial > Soil >...
CCGTCAATATCTCCCGCCACTCGTTCCACGGCGACTGGAACTACACGATCTCGCCCTGCCAAAAGCCTCGAGGTCGCCGCCGGGTCACAAAATGATCGACTTATTTATGGACAGGCCCTAACCGATGCCGGTTGGGCGGTCGCCTCCGGCACCGGCCGCGCCTTTTTCCTGCGCCGAGCGCCGATGCGCTGGCTCGGCCGGCTGTCTGGCGCAGTGCTGATCAGCAGCGGCATCTGGCTCACCCTGGCGCGGCGGCCGACCTAATTGATTGAGAGCCGTCCGGTGGTGATCAACCGAACGCGCCGGTATGAAGCGCGAGCCGAGACACTGGGATGCCCAGCACCGCTGCGGCGCGTCCGCTCTAATCTGGGTGTCAGGGCTCTCCATGATCACATTCGGAACACTTGGAAATCCTGCTGTGGCCCTCGCATTGGCAGACGAGCACACCGGATCACCAAAGGCAAACGAACTTCTGCCCTTGGAAAGACGCTCCTGCAAAAATTACTTTGTCCAGGAGATCATCAGCGCGAGTCGAGTGACAATTCGAGACTGAATGCTTTTTTCGCGTCGTTCCCTCAGTCCGCTTCAGAGCCCGTGCGATCCTTTAAGGCGAGTTAGGATCCGGCCCTTTTGGAGCGGACATTAGCCCCGAAGGAATCCCCGATTCAATTCAGCCGAAATATGCTCTAGAAATTTGAAACCAAAGCCGCACCTTTCCATTTCTCCAAGGAGTCTTCGATCTGATACGACGAAAAAATAGCGGGTCATTCAAGAATAACTTTGTAGAAGACAAACAGAAGTAGAAAAAAGAAGCTGGTGGCTGCGCACAAGCTCAACATGAGAACGACGTCGCGAAGCGTATAGCCATTCGACGCATCTGGTTCATCTCCAGGTATCCAGAGCGGATGCATATCAATCCCGAATTACAAACCCTTTAACCGGGATTCCCCAACAGATGACTCCCGAACCAGCGGGAATATTGGCGCTTTCCCAGTCTCCCTTGCAAGACAGACGCGAGGTGTGGACGGCTATCAGCACCTCAGGCAGCCCGAACGGTGTGGCACGTGTAAACCTGTTTAATTTTGGCGTCCAGCAGGCGCCCCTCCGGCGCCTCAGCCGCGTGGCGTCTGACAAAATCCAATCCTACACTTTCACTTGGCTTCAACGTACAATGTGCTACCGCGATCCGTACTTGCGTGCCAGCTCGGCGTCCGCTCCAGAAGGGCCGGATTCTAACTCGCCTTGAAGGAAATCGTCAGTAGCAGGTCACCGCGGCAAGAGCGAGCACGATGAGTAGAGCACGTATCTGCCGAGTAGCCAGCCCAGAGCAACGAAGCCGACCGGCACGGCCACATACTTGAGCGCGTACCTCAGAACGATGGGACCCAACAAGGACCCCAGGTCGAGAGCTGCGGGTGCTTCCGCCCGCATAGCCTTGTTGGTGTTGCCTTCGGAAGTAGTGGCGTTAACGGTCTTGGGGAAGTCTGAAACGTTCGGCCGGGCGACGATCGCCCTATGAAGGTTATCGGAGAACTGTGAGATCAGGCGCGACGAGATGTCAGCGATCACGCCGCCGCCGAATTGGGCTAGACGCCCGGTCATCGCCAAGTCGGTCTCGACGACGACGCGGGTGCTTTCAGGCGATAGCGCCTCCAGTCTTGCAACGATCGTCGCCGTCGCCGAGGAATTCCCGCCCAAATCCTTGCCAACGCCGCGGACCACGGCGACGTGGGTGGACTCGTTCTTCTCAAGGAACCGCACCGTGCCTTGAAAATGCAAGCTTATAGCGCCGACCTTCACCTTGATATTGGCCTTGTTGTCTTCCCCGTCGCGTCCGATGTAACGCGCCCCAGGCATGCAGGGGATGACGTTCTCAAGATCGTCCAGAAGACCCCAGACCCGATCTATTGACGCCTTGACCAAGAACTCATTGGTGAGAATCATTCGTCTCTTCCTCGTTGGTACAAGGCCTCGTCGATCGCTCGTTTAAGCAGGGTGCGGGTTACGGATCGGCGATACTCAGCCGACGCGAAGGGGTCGGAGTGAGGCTCAATGGCACGGTCGATAGCATCGGCAGCGGCAGCGATGCCGTCGGCCGTACATCCATGTTTTTCGAGTACTTCTTCGGCCTCTCGGACTCTGATCTGCGTGGAGTGGACACCGAAGCATCCAATCAACGCCGAGCGGACATTGGCGCCATTTCGCCGAGTGAGTGCGACAGCGACACCGGCCAGCGGAAAGCCCCCGCGCAGTCGGGCGATTTCCTTAATGACGAAGCTCTCGGTCGTAGGTCGGTTCGGGAACTCGACCTCGGTCAGAATCTCGTCGCTGCGTCGCGCAGTCGTGTACGGGCCGAGGAAAAAGTCCTCCGCCGCAACCACCCGCTCTCCGGTCATGGACTGGAGGCGAAAGCGGCCTCCCATGATCAAAGCCAAGGCGGGCAATTCGGAAGCGGGGTCCGCTTGGCAGAGGTTGCCACACACGGTTCCCCGCGTTCGGACGGCAGGGGTCGCGATAAGATCAATGGCCTTCAGGAGGCCTGGGCAGGCGGACATTACCTGGGCGGAGCACTGAACGGCAGTGTACGTCACGGATGCTCCGATGGCGATGCCGTCGTCAGTGCTCCGAATGGAAGACAGCGGACCGCCGATGGCTCGGATCGAGATCACGTTCGCCGGCCGGGCAAGCCGGAACCGCATGAGCGGAACGAGACTCTGGCCCCCGGCGAGCAAGGCCGCCTCGTCTCCGAATTCGGCCAACAAGCGCAGGCACTCGTCCAGATTTGTCGGCGCGTGGTAGAAAAAGGGCGCTGGTTTCATCGCTTCGCTACTGGTGTCTGTGACGCGTCGCGCGTGGTGGCCCAGAGGTCGCCAGGGAAGAATGGGACCACGGTCAGATCGACGCTGCCGCTAAAGGCATCTATGATCGCGTTGGCTATCGCCGGTGGGACCCCAGCCGGAACGCCCTCGCTGGCCATTCGCTTATGACCGTAAATCGTGGCAGCCGTCGGCGTGTCGTTGTGGTTGATGATTATCTCCTGCGGCATTTCTGTCGCCGTCAGCATGGCATAGTCCTTCAGGTTCGACGTTATGAGCTGGCCCTGGGCGTCGTAGATGTAGGCCTCGTGCGTCGTATTGCTGATCCCGGTGGTGATGCCTGCCGTCACGGCGGCGTGGAGGCCACGCGGGTTCAATTGCTTCCCGCAGTCCCCAACGAAGCCGTATGACAGAATGCGGATCCTTCCTACGTCAGGATCCACTTCGACCATGGCAGCGTGAGCCCCAAAGCTCGTCGGAGCATATGCAGCCTCGAAGTACGCCGTCTCGGCCAAATCCGGCGTGCTTCCGTCCGGCAGCAGGAACGGCCTCATGATGGTCGTCCACGCGACCTCTCGGAAGCTCATCTTCCGGCCATCTGGCAAATGGGTGACAACACCCCTTGCGCATACGAAGTTGCTCTCGTTCGCGTCGACCCCCATGAGATGACTCGCCGCGGCAATCACTTTCGACCTTAGCCGGCGAGCCGCAATCGCGCACACTGACGTGACATCCGTGTTCGAGTTGGTGATCGGGCTGAGGAGAGTGTCGCCCGTGTAGACCTCGATGAACTCGAGATCGGCTCCCAGCTCCTCGGCAGTCACCTTTGCCATGGTGGTGTGCCTCATCTGACCTTGGGGTGCATCACCGGACATGATCGAAACGGACCCGTCGGGATACATTCGCAGGCTCACCGAGGCGTACTGGGGTTGGTTGTAGAACAACGCGCCGCCGAAGGAGCAAAGTGGCCGGCACAGTTCGACGCAGGCGGCCAGGCCCACGCCGACCTTGCGTCCAGCAGTCCGCAGTCGTTCCGCCTCTTGTTGACGCTCCTCGTAGCGGAAAACGCTCAGCAACTTGTCCATCGTGGCGACGTAATTCGAGTCGGTGAGCGTGCCGCCAAGCGGGGAGTTGTAAGGGAACTCCTTGACAAAGTTGATGCGGCGAATCTGCGCCGGCGAGACTCCCAGCTCGCGCGCGGCATCGTCCATCAGGCGTTCGATTGCCCACACGGCGGGCATGCGCCCGGCCGGGCGATTGACGCCCATCGGCGCCTTGTTAGTAATGGCGCAGCGCAGGTGCGTGCGGATCCATGGGATATCGTACGGGAATGGCACTGTGGCCGAGAGGCGAGACGGCAAAAGCCCGTACATATCGACCAAAACGCTACCGACGTCTGCAATGACTTCGGATTTCAGGCCCAGGATTCTTGCATCCGAGTCGAACGCCGCGACCATCTCCCAGATCTGGTCGCGTGCGTGGACGCCCTTCTTCAACGCTTCGGTACGGTCTTCGATCCAGCGCACGGGTCGGTCCAGCTGCGTCGCCAACCAGGCGATCACGGCCGTCTCTCGATACATCGGTGACTTCCATCCAAAACCGCCGCCGATGTTTTGCGGGGCGATCACGCGCACCCGCGATTCAGGCAGACCGAGGATGTCAGCCAGCGCGATGCGCAGGATCTGCGGGCGCTGGATCGTGGACCACACCGTGAGGCGCCGGTTTTCGTATTGGGCGATGACGCCGACGGTCTCGAGTGGCGGGTTGCCGCTCCGGTTCATGCGATAGCGGCGCCGCAACACCAACGCAGCCTCTTCGAACAATGAGCCAGCATCCTCTGTCGAGCCAAAGCGTCCCTCCAACGCCAGATTGCCAACCACGTCCTCGAATAATTGCTCGCAGTCAGGTGACAGCGACGTTTCTGGGTCGAGTACGGGACGGAGCTCCTCGTACTCGACGTCGACGAGCTCGGCGGCGTCCTCCGCCCGATAGCGATTGTCCGCCACAACTACAGCAACGGCTTCGCCCTCGTAATGAACGGAATCGATCGGTAGAAGATGATAGGCAGGAAGATTGAACTGTTCGGGAGCATGCTCACTGGCATGCAGCACCATGGAGGCATGCGGCAAGGCCTTAGGAACAGCCTGCACGAGTTGTGGCCCGGTTCCGATGCGTACTACGCCTACAGACGCCGCGGCCGCCTCGGCATTGATCCGCTTGATGACGCCCCGAGCGATCGGGCTGCGCACGAACGAGGCATCCAGCATACGCGGCAACTTGATGTCGCCGATGTATGACCCCTTTCCGGTCACCAATGCGGCCCCATCGGAGTAGTAGGCAAATGCCTCCGCCGATTCTGGGTCGTCGGGAACGTCGCGATCAGCCGAGAGTAAAGAGTTCTTCGGGAAGGACCCGGTCACAGAACATTCAGTCATTTGAGATCTTCTCCCACAGCCACCGCGACGATGGCGTCGATGATCGCTTCGTACCCAGTGCACCGGCACACGTTGCCGCTCAGGTTGTCCCGAACCGTATCCCGGTCCTTGGCTAGCCCCTTGTCCAGCAAGTGGTGCCCCATGACGAGGAAACCTGGCGTGCAAAACCCGCATTGAAATGCACCGTGCTTGATAAAGGACTGTTCGAGTTTCCCGGGCATGGATGTGCCACCCGAAAGGTGCTCGATCGTCTGAATATCGGACCCGTCCGCCTCCACAGCCAACGTCAGACAGCTTACCGCCGGCTCGCCGTTGATCAGAACCATGCAGGTACCGCAGACACCTTGCTCGCATCCGAGGTGCAGTCCGGTGAGTAACAGCTCGTCCCGTAGCACGTCGGCCAAGGCATAACGGGGCTCTACCGAGACCTGTCGATCGATCCCGTTCACCCGGAAATTTACTATGACCAACTGAGATTGGTTGTCATTCACCATGGAGTCTCCTCGGCCGAATTTTGCATTGCAATCCCCTGTTCAGATTTCATGCGGAAATCTTTTCCGCCTAGATAGGCTTCCTGGACCTGCGGGTTCTTGGCCAGCATGCGAGCCTCGCCGTGGAGCGTGATCTCGCCGTTCTCCAGGATGTAGCCGAACGCGCTCACATTGAGGGCGATCCGGGCATTCTGCTCGACCAGGAGGATTGATATTCCCAAGGCATGAATCCGTTGAATGATCTCGAATACTTGATCCACCAAGACCGGGGACAGGCCGAGACTCGGTTCGTCGAACATGAGCAGCTTGGGTCGCGCCATCAGCGCGCGCCCGATCATTAGCATCTGCTGTTCGCCGCCCGAGAGCGTGCCGGCTTGCTGTCGTTTCCGCTGAGCGAGCTGTGGGAAGAGCTCGTACACACGGCGGAGGTCCGCAGAGGTTCGTTGCTCACGCCGATACAGCCAAGCGCCAAGGAGCACATTATCTTCAACTGTGAGAGAAGGGAATATTTCGCGACCCTCTGGAACTTGGATGATGCCGCGAGCTACGATGCGGTCAACGGGGATGTTGGTGATGTCTTCACCGTCGAACGTGATGCACCCCTTCGTTGCCGGCACAATGCTTGAAATACAGTTAAGAGTGGTCGTCTTACCGGCGCCGTTGGCGCCGAGGAGAGCAACGATCTGCTTTGCGCCGACCTCGAGTGCGATATGTTCCAGCGCCTGTACCGCACCGTACGAAGCGTGAAGGTCGCCGACTTTAAGCATGGCTGCCGCGTCCCAGGTAAGCTTCGATCACGTTAGGATCGCTGCGGATGTCGGCAGGCGCGCCTTCCGCGATCTTCTGACCGAAACTCAGCACCGTGATGCGATCCGCGACCGACATGACGAGCTGCATCACGTGCTCGACCAGGATGATGGTCACGCCCCGACGCCGCACGAGATCGACGAGCAGCGCGTCGAGGCTCGAAATTTCGCGATTGCGGAGGCCGGCTGCCGGCTCGTCGAGCAGCAGAAGCCGCGGCTGACTCGCAAGAGCACGAGCGAGATCGATCAGCTTTTGATGCCCAAAATCCAACTCGCCAGCGAGTACGTTGCGATACCTCGACATACCCATCTGTTCGAGAATCACCTCGGCCTCCCGGACAGCCTTGTATTCGATATTCCGCCGACCGAATCCGGGGGTAAACGGAAAGTAGCTCGATAGCCGTACCGTCAACCCGACCAAGACGTTCTCAAGCACCGTCAACTGGTGCAAGATGTTGACATGCTGAAATGTCCTCGCGATGCCCGCGCGCACGACGGCATGCGGTGGCACTGATCGCAATGACTTGCCTGTAAACACGATGTTGCCATCGTACCACGGGCAGAAGCTAGACACGCAGTTGAATACGGTCGACTTGCCCGCGCCGTTTGGTCCGATCAGGGCGTGGATCGAGCCCGCCTCAACGTCCATCGTGAAGCGATTGAGCGCTAGCAGGCCGCCGAAGCGGAGCGTCAAATCGCGAATCGAGAAGAGCGATGCCATCAGGATACCTCTGGGCTTCTTTATTGCCTTCCATAAGCTCATGTTTAACGGCGAGGGAGGTCTTGCGCTGCGCGCGTGCTTGTACGATGCCCCAGACGCCCCGTGGCATGAACATGATCGCAAGAACGATAATCAGCCCGTACACAAATTCTTGCCAGACCAGCAGCCGGGGCGGTGCGAAGCGTAGAATCTCGGGAAATACTCCCATCAGCACGACGCCGATGACAACGCCTGGAATTGAGCCGGACCCGCCGACGACGAGCATGGAAAGCAGGAGCACGAGCAGCGTAACATCCAGCGCGTCGGGGCTCACGAAAGATTGAAACAGGGTGTACATGCCTCCAGCGATGCCCGCATAAACGGCGGAGATCGTGAAAGCGAGGACCTTCACGAATGCGACGTTGATGCCGGATACTGCAGCCACGTGCTCGCTCTCACGGATCGCACCCAGGCTGCGGGCAAACTTGGAAGTCGAGAGGAAGAGCATGCTGACGAGCACGAGGGCGAGGATCAGCGCTAGGACGGGAAAAGCACTGGCATCCTTTTCGACGATGAAGCCGAAGATCCGTGGCGCAGGGATCCTCACGCCGTCAGTTCCATTTGTAACGGAATCCCAAGTGCGGAACACCCATTGCGCGCATTCAGCAAAAGCAAACGTGGCGAGGGCCAAATAGACCGTGCGCAGTCGAGTGGCCGGGACCCCGATGAGGAAACCAATCAGCCCCGCGCCGAGAGCGGCGATCGGCATTCCAATGACGAACGGAATCCCGAGTCGGATTTGCAGCAGCGCGGTGCCATAAATACCGACGCCGAAGAACGCGATGTGCGCGAAAGCGAACTGACCCGACCATCCGAGCAGAATATCGAATCCCAGCGCGAGAACCGCGTACATCATCAGCAGGTTGCCGATGTACAGGAAATATTGCGGCAGGACGAGCGGCAGGACCAGACCAAGAACGATTAGGATAGCGATCGGGATAAACTGCCGAGGTGTAGGCGCGCCGAACATGTCAGACCTTTTTCGCCGCAATGACCTCGCCAAGCAGGCCCTGGGGCCGCACCACCAGCACGATCATGATGATGAAAAATGGCGTAACGGCAATGGCCTGAGGGGAGATTAGGATACCGACCAAGTTCTGCACGACGCCGATAATCATGCCACCGATCACGCATCCTGGCAGCGACGTGAAGCCGCCGATGATTGCCGACGCAAAACCCATCATCACGATGGACCCCATGTCCGGCGTCATCAGGAGTTTGGGCGCGAGCAGGACGCCAGCGATTCCGGCTATTGCCGATGAGAGCCCCCACACAGCCATCCGCAGCGTTGTGACGGGAATTCCCACCAGTGCTGCCGCACGAGGGTTCTGGCTGATTGCGCGCAAGGCCTTGCCGAGCAGCGTGAACCGAAAGAACAACCACAGTCCGAGCATGATCACCGCGGTCACCGCCACGATCCCGACGTCCTGCCACTGCAGCACGACGTCCCCGATGAAAAGCGGCTCACCTCGCCAGAGCGGTTCGAGCCGTCGAGGCTCCTCGGTATACGGAATGACGCGCACGGCGCCCTTCAACAAATAAGAAAGACCGAGGGTGGCGACGATCATCGGTACGATCACCGTACCCGGCGCATGGCCCCGCCGGATCCAGTTCAATGGGATTCGATCGAACAGCGCGCCGATCGCGAAGCCCACAGCGATAACAACGGGGAAAATCATCAGATAACCGAATCCGAAGCGCACGACCACCAGCAAGGCGAGGTACCCTCCTACCATGACCAACTCGCCACCACCGAAGTTCAGTAAGTCAACCGACTTGTAGACGATCACCAGCGACAACGATACCAGAGCGTAGACGCAACCGGTCACGAGCCCGCTAGCGATCGCCTGAAGGATGATAGGTGACATGCGGTGGTCGTCTCTGAGATCCGCCGGTGGTCTCCGAAATCAGACGCGGTGTACGCGCATTCTGTCTAATTGCCGTCCATGCCGTTCCAGGAGTAGATACCCGGCATAACGGTCTGGGTCTTGCCGTCGAATTTGACTACGTTCACGTCCCGTATCGCGTCGCGGCGACCTGGTGCGAACTTGATCGGCCCAGCCATCACCTCGTGCTTTACCTCCAGCGTTTCCATCGCGTCCACGAACCGCTCCCGCGTCAGGTTCGGACCCGCCCTTTCCAAGGCCGCTATGATCGCGACGGTCGATGGCACGCCGATGATCATAAAACCGCCGGGTTCGCGATCGGGATACCGGCTCTTGTACATGCTAGTCCACTTCTGCCGCAGCGCTTCGTCGCCCACGTCGTTTTGCGCCCACGAGTAATAAAAATTGCGAAGCGCCGCTTCATTGCCGACGTTCTTGGCGAATACAGATGCCGTCGGGATGCCCTGCGTCATTTCCAGCAGCGGCGTCGCCGTCATGCCATACTCGGCGTACTTCTGCGCGACCAACACGGCCGGCGCCGGGTACGCCCCCGACAAAATAGCATCAGGCTTGGCCGCACGGATGTTGAGCATCGGCGCAGTCAGGTCGTTGATGTTCAGCGGAACCCGCTCGACGGCGACGACCTCGATACCGTAACGTGCGGCGACCGCCTTGGCAGTTGCGAGACTGGCGTTGCCATATTCGTCGTCGTGGACGATGATCGCGAGACGCTTGCTCTTGAGCTGCCTCGCCGCGAATTCCGTCAACGCGGCGGCGTAGAGGCGTTGCGTACCTCCGAACGACCCGAACATGTAGCGCGTTGGCGGAAACACTCCAGGGTCGCCGGCGGCGACGAGCATGACGAGCGGAATCTTTTCACGGGTGATGAATTCCTGCGCCGCGGTGACCGCGGCAGTGCACGATCCGCCATGCAGAATGAACACGTTGTCGACGGTCGCGAGTTTTTTGACGGCTGCAACAAGCGCGGTCGCTTGACACTTGTCGTCCTCGACCACCACGCGAATTTTGCGGCCGTGGATGCCGCCCTTCTGGTTCACCTGCTCATACAACATCTGCGCGGTCTGAACCGGGTCAAGGCCGTAGGTGACAAGAGGGCCTGACAACGGCGCGAACATACCGATGACGATCTCGCTGTCCGTGACACCGGGCTCCGCCATGGCTGGCATCGCAGAGCCGAACAATGCGACGATTGCGACGAGCCACCGCCCCAACCGATACTGACGCAAATTGAAGTTCTTGGTCGTGTTTCCGGCAGCAAACAACGGGTTGGCAGCGAGCAACAGTGCCTTAACCAACTCACGCAGGTGGTGACCTGCTTGGCGTTGCGACTTGGGCGCTGCGGCTAACACGCGACCAGCATCATCAGCATACCTCGCGGTTCGCGCGTGATCCGCCTCCGCTATGACGCCAGACAGTGCAACCGTTGTTGCTTCACTCTCATATCCCATGTTCGCCTTGACCTCCCCGAAATTTTTGTTGATGGGCGCCGAATTGCCTACTTTGTGACCTTTCCGATTACCGGAAAACGATTTTGACTTATTAAGACAACATACGCGCGTGCTGTCAACCAATCAATACACACCGCCCGAGCTGTGCGCGATGTGAGCGACGTGGTCGCGTTGCGCATAGCGGCGACGGAACACCAACCCATCGGGAGTCTCATGCCGGCGTTGTTGGCGGCTGCGGCCGTAGTTCCGCTATCAGCCGCAAAATCTTCTGGAACATTTGCCGTGGGATGGCGACCTCGGCTATCTGAAGGGCGACGTAGCGGCCGTGGCTCACCACCTTGGCGCCGACAAACATCGCCGCTGGAACTGTCTGGCGCAGAAAATGACGTTGAATGGCAATGGCAAAGGTACCCAAGTCTATGGCATCCGAATCCAGAGTGGCGCGTGTCGCGATGATCTCCGGAGCGACCGGCGGAATCGGGCGAGCGATAGCGCACAGCCTGCATGAGAGCGGCTATCGCCTGAGTCTCGGAATTAGAACGCCACGCCGCGAAACGGATTTCGCTTCCGTTGGCGAAGACGTTAAAACGTTTTCCTACGACGCACGCCGCCCTGAAGATGCGCAGGCGTGGGTAACCCAAACTGTCCAACAGTTCGGCCGCATTGACGTTTTGGTCTATGCCGCAGGCACTTACCGAACCGTGACGTTGGAAGATGGCGCGGAGGAGGACCTTGAGGCGCTGTTGGAAGTAAACGTCAAGGCTCCTTTTCGGCTCATAAGAGCGGCGTTTCCCGAGCTTAAGAAGTCCGGTCAGGGGCGCGTCATCAATTTAGCTTCGCTCTCAGGAAAGAGGGTGCGCAACCTCAATGTCGGCTACCAAATGAGTAAGTTCGCACTAATGGCTCTTACGCACGCGGTGCGCCGTGCCGGCTGGGAGCACGGAGTGCGGGCAACTGCAATTTGCCCCGGCTGGGTACGTACCGAGATGGCGGAAAAATACGGATCAATGCCGGCGGAAGAAATGACCAATCCCGATGAGCTGGCCGCTCTCGTTACGTCGGTTATTGGTCTATCTAATACCGCATCCGTGGCCGAGCTGTTGGTAAATTGTTCTTTTGAGACCATGCTTTAGGAAACGTGGAACCATGACGGTTTTGCCGTAGGCTCGCCCGCCGTTGCGGCGCGACGACTATTTCGCAATTGATCCGGCGCGAGTGCGCCTGCGCTTTTGCGAGCGAGCGCTCCGGCTCATATCGACGAAGACACAGGGCTTGATGTCGCTGCAATGGTGCGGTCAGCGAAAGGAAGTGTCAGGCGGCTCGCGGATCCTTGTTAGAAAAGGTGTGAGATCCCATCAAGTCTATCTGAAATGCGACATTGGGTACATTTTATTCCGATTATCGGAATAGACTCCTGGCATCCTTATCAGGAGCCACAACAAAGCAGGCAGTCCGCAGATCAAGCAAATAGCCGGATTATTATTTAGTTGACCGCGAACGGCTAGGTCGCCATAATTAGCACCGAATTCCACTAATCGGAATTTTCATTCTTGGCGGTTCGATTTGGGGCCGACTGCAGATGGGCGACCAATTTCTTATAGACAGGCCGATGCCGCAGGCGGGGAAAGAGCTTATCGACCGTCCCAAGGCCGTTGGTTGCGTGCCTGCTTCGCTGCTTGAAAATGTGGATAACAAGACATTTCGCCGCGAAGAAGCTGGGATTGGCCGCTTCTCGCAGGAGCGGGGAGCTGAAAGCGATCGGCGAAGCTGAGGAAGCAAGGTGCAAGAGACGAAGACCGCAGTCGTAGTTTCGGAGCGATCACGCCCGAACGAGCTCAAATTGGTCGACCCACGTTTAGTGGACATCGACGGATCACGAGCGCGGTTGAAGGCAGGTCAGTGCCGCCAATGCAAGGCTTACAGTTTTCCGCGCGCGGATGTTTGTGCGAGCTGCTTGTCCGAGGACGTCGCGGACGTGTTTCTCAGTGAAGAGGGCAAACTATATTCGTTCTCCACGATCTACAAGGGGCCACCTGGTTGGATCGTGCCGTATACACTTGGATATGTGGATTTGCCGGAAGGCGTGCGTGTGCTGGCTAACCTCGACATTCCACAAGAACAGCTTGGCGTCGATTTGAAAGTCCGCCTCGGTTTCAAGGCGATTGCCAAAGATGCGGATGGCTCCCCTTTGCAAACCTACGTATTCAGGGAGTGACCCGTGCGCTCTGTCTATGCCATCGGAACGGGAATCATTCCATTTGGAAAATACCCCGATAAATCGCTCGCTGACATCGTTTGGCCTACTGTGAAGGAGGCGATAATCGAGGCTAACATCGGCCGTGAGGCGATCGATGCGGTCTTCTTCGGCACTGCATTCGGCGGACTGCTGGCCGGGCAGCGATCGTTAAGAATGTTGGGCATCAGCGGGCTGCCAATCATAAATGTCGAGAACGCCTGCTCGTCGGGATCGTCGGCGCTCCGGCTGGGCTGGATGTCGGTCGCCTGCGGTTGTCATGATGTCGTGTTGGTCGTCGGCGCAGATAAGCTTACCAAGCTCGGCGGTGGGCCGCTTCCGCTTGAACGCGATGATTGCGAGGTCACGCAGGGGCTCGTAATGCCCGCGGTCTATGCCATGCGGGCGCGGCGTTACATGCACGATTACGGCCTTACCCGGGAACAACTCGCCGAGGTTTCGGTCAAGGCGCGCAAGCACGGCGCTCTCAATGCCAACGCGCAGATCCGAACTCCTGTGACCATCGAAGAGGTTATGGCATCGCGGCTAATTGCAGATCCGTTCACCCTGCTGCATTGCTGCCCCACCGGCGACGGCGCCGCAACAGTGATTCTCGCCAGCGAGGAGGTTGCTCGTAGGCATAGTGCAACCCTCGTCCGCGTTGCCGGCTCGGAGGTCACGTCGGGCGTGTACACGAACGGCTATCGCGATATGACCTGGGCTGAGCTGACGGCGCGCGGCGCTAAGCATGTTTATGAAATGGCGGGAATAGGATCGGGAGACATCGATGTCGCCGAGATCCACGACGCATTCACGATCGCGGAGCTCATGTATTACGAGGCGTTCGGGTTTTGCGAGCGGGGACAAGGCTACGAATTGTTGCACAGCGGAGAGACCTCCCTCGGCGGAAAAATTGTTGTCAACCCAAGCGGCGGCCTGTTGTCGCGCGGGCATCCGGTGGGCGCGACCGGTGTCGCGCAGGCGGTGGAGATCGTGCGCCAGCTGAGCGGCCGGTCGGGACGGCACCAGGTCGAGGACGCGAAGGTCGGTTTGACCCATGCCACCGGCGGAGGCATCGCAGGTTTCGACCACGGTGCATGCTCGGTCCATATTTTTTCACGATGAAACTAATTCATCAATTCTCTGATCAGGGATCGGAGGTGCAGGGCGCCTCGGCGAATGGCGTCGGTATGCACTGTTTGAGTGGGTGAGATGCGACGGAACGCGCGACCTGACGGCCATGTTTGCAGACTGATTGATGCCAATGACTACCGACATTCTAGACTGCAAGCTAGTCCAGACGCCGCCGCGGTTGAATTCCTTGCCTGTCAAGGGCGTTGCCGAAGGGACCGTACTCTTCGCAGCCGTGGCAACAATCTCGGTGGCAGACATTTTGTCGGATTTCTGCGGGCATTTCATCATATTACCAATTGCACACCACTTTGTTGTGACAAAGCCTCGAACAGCAGGAACCTGCGGATGACAAAAGAGAAACCCGAAAAGTCTCCGACATCTTCGGGAACGGTGGCGCGAACAATCCAAGTATTGCGCTTTGTCGCCGATAATCCACGTCTGACGATCAAGGAGATGGCCTCGCAGTTGGGTTTGGCGCCCAGCACATGTCATCGCCTCCTGGAGCTGCTGACCCATGAGGGCATTATTGAACAGATCAAACATGAACACGCTTATAGAACGGGAGCGGAATTATACCGGATCGCTGCGAAAGTCATGAGCCGGTTCGATGAACGAAGTATCGCGCTTCCTTTCATGAGAGAGATCGTCGACGTTTGCGACGAAACCTGCGTTCTGAATCTTTATATTCCACCGATGCGAAAGATGATCTTCGCGGAAAAGGTCGATTCAAGCCGCATGCTTCGCTACCAGTTGCCGATGAACGTTCCTTTATCGGCAATGTGGGGTGCGAGCAGCCGTGCCTTTCTCGCGTTTCTCCCGCCTAGCGAGGTCGATGCGATTTACGCCAGCGAGACGGCGGCGCCGGGATCCGGCGAGCCGTTACCAACCCGCAAAGCACTCGAACAGAATCTCGAGACCATCCGGATGCACGGATTTGCGGTCACGCGTGGGCAGAAGGTACCAGGAGCCGTCGGCATCGTGGCACCAGTATTCCGGGCCGGCCAGCAAGTGATTGGCAGCCTCGGCGTAACGGTGCCGGAAATCCGCATCGGCCCGTCCGATATTGAAAGACTTGGAAAACTAATCCGACAGAAGGCCCAGAACCTGTCCGCAGCGCTCGGGGCCAAACCGACCGATATGTCGAAATACAAAGTGGAGGAGCCGGATGGGCGCCGCGCCAATTCAAAGTAAGGACCCCCTGTCTCATTTACGGGTTCTCGATCTGACACAATTCCTATCCGGTCCTTACGCGACGCAGATTTTGGGCGATCTGGGTGCGGACGTCATCAAGATCGAACCGCCGATCGGCGACATGACGCGGGATCTCCCGCCCTATTTCGTAGGCTCGGAAAGCGCTTATTTTCTCAGCACAAACCGCAACAAGCGGAGCGTTGCGATTGATCTCAAGATGCCCGAAGGGCAGAAACTCGTCAGCAAGCTTGCGTCGACCTGCGACGTGGTGGTCGAGAATTTTCGGCCGGGGGTCGCCGATCGCTTGGGCCTGCAATACGAAAAGATTTCAACAGAAAATCCCTCGCTTGTTTGGTGTTCGATCAGTGGCTTCGGGCAGAGTGGCCCGTACCGCGACCGCCCTGCCTACGACATGATCGTTCAAGCCCTTTCGGGCGGGATGAGCCTCACGGGCCAACCCGATGGCGTACCGGTTCGCTCAGGCATTCCGTTGGGCGATCTGGCGGCTGGAATGTATGGCGTGATCGGAATCCTGGCTGCGATCGAGGACAGCAGGCGAACGGGCCGCGGTCGCTTGGTGGACATTGCGATGCTCGACTGCCAAGTCGCGATGTTGAGCTACCAGGCGGCTTACTATCTTGCCTCCGGCAAGGTTCCTGAGCGCCAGGGACGCGCTCACGACTCCATTCCGACCTACCGATGCTTCCGTTCCGCCAATGACATCGATGTTGTCGTCACTGCGAATACGGAGAAGATGTGGCGCAGCTTGTGCGAGGTTCTCGAACTATCCGAGTTCACCGACGATCCACGGTTTGCGAACAACGAGTTGCGTTACACTAACAAGAACGAACTTTGGAAGATTCTCGATCGAGCGTTTCTTGCCCGCGGCGCGGACACTTGGGTCGCGCTTCTTCAAGCTGCGGGGATTCCGGCGGCAGTCGTCAACACACTCGACCGGAGTCTGAACGATCCACAGGTCATTCATCGCGAGATGGTTTTATCGATGCAGGCGGATTCGGGTGAGATTGCGCGGGTCGCGGGAAACCCAATAAAATTTTACGGCATGGGCAATGCACGGGCAAATTACCCGCCGAAGCTCAACGCCGACGCCGACTACGTTGTTCGCGACATGCTCGGCATTTCGGAGGAAGAATACGACAGACTGAAGCTGGCGGGTGTTATTGGCGATCGCCGGGCTAGCCTTCCCAATGCTCCGCTGGAGCAAGCTCGGCATAATGACGGACAGACGGCGGGACCGCTAACGATTCCAATCAGCGCAGCGAGCGGATAGTTCAAGCTGGTAATCAGAACGGTGCGGATATAGAACAAAACTCGCCACCTGTGCACGGCTCTTAAAAGGTCCATTATCAATGACACGCATCGATCCCCTATCCGTCCCCTTTGAGCATGGCCTGCATCGCGTGGCCGACCATTGCCACGCATGGCTCCAGCCGCCCGGCGGCTTCTGTCTCAGCAACGCCGGATTGATCACCGTAGAGGGTGAGAGCATGCTTATCGATACGCTGATCGACACGACGCGCACACAGAAGATGCTCGACTGTATGGCTGCTTGCGAACCGGCGGCGCACACCATCAACGTCGTCGTCAACACGCACGGTGATATCGATCATACATCCGGCAATTGTCTCCTCATCAATTCGAGACGTATCATGAGCACCGGCGCAGCACGGCATTATGCGGCGTCCTTCCAGCAGAACGGTGATTTCGACTTCGCTAATTCGCCCGAGGAGTTCAACCGGTTGATGACTGAACTGGGCTTCGACAAGTTCGACCGCTCGTCAGTGAGCTACCTCGCACCGACTGAGACCTTCGAAGGTTCGCTCGATGTTAGGATTGGCGACAAAGCGGTCCGCTTAGTCGAGTTCGGGCCCGCGCACACTCCCGGCGACACGGTGATCCACGCCGCCTTTGATGGTGTGGTGTATGCGGGCGACCTGATGTTCTGCAAATGCCACCCGGTGATGGGACATTGGCCGATCAATAACTGGCTACGCGCCTTCGATAGTATGTTAGGCTGGGACGTCGAGACTTTCGTCCCCGGCCATGGTCCGGTGTGCGGGAGCGAAGAAGTTCAACGCCACAAGGACTATATCCTGTTCCTTCAAGACGAAGCGCGGCGACGTTACGATCGCGGAATGTCGGTTTCTGATGCCAGCTACGACATCTTCCTGAACCTTGGACGCTTTGACTATTTGCTACGCGCCGACACCCTGCGCAAGAACGTCAACATTCTCTATCACCAGTTCGCCGGCACCGCGGCGAAGGAGTCCTTCATCGACCACAGTGTAGAACGGATGCGCTTTCGCGACCGCATCCGCGGCCGAGCGCCTGGCATCCACGTCGACCACATTCCTGACGGTAACTGACCCGGGCGAAGAGTTGCAACCTGGACAAGCAGTTGCTCAGGTCGATGCCGGAGCGGATTCACCGGATCAAGCGGAGGGCTTGTTCAAGCAGCTGAATAAGGCGTTTCCGGAATGGGCGCTGCACGCCGAGCTGATGACCGACCTTCAGATCCTATCGCTGCGGGTGGCTGGCTCCGGAATCGGCACGCGGCCAGCTGCTGTTTCCAGAGCCTCCCCTCCAGTACTTGCTTTCCTCGGCATTCCCAACAGAGAGTCGAACGGGATGGTGCGAGCTACTTTCATCGTACTGAGCAAGCAACGTAGGAAACGCCTACAACATCTATGGTATCGACAATGGGCAATTCACGAGGCTATCAGAAATTACTTGAGCCCTTTCAGCTTAAGCATCTGACCCTGAAGAATCGGATTGTAAAGGCTCCCTATAGTTCCACCAACTCCGATGAGCGTGGCTATGTCCTCGGTTCCGCCGTCTACCACTACGACGCGGTGGCTAAGGGGGGGGTGGGTCTCTTAATTCCCGAGTCGGTAGCCGTGGATCCATTGGGCACGACCGGGTCCCCACGAATGGCTATCTGGGACGATAGCTATATCCCGGGACAGAGGAGGTTGGCCGAGGCAGTGCATAAGCACGGTGCCGCCATTCTCATGCAGATCCATCACGCAGGGCCGTCTTATTCGACGGGAACTTATGGCGGGTTGCAGACAGCCGGAGTCCAACCTATTGGCCCTAGGGCCGCCTCATCGCTCACCAAGGAACAACTGCCGGGGCCGCGGCCCAACCTGCCTAAGGGACTGACGAGCTCAGAGATTGGAGATCTGATCCAGAAGTTCACGCGAGCGGCCGAGCGTGCGGCAGAGGCGGGGTTCGACGGGGTAGAACTTCACTTTGGCACCGGCTATCTGATGAATAGCTTCCTTTCCCGGGCGTGGAACAAACGTAATGATGAATACGGCGGTACCCTCGAGAATCGCACTCGCTTCGCGACTGAGATCGCGCGCAGCGTGCGCAAGAGTCTGGGAGAGCAATTTGTCATCGGTGCGCGGATCAACGGTGCCGAATACGGCGCCACGCATGGCGATGGGATCACTTACGAGGAGAGTCGTGGTATCGGTCGGATTCTAGAGGAAGCGGGTGTCGATCTCCTGCACATCATGGCCTATGGCTACAACTACTTTGAATGGGTGACCTTTCCGGAGCAAAGCCTTTATCCGGAAATTCCTAAAGGTATGACGAAGTTCGCTGAAGCGGTACGACGCGGCGACTCCCTAGTCGCGAGCGCAAAGTCGGTCAAGAACGGCGTTTCTATACCGGTGATAACGAACGGCGGACTCAGTTTCGAAAGCGCCGAGCGAGTGCTGCGAGAAGGGCACGCGGATCTTGCCGCTTTCGGTCGGGCCTTGATCGCGGACCCCGATGCGCCCAATAAGCTTCGGAACGGCCGAGTTAAAGACATCCTCCACTGCACTCGGTGCATGGTTTGTTTTGATGCATTTGTGCCTTCCGAGCATGAGCGTTGCCGGGTAAACGCGGCATTTGCCAAAGAAAAAGAACTGCAGATCATTCCGGCGCCGGAGAAAAAGAAGGTGCTCGTGGTCGGCGGCGGGCCTTCGGGAATGGAAGCGGCTCGGGTGGCGGCTATGCGCGGTCACACCGTCTCCCTGTACGAGCGCCACGCCAAGTTGGGCGGGCTAATTCCCCTGGCCTCCCTCATCAAGAGCACCGAGATCGAGGATCTGCCTCGCTTCGTCGCTTACCTCGAGCGCCAGTTGGACGGGCTCGGCGTGGGGGTGAAGCGAGGCCAAGCAGTGGACGCGAAGCTCGTACGACAGTTGGCGCCCGATGCCGTCATCGTAGCGAGCGGGGCCAAGCTTAGGGTGCCTAGCATACCCGGGATCAAGAGCAGGAAGGTGATCACCTCCTCCGATCTGCAAGCTTGGGTGAAGCTTCCCATGCGTTTCCTTGGCCCTTATTTCCTCGAATGGGCGACGAAGATCTGGCTACCCGTCGGCAAGCGTGTGATCCTGATTGGTGGACTCATGCAGGGGGCCGAATTGGCGGAGTTTTTGGTAAAACGGGGTCGCCAAGTGCTTATCACCGAAACCGGTGAAAAGTTGGGTACTGGCATGCTGGAGCTCCATCGCGTGCGCTTGCTCGAGTGGCTACAAGAGAAAGGTTGCCAGCTTCTTGCCGGGGTTACCTATGATAAAATAACCGACGAAGGAGTAAGCCTGATCACCAAGGACGGCACCAGGCAATTCTTCGGATGCGATACGATCATTGTGCTATCGGTGCGGGAGGCAGATTACTCCCTTTATCAAGAACTGAAGGAAGCGGTCCCGGAGGTACACGTTATAGGCGACTGCAAAGAGCCAGGCATGATTGCTGATGCTGTCGAAGCCGGCCACAGAGTTGGGTGCGCCATCTAACCGCACCGGTCCGTCGGATAACTGATTGAATGTTTCTCGTCGTTGTCGCGCACGCCGGCGCAGTAACACTTCTCACCTACCCGTGAACTTCGGCTTACGTTTCTCGAGAAAGGAACGGAAGCCTTCCTTGGTATTTTCCGTTTCCAGGATGTCCGGCAGGACGGTCCTTCAGCCACAAGCCAAAATAGCACAAAGGCCGGGCTCAAAACCGACCCGTTTGACTAAACCCGCTATGGCAAGAGCGATGTCTGCTGGTGGGGCAAGACCAGACCTCAAAATGAGGCCTGGTCACGTCGGCCTTTGACCGATGCTGTTGAAAAAGGGCTCGTGATTTTCGGAGAACAGTGATTCCGTCTGCCGTGGGGATTCGGCCGCGCATTTGCTGAATTGAAAAAGCGCGCGAAGGAACCGTAACCGACACTGACCCCGGCCAAGTGGGAGACGCCAACCTCGGTTATCAGACCTACCTCAACGGAACGCTGGTATCGAACATCGCTATCGAGACGACCCAGGTAGCCACCGACACCATCGACTACGTCGCGACCGACACTGACGGCCTCGCAGCCACGAGCACGAGAACCGTCATCATCGAAGCAGTGGTGACCGCAACTTCTCGATAAGGAGCTCAAGCGGCGTCTCTACCATCCTCCGGGTTTAGATCCCATGGGGGAAGTGGATAGCGACCGGTACTCTGGCAGAGTGAGGTTGCTACCACCCACTCTGGAGGCGACCATGCAAACCGTAGCTGACCGACCCGAAGCACCGACTGCTA
>Ga0187872_10001800_pt1 | contig 20698 bp, 14 predicted proteins | sample June2016WEW_16_4_FD_132973 | JGI IMG/M metagenome (GOLD analysis project Ga0187872, IMG submission 132973) | Peatland microbial communities from SPRUCE experiment site at the Marcell Experimental Forest, Minnesota, USA - June2016WEW_16_40 | ecosystem: Environmental > Terrestrial > Soil >...
GAATTGGGCTTATTCCTGACAACGCCGCAGGCGTGAAATCTTTGTAGAACCAAGACAGAAAAAGATTCTCAAGCTCCGTCAGGAGCGGCATCTTCGGTTCATGGCAAACACCTGCACGCAAATCTATCTCCATGTCGTGTTCGCGGTCGCTGGGCGGCAAAACCTTATTGCGCCAGAACACAACGACGAACTTCAAAAGTACATCACCGGCATTGTCTCCGGTCAGAACCAAAAGCTGATCGCCATAAACAACATGCCGGATCACTTGCACTTGCTGGTCGGCATTAAGCCGGACATGGCACTTTCAGATTTGATGCGCGACGTGAAAGCCGGTTCGTCGAAATTCGTCAACCAGAAACATTGGGTGATGGGAAGGTTTTCGTGGCAGGAGGGTTTTGGCGCTTTTTCGTATTCACGGTCGCAGCTTGGCGCGGTGATTCATTATATTGCGAATCAGCAAAAGCATCATGCCAGGACATCATTCCGCGAGGAATACATCGCGTTTCTGGAAAAATTCGGCGTGGATTACGACCCGCGATATATTTTCCAGAACGACGAGGGGTGATGTCCAGAATATGCCGCCCCGACGGGGCTGGGATTTCTTTTGGGATTGGTTTTCTACAAAGATGCCGCACCTACGGTGCTGGGCTTGCCTTTGGCAGTCGCCAGTCGTAAAGCGCGAAAACGCCCCATTGTGGGGCGCGTTGCCTCAATAAATAAACATTATAGACAAACTTCGGTTGTTAATTATTGCTTTATAGGCGGAAACAGGCATGTGGGCCGTAGAATGCTGTTACCGGTTGTGCGGACTGGGTGAACAGGATGGTTCGCATGACCGTCCGCTCAACCCGCGCATTAAAGGAAGTTCCTACACGGAGAAAGTTATGAAAGTATTAGACGTTCCCAGCACAGGCAAACGCGGCGTGGTCGTCGGCCAGGGTGGCCGCTACGGCCAGGTATCCCGCATTCTTGCCATTCCCACGAACCCGCGCAGCACGGCGCAGCTTGCCGCCCGGCAATCCTTGAGCACCCAATCCAAAACCTGGCGCACGCTGACGCAAGCGCAGATTGCCGCGTGGAACACGACCGCTGGCGTCCAGCCCGAGTGACCCTGCGCGCCCGGCCACACGCCCCTGCGGACGGTGCAATCCGGCTGCTGTATCCCCCGCCACTTTCGCCCTTGACCCTTCTCCCCTGTCTCCCCACGATTCGCGTCTGCGACACTAATGCAACCCCGAATCAATCATAAGTCTTGCCGTTTCTTTCCCGGCTCTCGGCCCGCGCTTATCCACCTGCTGCTGCTGGCCTTCGTTTTTGCTGTGAGCGCCCGCGCCGCCGCCGGCACCATAGTCCAGGATGCGGCCCACAAGCTGGTGACAATGGCCGACGCGGGGAGCAATCTCGTCCTGCGCCTGAATTATGACGGGCGATGTCTTCTGGATCAGGTGATCGTGCGCGGGAGGCAGGTGGTCGCTCCCGAAACGGGAGTGTGCAGCGCCATCCTCGTTTCCAACCACTGGTTCACGACGCGCTCCGGCATCCCGGCGCCCAAAGTGGCTGTCTCCCGGAACAGTGTTACGGTGCGGGACATTGTTTATGGCGGCGGCGGCGTACAGGTGAAAGAGACTTGGGAGTTCACTGTGCAGCCGGACCGGATCGTTTGGCAGATTGACCGCGACTACCTTTCCGGCGGCAGGCTCGAAGACACTTACTTCCCCGGCTGGGACTTCAAGGATATGAGCACTTGGACGGGTGGGATGCTGGACGACGGCGGAGTGGCCTGGAACAAATATCTGGAGACCCCCAGTGCCACTTACGGCGCCCACGCCGACACCGTCACATTCTGGAACCGGGAGAACGGCAATTGCCTGCGCATTGCCAATGTGGACCGACCGAAGGTAGGGCGCGCTGTCCCCAGCGCGCCGGGCGAGGGCGAGCGAACCAGCACATTGGGGACATCTTCAGATGCTTGCGGCGCGCTGGGGACAGCACGCCCTACCACCGAGCCGGTTGGGCACATGGCAATGCGATTCTCACACCAGCCTTCGGGGATCGAAGCCGTTGCCTTCTCCGTAACCGGCGCCGAGCTGCAGCCGAAACACAACCTGCGCCGATTCCTCCCCTCCCGGCAGGACCTCTGGGCGCCGTTCGAGGTCGCGCCGGGCAAGATCAGCGCGAGCTACACCCTTCAGGCCTTGGACTATGATGCGGCCTATTGCCGAGGCACGTTTCAAGGTTTGAATGGCCGGAGCATCCGCGAGTTGCTCAACACCATTGGCCGTTACGGCGTCATTGACCGGCGCATCCTCGGTGCCAACGGCTGGCGCACGGGCTACACGTGCCTGCACGAGCAGTGGTTCTCGCAGATGGGGATTGCCCTCGACGACGTGGGCTATCTGGGCAACTGCGCCGCCACGTTCGATTACGAGCGCGACTACGCCCTCGAGGCCAGCGGGCGCGTCAAATCCCGTTGGTGCTACAACGCCGGGGATGCCATGCCCGGCACCTACGATGCGCAGGGCTACTACGAGGCGCAGTGGGGTTATCTGCTGGATTCGCAGCCGTGCTATGTGATTTGCGTCGCCGAGTTGTTCGACCAGACGGGCGACCAGGCCTGGCTGCGCGGCCAGAAAGGGGCCTGCGAGCGAGTGCTCGGTTACCTCTTGCGCCGCGACGCGGAGGGAGACGGGCTGGTGGAAATGATGACCGACTCGCATACGCAGCAGCGGGGCAGTGATTGGATTGACGTCATCTGGGCCGCGCACAAGAATGCGCTGGTCAACGCCGAGCTGTATTACGCCTTAACTCTGTGGGCCGATGCGGAGGAACTGGTGGGTGATGCCGCTCACGCGGCGGAGTATCGCGGTTGCGCCGCGAAGCTGAAGGCGAGCTATAACAAGACCACCGCAGAAGGCGGATTCTGGGACCCGCAGAACCAGTGGTATGTCTATTGGCGCGACAAAGACGGTTCCGTCCATGGCAACAACCTCGTGACCCCAGTGAACCTGGCGGCAATCGGCTACGGCCTATGCGACGATGCCGGACGGCGGGAGGCAATCCTGCGGCGAATGGAAGCGGAGATGCGGAAAGAGCACCTGTTCTTCTGGCCGCTCAACTTCTTCCCCTATCAACCCGGCGAGGGCCATCCGTTGAACTTCCCCTTTCCCAAATACGAGAACGGGGACATTTTCCTTTCCTGGGGCGAACTGGCGGTGCGCGCCTATGCGAAGTCCCAGCCGGAGATCGCCGTCAAGTATGTCAAAAACATACTGGAGAAATACGAGGCAGATGGGCTGTCCTTCCAGCGCTACGAGCGCAAGTCGCAACGCGGCACGGGCGAGGACATCTTGGCGGGCAACTGCATGACCGTCGTAGGGCTGTATCGCGACATTTACGGAATCCAGCCGAAGCACAACCGGCTTTATCTTGAGCCGCACCTGACCGCTGAGCTTGACGGGACTCAGCTTCGCTACTATCTGCGCAACCAATCGTATGTGATTGACCTGAGCACGCGCGGCTCAGGCATGACGACAGAGGAGTTTGCGGTGCGGGATGCCGGGCCGTTTGCCCTGAACGTCCAGGGCGATACCGCCGAATTCTTTCCGGGCAGCCGGAGTGCGCCGGCGCTGTCGGTGACTCGCTCGCGCCGCACGCTAGTGGAAATCGGGATCGAAGCCTGGCCGGCCAGCTCGACTGAACCGCGAAAGTGGGTTGAGTCGTGTGCCGGGCGCGGCCTGATGGTGCGGCATCTGGTGTCGGATCTGCAACCTCACGCCGTTTACAACTTGCACTGCGACGGGCGAAAGGCCGGCTTATTCGAGGCCGATGGCGCAGGAAGAATTGAATTCAAGCGCACACTCGGCAATGAAAAGCCGCAACAGTTCGAACTGCTTATCCAATGAATATGATTGTCAGAGGTGTGGTTGCTCGCAGAGCGCTGGCGGTTGTCTGCGCGATTATATTTGACGTGCTGGCCCAGACCGGCATTCCAGGTAGCTGGGTTGGCGCGGCGCAAACCGACGAGTTGGCGCAGGGCTTTGCCAATCCGCCGAACAGCGCCCGGTTGCGCGCTTATTGGTGGTGGCTTAACGGCAATGTGACCGAGGCCGCTATCACCCGCGACCTGGAGGAGATGAAAGCCAAGGGCTTCGGCGGGGCGATTATCACCGATGCCGGCGGGGCGGAGCAGGACGGCAACGACCGGGTGCCGCACGGGCCTACCTTCTTCACGCCCGAGTGGCGCGAGCTTTACAAGCATGCCCTGCGCGAGGCGGATCGCCTTGGCCTGGAGATGAGCTTGAATATACTGAGCGGGTGGAATTTAGGCGGGCCGATGGTCAAAGCCGAAGACGCGGCCAAGAAGCTGGCCTGGTCGGAGACACTGACAAACGGCCCGGCGGAGTTCAATCAGGCGTTGCCGATGCCCAAGACCCGCGACGGGTTCTATCGCGACATTGCCGTGGTGGCGTATCAGGTCAGGACTCCGGCTTCGCTTCCGTCACGCTCTCCCCATAAGCCCATCCGAAACTGGGCACAGAAGGCGATGTACAGCCCGCTGCACTCCTCCGCGCCGGATACCGCGCCGCTGTTCGAGGAGTTCCCCGCCGAAGCCGGAGAAGAAGACACTCTCTCGGCAGACGTGTTGGACCTGACGGCAAAGCTCTCGAAGGATGGCATCTTGCGCTGGGACGTGCCGGCTGGCATGTGGCAGATTCTGCGTTTTGGCTGCACCATCGGCGACCATTCCCGCGTCTCGACATGCAGCGACGGTTGGCAGGGCTATGCGTTGGACGTGCTGGATGCGGGCGCATTCCAGCGCTACTGGGACGCGGTGGTGGAACCGCTCATTGCTGATGCCGGTCCGTTGGCGGGGCGCACGCTCAAGTATCTGCACACGGACAGTTGGGAGGTCGAGCCGCTCAACTGGACGCCCACGCTGCGCGACGAGTTTCGTCAGCGCCGCGGCTATGACCCGCTTCCGTTCTTCCTGGTCCTGGCCGGCCGCATCGTGGACTCGCGCCCGATCAGCAATCGCTTCCTGCACGACTTCCGCAAGACGCTCGGCGACCTCGCGATAGACAATCACTACCGCCTCTTTCGCGACCGCGCGCACCGGCATGGGTTGGAGATTCATCCCGAGTCCGGCGGCCCCCATGCCGTGCCGATTGACGCCCAGCGCTGCCTCGGCATGGACGACGCGCCGATGTCCGAGTTCTGGGCCTGGTCATGGACGCATCGCATTGGCGACACGAACCGATTCTTCGTGAAGCAGCCGGCCTCCGCCGCGCACACCTACGGCCACCGCCTGGTGGTGGGGGAAGGCTTCACGGACATCGGGCCTCATTGGCAGGAGTCGCTTTCGGAGAATCTGAAACCGGCCTTTGACCAGGCCGCGTGCGAGGGCCTGAACCTGCTGGTGTGGCACGCCTTCGTCTGCTCCCCGGCGGAGATGGGCGTGCCGGGGCAGCAATATTTTGCCGGCACGCATTTCAATCCGAACACGACGTGGTGGCCGAAGTCCGCCCCTTTCCTGAGCTACATCAATCGCTGCCAGTTCCTGCTACAGCAGGGCCTGTTCGTCGCCGATGCCTGCTACTACTACGGCGACCACGTGCCAAACTTCGCGCAGCTCAAGCGCAGCGACCCGGCACGGGTGCTGCCCGGCTACGATTACGATGTGGCCACCGAGGAAGTTCTCCTGACGCGCATGTCCGTGAGCGGGGGGCGCATCATGTTGCCGGACGGCATGAGCTATCGCGTGTTGGTATTGCCTAACCGCACGAGCATCTCGCTGGCCGTCCTGCGCAAACTGGAGGCACTCATCAAAGCCGGCGCGACGGTTATTGGGCCAAAACCGACACAGACCCACAGCCTCACCGGCTATCCGCAATGCGACACAGAAGTCGGGCGGCTGGCGAACGAACTTTGGGGGGAAGAAAAAGGGAGTGATGGAGTGACGGAGTTTTGGAGTGAAGGGAACGACAGGAGCCATGCGGCGAGCGTCCCGGAGGGGCGGCAGCCCAACACTGCACCTGTTCAACGGAGTTTGGGCAAGGGGCGCGTGATTTATGGAAAGACAGCGCGTGAAGTGCTGGGGGCCGACGGCTTGAAGCCCGACTTCGAGTACACCCTGCGACCTCAATCCTCAGCCCAGGACTCTCAGCCCGCGACCGTCCTCGACTACATACATCGAGCCGCGGGCGACGCCGACATCTACTTCGTCGCCAACCGAACGGCTCGCTGGGAGGAGGCGGGTTGCATGTTCCGCGTGACGGGCAAATCGCCCGAGTTATGGGACCCGGTCAGCGGGGTCATGCGCCCGGCTGCGGTCTGCTCGCAGACGGACGGGCGGACCACTTTGCCACTCCAGTTTGCGCCGTATGGGTCAATGTTTGTCGTGTTTCGCAGACCTCTCGCACATGCTGCTATTATGGCTTCGGGGCGGAACTTCCCGACCTTCGCCACGCCGCACGAGATCACCGGTCCGTGGACCGTTCAGTTCGATCCCAAATGGGGCGGACCGGAATCGGCAGTGTTCGACCAGCTAGTCAGTTGGACTCAGCGCCCGGAGGAAGGCATCAAGTATTTCTCGGGCACGGCCACCTATCGCAAGACGTTCGACTTGCCCGAGACGTTGCGCCGGCCGGGCCAGCGTCTGACGCTCGACCTGGGCGATGTGAAGAATCTGGCTGAGGTGCGCCTGAACGGAAAGAAGCTGGGCATCCTGTGGGCGATGCCGTTCCGCGTGGATGTGACCGATGCGATCAAGCCCGCCGGAAACGACCTGGAAATCGAAGTCGTGAACTTCTGGCCTAATCGCATCATTGGCGATCAGTTCTTAGCGCCCGAGAAACGGTTTACGCGGACGAATATCCGCAAGCTGACCAAGGATACCCCGCTGCTGGATTCCGGGTTGCTCGGTCCCGTGCGAGTCCTGGCGGAGGAGCGTTGAATGGGGACGGGCGGAGGAAGGGGCTAACCCGCGCGTTCCGGCTACAGTTTATCGTAGTATTCGTCTTCGTTCTCGGAGGTCATCAGGTTGTCGAACGCCTTGCCGCTGGCTCTGAGGATTTCGGCGATTTCAGGCGAGGCCCAACGCTTGCCTTTGGTGTCCTTCTGCGGGATGGGCTTGAGGCGGTAACAGCCCTCGGCGTCAGTTTCGAGAATGCCTCGCTCAACCATGCGAAGCAGCGCCGGCCTGGCCCAGTCGGAGTTATAGCGGAATTTTCGCCTGCCGCCGACATGCCGGTTGATGTCGCGGGCGGCGATGGACTTCGGTCGTCGCGACTTGAGGTATTGGTAGATTTCGCGTTCGGCGGCGTCCATGCGGGCGGAAATTGGAGCAGATGTTGGGCCTAATTCAATCAACTACACTGAAACATAAACCGTACTATAGCATGTTTGCGCTCAGCCTCCACGGTCTTTTGCCCGCGCATTGGGGCCAGGACCCGATTAAGATTACGAGCAGGATTAGGATTAAGAACGGCGGGTTCATGGGAAGGCAATAACTGTGGGGACAGCCTTTCTTAGGCGCCTGCGTTTGCGGCGAGCAACTGATTGACCCGGGCCATGACGGCGAAGGCGTCGGCCACATAGAGCACGTCGGCTTTGCGGCGCGCCCAACCGCAGTTGGGATCGAGGTTGATGGCGCGGCGCTCATTGATGAAGCGCCAGCCCACCGTGTGGGGCTCTTCGCCATGGCAGCAGGTTGCCAGACCTTTCGGATGACGCGGGGTGGAGCCGGTCTGGCCGATTTGGTTCAGGTGCGTGAGGAACGAAAGGACGGCCTGGCCCTCGCCGCCCAAATCCACCAGTGATTTGCTGCTGCCGAGGGAGGCGCGCGCAAGCTTCAGGCAATCGAAGATCAGCTTCTCCGCGTCCTTCACATGCGCCTGGCCATCGGCCTGTTTCTTGGTCCAACCGGCCCCGGCGACCAGCAGCAAAGCGGCGTCGGAGCGAATGGTTTGGGCGTCGGCAGCGAGTTCCCGCGCGCCCAGCACCGTGGTGCGCTTGCAGGTCTCCGGCACGTTCACGGGGACGGTTTGGACGGTGGCGGTCCCGGGTTGACCTTGCCAGGCGGGTTGGGTGCCGGGCTCAATGAGGATGACCCAGGGTCGCTGGGTGCGCTGGAGGACAGCCTCCATGCGTTGCCGATAATACCAGCGATTGATTGACAGCTTGCCGTTGTGTGCAGAAAGGCCGGTGACGTGCGTATCCGCGCGTCCGCCAAGGCGCTGGGCCACGCCCGGCAGGACGCGATTCCAGCGAGAGGTCGCCGGGGCAAGGATGACGGTAGCCTGGGCGGCCCTGGCAAGGGCTTCCGCGGCCGCGGCGTCGGTAGCGTAACGCGAGGGTGCGAAGTCTGCGCCTGCGACGCCCAGAAAAGCAGTTGCCCCGCAAGTGGCGACGCTGTCGGCGGCGGGCTGAACGGATTGGCCAACAAGCCCGATGACCAGCTTCGACCCGGGCAGGCCGGCGGCCAAGGTTTTGGCCGCGCCAAGCGCCTCGAACGAGGGGCGTGCGAGAGCGCCATCGGCTTCGCTGTTTGCCAGGAGAAGAATTGTTTCCATAGGAGAATAACAGGGAGTGGTGGAGAACTGGAGTGATGGAGTGGTGGAGTTCTGAGGAAACGGAGTGATGGAGTGCTGGAGTATTGGAGCGATGGGAAATCTCGAATGCCTGGCCCATTACTCCAGCACTCCAAAACTCCAATACCCCAGGGTTTCTTGTCACTGCCTTATCCATTCGACGATTTCGCGCGCGATGTCGTCTGGGGATTTGTCTTTTACGATCTTGGTTTCGCGCAATTGCCTGGGCAGTGAGACGCTGGCGAAGGCCAGCCCTTCGCCGGAGAGCTTCGTGGGCTTCGCCTCTTGGAGCGCGGGCATTACGGTGCGCATGTTGACCATGCCCACCTGCGGATTGTTCTTAGGCTCCGGCAGATTGCCGGTAGCCCAGCCGAGCAGGGCAGGGGGGCCGGCACAGCGTGAAACCTGGTGCTTGCCGCCTTCAATGCGTTCGAGGATTTCGAGCGAGCCGTCGCCATTCACTTTGAGTTCGTCCACACCCTGGAACTGGTCGAGGACGCCGAGGCGTTCGGCCACCATTTGCATCGTCGCGCTTGCGCCACGGGAGGCGGATTCCCAGCCGCCAAACAGGAGCAGTTTCGAGCGATCCAGCCCCGGGATGCCCTGAATGGCCTCGGCGAGCGCAGCAGCGACTTCCGCGGCCTCGGTAAACCCGCTGGCCGGGCCGTCGAGGGCGATGAGTTCGAAAGGCGCCTTTTGGGCGACGGTCATCATCACTTGCTGGAGCTTGGCTTTGGGACCAAGGCTGACCAGCCAGACTTTGCTGCCGGGCGCGTTCTTCGCCAGATGGGCGGCCTCATAGAGCGCGTGGCTGGCCCAGGGGTCCAGGATGGCAGGGAGCATCATTTCATTCTTCAACGCGGGGCCGGTCGGGCCGGTCACCGGTTCCAAGGTTTGGAGCGGGTCCGGCACAACGGAGCCACAAACGACAATTTGATATGCGGTGCTCATGCGGGGCAAATCATCGGGTTTTCCGGCGCATTTGGGAAGCTTGAAACGGTGGGGCCACATTTCTTGCAAGTACTCAAATCTCTGCTTGACAAGTCTTCTGCGATGTTGTATATGGGGCACCAGTATTGCAGGACGCGCTGCCGCTCGACGGATGGACCGCACTGGTGCCCGCCTCGGGGGCCGGGCGGCGGAAACGAGGACGCAAGGGCGATCCCGACCTGCGGGGCTGTGAGCCTTTGGTGCTTGGCCCGGCGGCAGGGCAGTAGAAAGACGGGTTTGGAAGCCAGGAACATCACTGGAACATGGGAGGGACATAGGAGGAACATCAGAGAAACATGCCTGGAAACCGCCGTGGCGCTCCGGGATTGCTCAGGGGGCCGTTTGGGGGCCGTTACGGCGTACCTCCGGCCCTTTGGTTTGGCCGCCGGGGCAGCCGCACCCGCCGAAATGAGGGCAACTCCTTTGGGGGGCAGGGCGGTTCCGAGGGGGATACATGGGACATTACAAAGAATTACGTGGACGAGTTCGGCGAGCCGGCGCGTGTTGCGTGGTCGGCTGTCCGTATCGTGCGATGAACGGGGTAAACACAAAACTGCGAACGGGGTGTAAAAAGACTTGCAAACCTGTGGAGCAGGAAGAGAATCACGGAAACGGCCCACGTGGGTCGTGGGCAAGAAGCCAAATCAATCGCCAATACCAAAAGGTGTCAATGATAAGGTCACGTCCCGGAGCGGGTCAGCTTGCTACGGAAACCAAGGCTCAAGTATGCGACTAGATTCAATTGAACCCAGTGCGGGCGGGGCTGCTCAAGTCCGTGGCCCCGCTGGAAGGCTTGGACTGGAACAGCTATGGATCGGCATCCTGCTGCTGACGGCTTCCAACCTCTCGGCTGCCACGCTGTATGTCTCAGCGGCGAGCGTGAACCCGACGCCGCCTTACACCAACTGGGCCACGGCAGCCACGAGCATCGCGCAGGCGGTGGGCGCGGCGGCGGGGGGGGATACGGTGCTGGTGACAAACGGAGTGTATGGCGGCGGGTTGGCGGTGACCAATGCGCTGGCGCTGCTCAGCGTCAACGGTCCGCAGTTCACAGTGATCAATGGTGGTGGCACGAATCAATGCGCCTCCCTGACCAACGGAGTGAGCCTGACCGGGTTCTGCCTGACTAACGGATATATCTTTGGCTCGGGAGGCGGTGTCGAGTGCGCCTCCACCAACGCTTTTCTTACCAACTGCGTGATCGCAGGGAACTCGGCCGGTATGGGTGGCGGGGCCGTTGGAGGCACGCTCTACAACTGCACTCTGAGCAACAACTCGATCGGCGTCACTGGCTTCCCGTTCGGCTCGGGTGGAGGGGCCTCTGGGAGCACGCTTTACAATTGCACGCTGACCGGCAACGCGGCCTACGGATTCGAGGGGTCCGGCGGCGGGGTGAATGAGTGCGTGCTCTATAGCTGTGCGCTGATCGGCAATTGGGCTGCATCCGGCGGCGGCGGGGCGGTTGGAGGCACGCTCTATAACTGCACGCTGACCGGCAATTCGGCTGGCGGTGGTGGCGGGGCTCTTATGGCCACGCTCTACAATTGCATCGTCTATTTCAACACGGAGAGCAACGGCCTGGCGACCAACGGCGGGAACTATTACGAGAGCACCTTGAACTACTGTTGCACGACACCGCTCCCAACCAATGGCGTCGGCAACATCGCCCTCGACCCCCAACTGGCCAGCGCCAGCCACCTGAGCGCGAATTCTCCATGCCGCGGGGCGGGCAGCGGGTCTTACGCAAGCGGCACCGACATTGACGGTGAGCCGTGGGGCAATCCACCGTCGATGGGCTGCGATGAATACTACGCGGGAGCCGTGAACGGGCCGCTGACGGTGAGCGTGCTGGCCAATTACACAAACGTGACGGTGGGTTATCCGGTCAGCTTAACGGCGGTGATTGAGGGGCAAACGACTGAGAGCGTGTGGGAATTTGGGGACGCTGATGTGGCCATCAACCAGCCCTATGCCACGCATGTCTGGACCGAGGGTGGGGATTTTCTGGTGGCGCTATGGGTGTTTAACGACAGCTATCCAGAGGGAGTCGGCGCGAGTGTGACCATCCATGTGGTAGTGAATCCTGTGTATTACGTCGCCGCTGCCAGCGCCAATCCCCAGCCGCCTTACGTTTCCTGGGCCACGGCGGCTACGAACATTCAGGATGCGATAGATGCGACGGCACAGGGAGACCTGATGTGGGTAGTAGTGACCAACGGGGTCTATGCCTGCGGCGGAAGAGATGGGAACCGAATCGAGGTGGACAAGCCGCTGACGCTGCTGAGCGTCAACGGCCCGCAGTTCACCGCGATCAATGGCGGTGGCACGAATCGGTGCGCCTCTCTGGCCGACGGTGCGAGCCTGACCGGGTTCACTCTGGTTAACGGATATACCAATGGCGACGGGGGCGGGGTGTGGTGCGCCTCCGCAAATGCCTCGCTCACCAACTGCACGCTGACGGGCAACTGGGCCAACGGAGTCCAGGGTTCCGGCGGCGGAGCGTATGGTGGCACGCTCTACAACTGCACGCTTTGCACAAACCCGGCCACTTACCTGGGCGGCGGGGCGTATAGTGCCACGCTCTATAGCTGCACGTTGAGCGGTAATTCGGCTGCCTCCGGCGGTGGGGCGTATAATAGCACGCTGTACAACTGCACGCTGAGCGGCAACCCGGCTAGCAACGGCGGTGGGGCGTATAGTAGCACGCTGTACAACTGCACGCTGACCGGCAATTCGGCCAGCGATTATGGCGGCGGCGCATATGCCGGCACGCTCTCCAATTGCACGCTCACCGGCAATTCGGCCACTTGGGGCGGCGGGGCTTACTCCAGCACGCTGTACCATTGCACGCCGACTGGGAATTCGGCCAGCTATTATGGCGGCGGCACGTTTTATGGCACGCTGTATAACTGCACGCTGAGCGGCAACTGGTCTGCAGACGGCGGCGGGGCAGCCTTTGGCACACTCTACAACTGCGCGCTGAGCAACAACCTGGCCAGCCTTTCCGGCGGGGCGGCGTATAGCAGCACGCTCTACAACTGCGCGCTGAACGGCAACTCGGCCACCAATTATGGCGGGGGGGCGTGTTTCGGCACGCTCTACAATTGCACGTTGACCGGCAATTCGGCTTACAGCGCCGGCGGCGGGGCGTGCACTAGCACGCTTTGCAACTGCATTGCTTATTTCAACTCGGCAAACGACGGCGCGAATTATAACGTATATTGGGGCGGCACCTTGAACTACTGCTGCACGACGCCAGAATCCGGCGGGGTGGGCAACATCACGAATGCGCCTTTGTTCATTGGCGGCAGCCTGCGCCTGCAATCCAACTCCCCGTGCATCAATGCCGGGAACAACGCCTACGTGACGACTGGCACCGACTTGGACGGCAACCCGCGCATCGTGAGCGGCACGGTGGACATCGGGGCTTACGAATACCAAGGCATCGGTTCGATGATTTCGTACGCCTGGCTCCAGCAATACGGCTTCCCCACAGACGGCTCGGCGGATTTTGCCGACCCGGACCACGATGGCATGAACAATTGGCAGGAGTGGGTATGCGGCACCAATCCCACCAATGCGCTCTCGGTGTTGCGCCTGCTCTCGGCGGCACCCGCCGGCACCAATGCGACGGTGACTTGGCAGAGCGTGGCGGCGGTGAATTATTTCCTGGAGCGCAGCACGAATCTGGGGTCTCCCTTCGCGCTGATCGCCACAAACATTATCGGGCAGGCGGGCACCACCACCTACACCGACACCAACGCCGTTGGGGCTGGGCCTTTCTTCTACCGCGTGGGCGTGAAGTGCCAGTGAGGGGCAGTCGGGGAAAGGCAAGACCTCACGCAAGGGGGCAGAGGCGCTGGCACCGCCGGGGCGAGATCGAAACGGAGAGATTAAGATTACTTGCAAGATTAAGATTAAGAACGGCAGGATCGTGGATTACGAGCAAGATGATACACTGGATCAATGGGTTTGATTTGCGGCGGCGGCGGCGTTTACCGGCACGGTGATGACTCCAAGGCCGGTTTCGTTTGATAGCGTGGCCGAGGCCCGGCAGACAAGGTTCGTCCACGGCAAATGGGCAGGCATTTCCAGCAAACCAGCAAAGCGAATACCCGAGGCAGTTGCGTCGGCTGAGGCGAGGACGAACGAGTTGGCGCGTTGATGATTCGTCATAAACGCGCGTTCGCGCGCATCCTGATTCTCGGGAGAATCGGGGGGCAGTTTCTCCAAATCGAGAGGCGCGGAGTTCAGGGGCCGCTCCAGGGCAAGGTGAACCGTGGCGCCCTTCAGCCGACCTGGAAGAACCCCGCTGACGGCGAAGGATTTGCCGGCGGTGACGGGTTGGGCAATCTTAAGCGGGATGTCCACCGGCACGATTGGCAGCCGCAGAGCCGGGTCACCCAAGAGCATCCACATTTCGAGGTGTTCGCGCCGTTGGGTGGCGAGGGGCACTTTGCCTTCAGTGCCGTCGGCCATGTCGAGGAGAGCGAACGTGGCCGGGTCCATTGTGCCGCGCGCGAGGCCGGCCTGAATGGCCAGCCAGTAGTCGGCCAGCCGCGAATGAAACGGAGGCTGCGTCAGGGAACTGAGGAGGCCCTCGACCGCCAGTTGACCGGGAGCACTGTAGCTTTCGCCGCTCGCGCCGATAACGGCGACCGGGCCGGCGGGGTTGCGGATCGCGGCCAGGCCGTAACCATCGCCCTTGGCGTTGGATTGGCAGGCAAAACAACCACAGGTGAAGAATGGCCCGCAGCCCTGCGGGATGGTCAGGCTGGCCCAATCCTTGCGGGGTATGAACCGGGTATCGAGTCCGAGGCCCGCAGCGCCCGAATGTCCAAGGTAAATCGAGAAGAGGTCTCCGTCCTGAAGGTAGCGGAGAGCCGTCTGGCGATCCAGGGGCCGCGGAAGGTAATAGGGAGACGAAGCCACATTGAAGATGGTCCTCATTTCCCAGGAGGGATGAAGGGAGGCAAGATGAGTTTCGAGGCTCTGCCGGAAGAACAACTCCGCCAACGGCCCGCCGCCCGGATTGCCGAGCAGCAGGAGCAAGCGGTTTCGCCACGGAGCGGGCTGCAGGTCCTGCTCGAAGGCTAAGGTTTTTTGGACCAGGGCACGGAGTTCGTCTGCGGTTCGCGCCGGGAAGCGGCCAACGGGAACGGCCGGCATTCCATCCTTGCCCGGAAGTCCGTAACCGGAATCGCTGGGTTCTCCTTTCATTCGGCCAATGGCGCCGCGCAGCGAGGGCGCAATTATGTTCTCCGCGTTGGTCAGGCCCGCCGTGCCGGAAATCCCTGCCAGTAAAAGGTAGCTGCGGCCGTGGTGATGCTGGAACAATTGGTTGAGTCGCGCCTGGAGGGGGGTGCCGTCGCATTCATGCAGTTGTTTCTGGTCCAGGACATCGGTCGTTTCGAGCACCACGACCTTGAATCCTTCCGTCTGGCGATGTTCGATGAGCGGGGCCAGTGCGGGTCGGAAATCGGGCGGGGTTACCAGTATCCACTGTCCCAGGGAGTCTTCCGCACGGCTGGCGAGTCCACCCCAAGCGAGGAACAGCAGAGCCAGCAGGGTTCCGCAGAGGCGGCGCGCCAAGGCCATCAAGGATATAATACCACTTCGCAATGGAACTCGGTAGGAATCAGTAGGAACCCCTACCCCTGAACCCCAAGGCAAAGACGGACCCCTCTCCCCGACCCTCTCCCCTTCGGAAGGGGAGAGGGAGAACCATCGGTAACTCTCTGGCGAACCGGGGTTCATGGGCAGGGGAACATAGCGATTATTTCAGCAAACTGGTATGAGGCGCGCTACCTGACGGCAGGCGCGGTTATTTCAGAGGTGGAGGGGCTGGCCGGCGGGTCGGAGAGGGTGTTGGTTTTTGAGAGGGAACCAGGGGGCAGAGCGGGGGTTTGTGGGGTGGCGGCAGGGGCGGTGTCGGCGGCGGCCATCTCGTCGGAGAGGATGGTGATGGCGATGCGGCGGTTGCGGGCGCGGCCTTCGGGAGTCGCGTTGTCGGCTACAGGGCGAAATTCACCGTAACCCACCGCTCCCAGGCGGCGCGGGTCCACGCCGGCATTCTCAGTCAGGAAACGGACGGCAGCGGTGGCGCGGGCGGTGGAGAGTTCCCAGTTGCTGGGGAAACGGCCTCGGGCGGCGGGCTTGATGGGGACGTTGTCGGTGTGGCCGATGACATGGATTTTGAGGTTGGGATGTTGGGCCAGCACGGCCGCCACCTTGCGCAATACCGCCGCGCCAGCCGGCTTCAACTCGGCCTCACCGGAGTCGAACAGGATGCGGTCCAGGATATTGACCGTCAGCTTGCCCTGTAACTGAGAGATGGTGACATCCTTTGACTCGAGGGCGTTGCGCATCTCGTCCTCGAGGCTCTGGTGCGTGTGGACGACGATCTCTTTCTCTTTCTGGAGGTCTTCGATTCGGGCCTGGCTGTCGGCCAGTTTGCCTTTCAAGTCGGCGGCCTCGGCTTCCGCTTTGGTGGCCGCGGCTTGGGCCTCGGCCAGCTCGGCGCGGACCTTCTCCACCTCATGCTTCTTTTCCCAGGAGGTCAAGCCAAGCAAGGCCAGCAGCAGCGCGACGGTCAGCGCGCTCGCAATGATCCAAGTCTCTTTGGGCATAGACTGTCAGTTCTCTGCAGAATGCAGCCCGCCGGTGCCGGCGCGGAAGGCGATGTTGGTCCGCTCCGGGTTCTCCGGGAGGGGTTGCGCGCAGTTCCAGTAACAGACGCCACAGTGGATGCATTTCTCGCGGTCGAACGCCGGCAGGCCGCCCTGGCCGGGGGCAATGGCCTGGCCGGAACAAAGCTCGATACAGATTCTGGTGCCGCATCGCTCGCACAATTCGGGGTAGAGGAAGACGACATGGTCGGCGTAGCCGGGCGGCGCCTGCACCTTGCCGCCAAGCAGCAGCGCGTCCTGATGCGACACGAGCAACTGGCCGTCATAGGGTATCGCCGGCCAACCACAGCGCTGCATGAGGGCGCCGTGCAGGGACACCCCTTTAATGGCGCACTCCTTGCGCAAGTGCCGGATTTCCGCCTCGGGAATCCAGCCGCGGTAGTATTCTTCCAGCGTAGGGATGCGCTTGGAGGGCGGGACGGGGTCGCCGTTGAGCGTGAAGCGGCCATGGGTCAATCCTGCCAGGGCCATGCCCATCATTCCCCGCACCACACCCTTTTGAAAACCATCCCGTGACTTCTCGGCGACGCGTCCTTCCGCCTCCACCCAGCTTGCGCGGCGGCGCTTAAGGTAAGTTTCTTCGAGGTGTTGCCGGGTAAAGGGCTTTTTCGCCTTGAGCAGTTCGAGCACGCTTTCGGCCAGTTGAGCGCCGGTGGTCCAGGCTTCGTCCACGCCGGAGCCGGTGAGGACGTTGGTGGTGCCGGAGCCCTCGCCCACGCGGGCGTATCCATCACCGACCAGGTGCGGTTCGCCCCGGCGGCCCGATTCGCCAAGGGTCTTAGCGCCCCACGAGCGCAGCTTGCCGCCCTTGAGGTGGCGCCAGAGATATGGATGGAGCATCCAGTGCTGGAGGCAGCGATAAGCCGTGCGCACCGGACTGTCGAACCACGACGGCACGAAGATGCCCAGCGAGGCAACCCGGTCGGGATGCACGTAAAAGAAGCCGAAGATTTCCGGCTCTGGAAAGCCAAACGTGTGCAGGACAGTGCCGGGTTTGAGGGCGGTGTCGGCGGGCAAATCCACCACGAACTTCATGCCCACGGCCCAATCGCGCGCGTGGTGGCCTTCGGGCAGGCCGAACTGCGCGTCAAGCTGCTGGCCGATGGGGCCGACCGGGCCGTCCCCGACGACCGTGAGGGCCGCGTGGATGTCCATGCCCGGCAGGAAACCGTCGCCCGGCTGGCCTTGCTTATCGACTCCCTGGTCGAGCAAGCGCACGCCGATGACTTTGGGTCCCGAGGCAGGGCGCGTCACTCCGTGCGCGCCGCTTCCACATGCATCAGACCCCGGCGCGCACGGAGTGACGCGCCCTACCTGACTTGGTTCTCGTTCGCCGTGTTCGAACAGCACTTCGGCCACGGGCGTGCCAGGCCAGAGCTGGACCGTGCCGGTGCTTTGCACTTGTGCGCCGACCCATTGCAGGAACTGGCCCATCGAGAGCACCAGGCCGCCGGTCTTGTGGAGAGAGGGCGGCGACCAGGGCAATTCGACCGCCTCATGCTGGAAAGGCAGCAATCCCTGGAATGCCCGGATGCAGGCATCCGCCGCGCGCAGGGGCCAGGAGCGCCGGCTTACCCCTATCGGATCGAGCAGATAGACGACTTTCTCCTCCGTAACGGGGGCGGCCATAGGGATCTGGCTCGGGTCGAGATCGGGGAACGCCGCGCGCAGCCCGCGCGCGCTCGTCACTATGCCTGAGACTCCGAAGCCGAGGTCGTCGGCACGTTCGTAGCAGAGGACCTGCGGCGGCATGCCTGGCATGACCGCGCTCTCCACCGCGGGCGTGCCGTCCGGGTTGACGAGTTGCTTCGAGAGCGCGGTGAGGAATCCCGCCGTGGCCGGCCCGAACCCGACGCAGACGATGTCCGCGTCCAGGCGCTGGCGTTCAATTGGAGGCTGGGGTGGGTTTATCACTGATGGTGTTTCCAAGTATGGTTTTCCAGTCTTGGAGGTTCACGACGTTATCGGGCATAGAGCACCACGTCGTGGTGCTCAGCGGAACGCCGACCTTTGGAGCGGCCAAGTGCCTTGGCTCTATACAGCATATCCCGCCGCACATCTCGCCTGTGCTTCTTGAGCGGTTTCCGTTTGATGTTGCAAATCGCAACATCAAACCAACGAATTCTGCCTCTCCGCCGCTTGACCATAAGATGGCGGTGGTTTCTAGGCTGGATAGTCCAGCGCCTCAGGAATCATCACCTTCGTTAACGCCTCGGCGGCGCGGTCCTTGGCCAGCCGCGCGCCGGTCAGGCAGCCGTCCAGCCTGGCGCGGAGACGGACGAAGGCTTCGAGGCCGGTGAACTTCACGCACGGGCCGGCTTTGAGCGGGTGCGCTTCGTTCGCTTCGGTCACGTCGGCGCAGGCACGGGCGGAGCCCTCGATGCCGGGGATGATGCCTTCCAGCGATTCGAGTTCCTCCGCGGAGTAGCAAGCGTTGCAACTGGCCTCGTCCCATGCCGGGTGCCGGTTGTAACCGTGAACCAGTTCGGCGCAGATACGGCCGACTTCACCCGCCGCGCGGGCGCTTTGCACGTGGCAAAGGTCGGTGAAGAAGTTCACAAAGCCCGGCAGGCCGTCAGCCAGCGCGGGATTAACTGGGCCCTTCCCTTCGAGTTCAAGCAGGTCGAGAATAAACTGCCGCGCGGCCAGCAGCCAGCAAAGCGCGTCGGCCAGTGGGAAGGTCACGCTCTGGCGGCTTTTGTGATAAAGCCTGGCGCCGTCGGCGTCGGCGGCCGTCTGAAGGTGGTTGAGCGTCCAGAGCCAGAGTGTCATGGCGGTGGCCAAGGTGCAGGCGCCCGTGCCGGGACGGCGGGAGGCGATGCGGGCCAACTCCGCCACCCACTGCCGGTATTGCGCGAGGAACAGCTCGTTGGTCATGGTGAGCGAGAGCTGGAGACGCTGCACGGCTTCCGGTCCTTCGTAGGTCGCTTCGAGTTGGGCGTCCATCCACTTCTGGCCAAGAAAGCCCGGGCAATCCTCGGTCACGCCGTAGCCGCCCATGAGGCTGACGGCTTCGCGCATCATGTTGGCGCCGTGGCCGGTGTTCCAGAGCTTGCAGGCGGGGCAGAGCACGTTGGCCTGCGAATCGAGCAGCGCGAATTGAACCAGCGGGTTGGCCTTCAACGTCTCGAGCCGCTTCTGGTCGCGCGATTCCGCCGGCTGAGCGGAGAGCTTCAAAAGCTCCAGCGCCTCCGGCTGGGTCGCCGCCAGGGCCTTGAACGCGGCGCGACCGGCGAGGTTTCGCCCGGCAAAGATCTGGTCCTTCCGCCTTTCCAGCGGGTCAAGCTCGTCGAATAACCGCGCGGCCGCAAAACCCAGCGAGGCGCTCGCCTCGCCCGTGGCCCACACGTCCACCAACCGGTGGAGCACGTCCTGCTTCTGCTGAAGGCCCAACTCATAGCGCGGCGTGCCGGGCGCTCCTTCGCCACCACGGAACCGACGACGGGCATACATAATGACCGGCTCGATGGCCGAAAGCAGCTTGGCCGAGGTCATCAGCCCAACGGTGACGCGCGTGCGGCGGAAGACCGCTTCGATGATCTCACCGTGCGTATAGCGCGGGATAATCAGACCGTCCTTCACCGTGTAGCCGCCGATGATGCGGTTGGCCGGCAGGCGCACGTTTAGCACCGGGTCGCGCGTCGAGGAGAGCTGATGCACCAGCTTCCTAGTGGGCGCGCCGCGATCCCAGGTCCCGGGGTCGCCTTCTTCCAGGATGATCATACAGGTGCCTTTGAGACGCGGGTCGTCCGATTCGACGGCGGCGGTGACGACGTTGGCAAAGCCCATGTTCGTGATGAAGCGCCCCCGCTTTTCCACCTGGAGGACGGGTTCCTGCCCCTCGTTCCATTCCACGACACGGACCTTTCCCCCGAGCATCCCGGTCTCGACCCCCACGAAGGGGATGGGCTCGGTGAGCGCGAAGGCCGCGCGAACTTGCTGGCGGCTTTCCCCGGCTTTAGGTGGCGCGGCAAGAGGCAGGTAATGGTCGCGTTGCTCGGGCGTGCCCCGTTCATGGATGGGAGACAGACCAAGGTTCCCCGCGAGGCTGGACGTAGCTGCCCCCGCATCCACCCACGACAGCTCGAACGCGATCAGCGCGAGTGCCAGGTTCTTTGGCCCCTCGATGAAGCCGCCGTGCTGCGGGTCCAGGAAGGCGGCCGTGAGACCGCTCTCGTCGAACGCGGGCAGCAGGCTGGCCTTTTCCGGCGTCCATTCGTGGGAATTGCGCGCACCATGGGCGACCAGCCGGGCGACCGGCCCGCGCGCCACGGTTCGGGCGGCTTGGACGAGCATGGCAAGGTCATACCGGTCGGTGAAGCGCCACAGGACTTGGCGAAGGTCGTCGCCAGGCAAGGTCTGGAGCATGGGCGCCCGTTTGAGGTCGGTGGCTGCGGCCATAAATGATTCTTTCGGTTGAACAGACTTAAA
>Ga0187872_10001803_pt1 | contig 20653 bp, 18 predicted proteins | sample June2016WEW_16_4_FD_132973 | JGI IMG/M metagenome (GOLD analysis project Ga0187872, IMG submission 132973) | Peatland microbial communities from SPRUCE experiment site at the Marcell Experimental Forest, Minnesota, USA - June2016WEW_16_40 | ecosystem: Environmental > Terrestrial > Soil >...
CTCGCTTTACCATCAACTGATCTCTGACTTCTGTTCTCTGACCTCTGTCCCTATGGTTCTGAACACCTCCTTCAACCTCAAGGGCGACCCCATCGTCTGCTCGCCCAAAGACGCCATCCAGACGTTTTACACGTCGGGCTTGGACGATCTGGTGATTGGTGATTTTGCGGTGAGCAAGCGGACTGGAACATGCAGAGAAATATGAGCGCGCGATATTGTTTTCTGTTGGGGTGCTCCAATTCGGGCAAATCCCTTTTGGCGCGAGCCCTGCGTTGTCTGGAAGGCACGTTGTTTGCCGATGAGGACATCATACCCACCTTTCTGGCTCATCTCGTCAAACAACCGTTGGAACCTTGGATTCGGGAAGCCATTTGCAGGGGCATTGCCAACCACCTTTCGCTGTACACCACGGCGGGCGGTTCGTATTCAAGGAGAAAGGCCATAAGCGAATTCCTCACTTTGAAACTGCCGTTGACTGATCTTGGTCGCGCTTTCTCCGCAACTCGATCGTTTGACCTTTTCATCGTTGAATCAAACTTCTTCTCTTTGGCTCCGGAGTTTCTCGCAGAGGCTGTCCCAAACTCATCCTGGATCCTGCTCGTGAGGGACGGCCGGGATTGCGCAGATCAGTTGGCCCGCCAATATCAAATCCTTTCAGACGAAAAGCTCGTGAAGCTGACTTCGAGTGACATCATAATCGGGCGCAAGGTTGATCACCGGTCGGTGCCCTGGTGGGTTGAGTTGGGCCGGGAAAACGAGTTCCTGGCGGCTTCACTTTATGGCCGGGCGATCTGGATGTGGAAGGCCATGGTAACAATGAGTCACGACTGGGTCACACGGCAGGAAACGGCGGGCACCCTCAACTCGATGATTCTAAAATATGAGGATTTTGTAAGCGCCCCGGTAGAGCACGGAGAACGGGTCATTGCCTTTCTGCAAAAGCGCAGCAATGTACTGGCGCTGCGGCAACTCAAAAAAATCAATGGACTGAATATAGGAGTCCACAAGCAACGAGCACGAAAGGAACTCGATGAGGCGGAGCGGATAGCCGGGGCGGAACTGAGGCGATTTGGCTACATTTGACGGCTCCAGTCACGCGTTCAGGATTTCAGGCGATGCCATCCGGGCGGATGGTCCCGGGCGGGGAACTCGGCCATGACCCCAATCTGGCTGCTGGCCTGCTGACGAGAAAAGCATGTGAGCTATGATGGAAGTCCCTGTGAGTAACTACCAGGATTTCGGCCTCGGAGGCCGGGACTGCAGTCTCCGCTACGAGGTGATCAAGGCATGTCTTCCCCAGGACCGTCTTCTGGCAGTCCTGGATGTGGGCAGCAACATGGGCTTTTTTAGCATCTCCATTGCCCGGGACTTTCACGCGCTGGTGTATTCGATCGAACATCAAAGGGCGGACTATCGCTTCCACATCGAGGAATTGAATCGCGCCGGGCTGTCAAACAACTATGTGTTCAAGTCATTGCTGGACAAGCCGGCCGTCGAGCGGATGTTTCGCGGGCCTGAAGTATTTGACGCCACCTTGTTGCTGAGTGTGGTTCACCACTTTCATTATCCCTTCGACGAGTGGGCTGAAATGGTGGGCACGTTTGTCCGAGCCTCGGCGCTGACGTTTCTCGAACTGCCGAGCACGGAAGATGCCGATGACGTTGCGGCAATGGACAAGTTCCGTTCCTGGTACAGCCGCCATGAAAGGCCCCCTTATGAGCCGCTCGTGCATGAAATGCTCAAAGTGGCCCGCCTGGAGCAATGCACCGTGGCCACGATTCGGGGCTCTGTGAGCAATCCTTGCTCGAAGGAAACGCGGCACATTTTGGTGGTGCGAAACGAGGCCGTGAAACCTTCCGCCCCTCGATTCCATTGCCTGCCTCTGGCAACATCTCCGGGTCTGTTTCTCGTCCATCCCCCGCACAAAGGTCGTCAAGAGATGTTTCATGATTGGAAGGCATTTTGCCGGCGCATGCAACAAGGAGTCAGAAATCGCTGGAGGCGGACCAGTGGCCTATGCCTTTAACTTTACCAGGGGGTCTCTAAGACGAAATCTTGCAGCAGCTTGCCAGCGACTCCTGCTTCTGGTACCGCGGACACGACCCCGCTCGCACGGCTAAGCCAGTTCGTGAATGCCCCACCGCAATCGAAGAAGAAACCCAAGAACAATGCCTCCTCCGTAATTGCTAATGTCCCCAACCTTCCAGGAGCGCCATCACAAGCTGGCCATTGTGATCAGCCATCCGATCCAGTATCACGCGCCGCTCTACCGGCACATTGCAGAGACTGGGGCGTTCGGTTTGCATGTGATCTACCACAACGATCGGGGAGCGCGACCCTATTTTGACAAGGGGGCCCAGGCTTCCATCGCGTATGACAATGAAATCCTCCAAGGTTATCCCTTTACCGTTCTGACCCGAGGGAATCCATCGTCCATTGGCCAGTGGCTCCAGCAGCAATTCCTTCGCGGGCTTCAAAAGCAGATTCGCAGGCAAGGCTGCAACGCCGTCTGTTTCCACGGCTACAACCACCCGGCCCATGTTCGCGCCATGCTGAGGCTGGGCCGGTATGGGATCAAAGTGTTCCTCCGCGGCGAGAATGAGGATGTGCGGCCCAAATCGTGGTGGAGAAACGCAGCGCGCGAGAGTCTGCTGCGGGTGCTTCTGAAAAGACTCGATGCGGTTCTCTATATCGGGACAAAGAACCGGGAGTTTTTTGTGAAGCGAGGTTTCCCGCCGGAACGCATGTTCTTCGTCCCTTACAGCGTTGACAACGACGATTTCGGCATCAACATTTCGGAGGGTGAACGGCTGCACGTGAGGCGCGAAATTTGCGCCGAGTTCGGCCTCAAAGAGGATGCCGTTCTTTTCCTGCATACCTGCAAGCATCGGGCATTCAAGCGTCCAATGGATGTTATCACCGCTTTTATCAAGGCGTACGGGCAGCGGTCCGGTGAGTTCAACGCAGCTCTTCTGATGGTAGGCGACGGCCCCTTGCGTCCGGAGATGGAGCGGCGCGTGCGGGAAGCTGGAACACCCAATGTAAGGTTTGCCGGCTTTGTCAACCAGAGCAGGCTCAAACAATGTTTGTGGGCGTCGGATTACTGTGTCAATACTGCGTCGGAAACTTGGGGGTGCACCTTCAACGAAGCGTTGCCGGCGGGTCTCGGCATCATCAGTTCCGATCTCGTGGTCGGTTGGCACGATTTGGTGCAGGTGGGCAGCAACGGCTTTGTGTTTCGTTGCGGCTGCACCGATTCCCTGGCCCACATCCTGACGCAGTGCGCCAAGCACCCCGAGTGGATCCGGCCGTTCCGGGAAGTGTCCAAGAGCATCGCCCGGGTTTACAGTTTCGACACGTGTGTGATCGGTCTGAAACAGGCCTTGGATGCGTGTGCTGCGAGGAGGACCTGCGGTTGGCCACGCGTGGTCACCGCCTGATCGGTGGTAAAGGTGTTCGCTGAATAAGAGATGTCTTCTAATCGTTACATCTGTGCTGCTGTGGGCCGGAGAGACGCCTACCAGGTGCCGGTGGCCTTGGTGGAGGCTGGGCTTTTAGAAATGTTGGTTACGGACATGTATTGCACCCGATCCTTACGGTTCCTTGCCACATGCCTGCCAGCGAAGCTGCGACGCGTGGTGCGTGGCCGATACCATCCGGATTTGCCTCAGGAAAAAGTTCGCAGCCTCAGTGCCCGCACCGCGTTGTGCTGCCTGCGCGGTATGATGCAGGGAAACCTGGACGCAGCGGCTGGCCGGCTGGATGTCTTGTGCGGTCAACTGGCGGCAAGGTACGCGCAACGCTGCCCCAGTCATCTGTTGTTGTACCATTCGTACGCCTGGGAGGCCTTCCGAGCGGATTATCACCACAAGCCCCGCAAAGTCCTGTTCCAGTATCACCCGCACGGTTTGCTCGAAGAATCAATCCTGCGCCAAGATGCAATGGGGACGGGGAATACCCTGCCCCGACTGCGTTCAACAACTGAACGTGAACGCGAGGTCTGGCGCTACGCGGACCTGGTGCTGTGCGCCAGCAGCTTCACCAAACACTCACTCGTTAGCGCGGGTATGGATCCAAAACGTTGCCGGGTGGTACCCTACGGAGTGGAGCCTCCCTCACCCGAACCGTCGCTGACGGCGTGGAAGCCGGGCCGTTTCCTGTTCGTCGGTTCCGGCGTCCGGCGCAAGGGGTTGCATCACCTGTTGAGTGCATGGCAAGCAGCGACTTTGCCGCCTGAGTGTGAACTCCTGTTGGTCTGTCGCGAAATGGAACCGGCCTTGCGGACATTGGCCAAGGCGACCCGGCAAGTGAGAGTAGTGAACGGAGCAAGCGCCACTGAGTTGAGCGATTTCTTCGCTTCCAGCATGGCGTTTGTAATGCCCTCCCTTTGCGAAGGCTTTGGCCACGTCTATGCCGAGGCGCTCAACTACGGCTGCCCCATCCTCGGCACACCCAACAGTTGTGTGCCGGATTTGGGGGGCGAGCAGGATGGCGTATTCTGTGTGCCCGCCGGGAATATCAAAGAGCTGCGCCTCGCCCTGGAGCGGCTGGCCCTGATGTTGCCAAACCGACCTGACTTGCGCGAAGCGGCTCTCCGTAAGGGGGCCAAGCTGACATGGCGGCGGTTCCGCGCAGGTGTGGTGGAGTGCCTGTCGGATTTCTAATGAATAGAGCTGCTTTGGTTGTCTATCTGGCGGTTGCCCTTGCAGGTCGCGCCCACGGGGACTCGCATGACATTCTGTTTCGGCTCAACGAGCCTGGCCAGGTTTCCCTTGCGGTTTATGACATGCATGGGAAAATGCTCCGCGAACTCGCGCGCGGCATGAATTTGGAAGCAGGTGAACACCGCTTTGCCTGGGACGGCCTCAACCGCTACGGCCAGCCCGCCCCAGCCGGCCAATACGAGTGGCGTCTGCTCCGCACGCCCGGCTTCACTCGGGAGTTCCTCGTCAACATTGGCACCAATCCCGGCTGGACACCGTTCGACTTGTGGCCTGGCAATCACGGGGGCCCAACAACGTTGATGCTCGATGCCGATTCCAACCTGTACATCGGCTCCATCTCGTCCGAAGGGCCGCCACACCTGTTGAAGATGTCCACTGACGGGCACAAGAAGTACTGGAGCACGGGGACTTGGGGCTTGAGGGACGGTCTGATCGGTATGGCGCGCATTGGTGAAGTCGTGTACTTGCTGTTCTGGGACGGCACGATTGACATCCGCCGCGCTCAAAACGGCGAGAGATTCTGGGGTCACCCGAAACTGCGCAAGTTCCCGGACAAAAGCCTGCCCTTCGCCGACCTCGTTCACCCCAACGATCCCGACGCCCAGAAGAGGCCCGAAGAACGCAAGCGCGTTTTGGATTTGGGTTTTGCCGCAAGCAAAGACTTTCTCGTGGTCACCTACCCGAAGTACAATGAAGTGCGGTTCTTCTGGCCGAAGGACGACGCGATTGCTCGCACGAACATCGTCCACGTGCCAGAGCCGAAAGGCTGCTGCGTCGCTCGCGATGGACGCGTGTTCGTGGTGTCGGGCAAGTCCGTCATCCGCGTGAATCCGGAAACCGGGGAGGTACGGACAGTCGTCACCGACACCGAACTCGTCTCGCCCACGCGCGTTGCCTACGACCCCGCTAACGACGATCTGCTCGTGGCGCAGCACGCCGAGAACCTGGACCACGTCCGGCGATATAGGGCGGCGGACGGCAAACGGGTCGCGATCTACGGTCGTGCCGGCGGCCGCACTTATGGGGTGTTCCATCCGCTTGACTGGGGTGGGCTTCTGGACATTGTCGCGGATGGGGAAGGCGGATTTTTCACGGTCGAAGAGTTCCCCCGGCGGGTCGCACATTTCCGCGGGCGCGAGCAACACGAGCTGGTGGCCCAGTGGATCGGCGGCATGCAATGGGGCTCGTTGTGCGCGCTGGATCCTGCGGACCCGTCCATCGCCTATTTTTGCCCGGACCACAAACATTGTGGGCGCGCCCGGGTTGACTACGTCGGTCGCACCTGGACCCTTACACATCTCTACGAGCTGCCGGAAGGTTTCAGTTGGACCCTGGGCAAGGAAACACATCGAGCCATGTTCCCGGGCTTTGGCGGCATGTCCTATTGGGAGGTGCGGCACGTCGCCGGCACAACTTTCCTGGTGAACAATGGCCGAATGCAAGGCGGATGCGCGGCGGTGGTGAGGGTGGACGAGCAGGAAAACCGGCTCGTTCCCGTGGCTATTCTTGGCGGGTTGCATCCCACGCTGGATCGCATTAAGCCTCCGTCGTGGTGGTTGGCGGCGATGAAGCGAGCCGGCTTCGACCCCAAAGGGAGCGGCTACCTTCATTTCGGTTTCTCCTGGTCGGACACCAATCATAATGGGAAGATTGATGTTGAGGAAATCAACCCTGGCTCCCTGGGCAGCACGTACGCCGAGGCGCACTGCTTCGTAGATGCGCAGTGGAACGTTTACCACACGGCTGGGCCGCAGGTTTCGGCCGCCGCGCGAGGATCGAGGATGGGCGCGAAGAAACCTGATCAGTCTATCTGGCTGGTGGTTACGAACGAAGGCCGTGCCGATCTCCCCTGTTGGAACTGGGACCACGCCCAGCGAGCCTCCGCCACCTTCCCGGAGTGCGAGGTCTCTTTGGGCGCAACTTCGATCCAGGGTATCTACTGCGATCCCAGAGGCGACACCTATACCGTGTGCAACGCGGAGAATGATTCCAGGCAGGCCGACGTTCCACCATTGACGTGGCCGAACAGCTTTACCCACGCCAGCCGCCTTCAGAAATGGAATTCGGCTGGCCAACTCGAGTGGTCCGCCGGCCTTCATACCGCCTCGAAGCAGCGACCTCCCGGACAATTCGCCCATCTGCGCGGCATCCTTAGCGAGGTGCGCGACTGCCTTGTGGTGCTCGATGCCTGCGAACCGGCTTCCGTATGGACGAGCGATGGATTGTTCGCCGGATCGCTCTATGGCCAGCGGCTGGATGACGGGTTGCCTGACCTCGCTTACAATCGAATTTACCATGACGATAATCATTGGGGGCTTGTCCTGGAAACCCGACCAATCACGGGTCAGGGGTCAACCCTCAACCCTCAACCCTCAACCCTCGACACCCTCTGGGGTGGCATGTCGGACAACAGCACCCCCATCTACCGCATCCGTGGCTGGGACCATTGGGAACGCCAGAGTGGCAGGCTGGTTGTCAGCAATCCAGCTCCTGCCGCGCGGTGGAAGGGCAGCGGGTTGAGCGCAGAATACTTTGCCAACTCCGACCTGAGCGGAACACCCAAATTGCGGCGACGGGATGCGGACATTTGGTTCGGCCCGATGTGGGGCGACCATTCCGAAGTGGTCGCGCGTAGCACCTGGTTCAGCAAGGCGGAATCCTTGGGACTCTCACCCGGCAACTGCTCAGCGCGCTGGACGGGATTCTTTGAGCCGCCGCTCAGCGAGAACTTCACCTTCGTCGTCTATACCTACGGGGAAACAACTTTGGATCGTCAGCAGAAAAAGCGTATTTCAGGCAGCAAGATTCGGTTATGGGTGAACGGACAACTGGTCATAAACGAGTGGCAAGATGTAAAACCGGAGAAGATAAACAAGTGGGTTCGGACCCGGCCCTGCACGTCCGACCCTGTGACGCTGATTGCCGGACAACCCGTACCGATTAAACTCGAATACGTTGCCGCTGGCGACGATGAAGCTCATTTGCATCTCTTTGCCAGCAGCGATTCGTTCGACCTGCGCCACGTCCCGCACGCTCTTCTCTATCCCGAACTCCGTAAATAAAATTTGAGGCCCGTGACTCCCATGGGCCGTGACTTGGATCTGTCTGATTCTGCCGGAAAAGCAAGGGAACTCCTGGTGTTTGCCCAAATCGTTCAAATTGTGCCCGAGCTGCCTCCTATGACGGGCGGCGTCGGTGGCTACGCCTCTTGCCTCGCGCGCGAACTGCGGGAAGCGCAGGGAATCTCAAGTGAATTCCTTTTGGTTTCAACCTCATCCGCCAAGCTTCCTCACACCGGCGATGGATTCAAGGTTCGCCACGTTGGCCAGCACCGCGCCTCGGAGCTCTGCTCACTCTTGGCGGATGTCCGCAAGAAAGGAAGCACCGTTGTCTTGGTTCACTATGTCGGCTACGCCTATGGTCGCTGGGGGTGTCCTTTCTGGCTGATCCGGGCGCTCCGCCGTTGTCGCGGAGAGGACATCAATTTGCCGGTTGTGACCATGTTCCATGAACTGTTTGCAATGGGCCCGCCCTGGACGACAACCTTCTGGACGTCGTGGTTCCAACGGCACCTGACGGCCGAACTCGCGCGCCTCTCCCGTGCCTGCGTCACCAACCGTGCTCACTCGGCACGCTGGCTCCAGCGCGTGGCGCCCCGTCGCCAAGGCAGGGTGGCCATCTTTCCAGTCTTCTCCAACTTCGGCGAAGTGCAACAGCCGGAACCACTGGATCGCCGGGCCGCCCAATTGGTGGTTTACGGTGATTTGAGATGCGCGGCGCGGGATCGGCCGAAGACGTTCGAACGGCTTCGCCGGGCCTGTGCCGCGCTGGGCGTCGAACGTGTGGCGGCGTTTGGCGTTCCTTCACGTTTGGCCGCTGAGCTTGGCCTGCCCTTCAACCAACTGGGTCGGCTGCCCGCCGATGGGGCACGTGTGCTGCTGAGTCAATCCCGCTATGGGTTCCTCGATTACTTTGATGGATACCTCGGCAAGTCGGGGATTTTCGCCGCCTACTGTGCGGTTGGGCTGCTGCCGGTGTTCGCTTCCCCCAATGCCTCTGAAGCGGATGGCCTTCGTGCCAATCAGCACTACTGGGTGACAGAGGAGACCAGCACCTCCATACCCCTTGCTCGGCAGCAGGAAATCGCACAACGTGCTTTCGCATGGTATGCTTCACACAATGTCCAGCGAACAGCGACAGCTTTCGCCAACTTGATTAAAGACGGCAGGTCATGATCAGTCACTTATGGCGATGTCGGGAACGCCCGTCCCTCTTTTCCAAGCGGTGGTTTAATTGTTGGGCGAAACGGCTATTTGAGTTCCCGGCGCTCGTTTCGGCGTCGTTCCGCTTGATGCGCCTCCGACAGCGCGGCGCGTCAATTGGGGGTGGAACAATTGTCTCTCCCTCGGATATCTCTGGTCGGTTGCGCTGTCTCCGCATCGGGCAAGGGAGCTTCATTGGCCGCGTAAAAATCCAAATGCACGCCTCAGTCGAGATCGGCTCGTGCGTCTGCATCAACGATGGAGTCCAGATTCTCACTGCTAGCCACGACGTTCGGTCTCCGAACTGGCCTTTGATCGCGCAGCCGATTGTGGTCCGTGACCACGCCTGGATCGCCGTCAATGCGCTGATTCTTCCCGGCGTCACGATTGGTCGCGGGGCGGTCGTGGGCGCCGGAGCCGTCGTGGCGAAGGATGTTCCGGATTATGCGGTCGTCGTTGGCAACCCGGCACAGGTCCGGGTGAATGCCAGATGCCATGAACTAAACTACAACCCGACTTGTTTCCTCGGATTTCAAGCGGCGTGGCTAGGGCGTCCGATAGTAAGCGTTCAAAAAAGATGAATCTGTTGCTGCCATCTGTTTTAGCCGGGATGGTCGTTGCAATTTCCGCGCTCCGCTGGCGGTGGTCCGTCTATGCCGTGCTGGTCTTGGTTGTTATTGAAGGGGCCTTGCGCAAGTGGGTTTTCCCCGGCCAGACAGACCTGCTCTATTTCGCGAAGGATGTCGTGCTGGTAGGCGCTTATTTGGGCTACCTTTCCACTGCTAGAAACACAAACCCCCGGCTCCAAATACCAGCCAGGCTTCCCGGCACCCTGGTAATCCTCAACGTGATTCTGATCTCGGCCCAGATCAGCAATCCAAATCACCAATCCTTGCTGATGGCCCTGTTCGGCTTGAAGGCTTACTTATTCTACATCCCGCTCGCCTGGCTGGCGGCCGACCTATTCCGCACCACGAACGAACTAAGGAGTTTCCTCCGCTTCTACACAATCCTGGCGATCGGAGTGGGTTTGTTGGGGGTCTGGCAGTTCTCCCAGCCGCCCGACAGTTTCTGGAACGTTTACGCGCACGACATGGATGTGGACGGCGTGGCCACCTTCGGCGGGGAGATAGAATTTGCCCGCATCACGGGAACCTTCGCCTACATACACGGCTATGCGGTCTATCTGGTGGTCATGAGCTGCTTCCTGCTGCCACTCGCGGTTTTGGAGAAGTCCAAGGGGTGGAAGGGGGCCACGTTCCTGGCGCTGCTGCTGATGTTGGGCAACATCTCCATGACTGGTTCCCGGTCACCGGTGCTGTACGGTGCCGTAGTGCTGGCAGGGTTTGTCATCGTGACTGGACTATCCTCGATCGGGGAAGAGCGCAGGCTTGCCAGGGTTACAGCAGCCGTCGCTGTGGTCGGGGTGGTGACGACGCTCACCCTTTTTGGACGGGCCTCTGCCGCGCTCAAAGATCGTGCTGAGGAGGATTGGGATACAGGTTTGACCCGGATGGCCACGCCATTCATCGGTCCTGTTGCAATGGCCGGGCTTGCTGGCTGGGGGGGGTACGGCCCGAGCACGGGTTTGCCGAGCATGAAAGGACTCAGCGAGAAAGTGGGTTTGGCCCCACCGCGCGCGTGGGCACCGGACCCCCTCTGGGACTCCGAACAGGGGCGTGTCTTGACGGAATTGGGCCTCCCCATGACAGTCCTCTGGTATGCACTGGTGCTGTCTTTGCCTGTCCTGCTATGGCGCACACGAAATCGCTTGCGGGATCCGTGGCTGCGTCAGATGGCCCTCGGGGCATTCCTCATACACCTCTGTGCTCTGCCCAACTCCCTGACCGCCAGCTCCACCGTGGCGGTGTATGTTTGGTTCACCGCCGGGTTCATTGTGCTTCTGCCGAGGCTTCAAGCTCAAGTGGGGCCGGCGGCCCCCAACCCTTCGAAGGGCCGGCAGCGCAATGGTCGCGCATGGAATCCCACTTCCCCAAACTTGGGGGTCGAGGGCTCGCAAACGACCGCTCCCACGGAAACATTTCAAAACAACAAAGAAAGAGCATGAAGCCCGGGTCTGAGAGCCTGTCTGAAAGGTGGGCAGCGCCGTTAGCTTGAGGACCAGAAGCCAGGCGGCTCACGGAGCAGGGGGTGTGGCGGTGATGCATTTTCATCGGCAGCCGGGCCCTGGATATCTGAGCATCGAGCGTCTATTCCGTGAGATAAGAATGGCGATGCCAGCCGATGTGCGCTGTTCGACACACACCTGCCCGCGTTTCAGCAAGGGCGTTTTCCCGCGCCTGGTGAATATGGCCGATGCCGCGCGGCACCAGGCACAAGTCAATCACGTAACCGGCGATGTCCATTATTTGCTGATGAGCCTGAATGGCCGCCGGACACTCCTCACGGTCCATGACTGTGCCACGCTGGAGCGGCTGGGGGGACTCAAGCGAGCCGCCTTCAAACTCATCTGGTACACGCTGCCGGTGCGGCGTGCCGGCCTCGTGTCGGTGGTGTCGGAGGCTACCCGCCGGGAACTGCTGCGCCATGTCCATTGTGATCCCGCGAAGATCCGCGTGATTCACAATTGTGTTGCCAGCGATTTCGTCCCTGCCCCGAAGAAATTCAATGACAGCGACCCGGAGCTGCTTCATCTCGGAACTGCGGCCAACAAGAATCTTGAACGGGTGATCGAGGCGCTTGCCGGCCTGCGTTGCCACCTGAACATCATCGGGACGTTGACGACGGCGCAACGTGCCCTGCTGGAGCAGCAAGGGATTCGGCACTCCAACATCCCGCGAGCCACGGATGCTGAAGTCGTGCGTGCCTACCAGGCTTGCGACATGGTGGTTTTTGCGTCCGCCTACGAGGGTTTTGGCCTGCCGATAGTCGAAGCCAATGCCACGGGTCGCCCGGTTGTCACGAGCGACCTTCTCTCCATGCCCGAAGTGGCGGGGAAGGCAGCCTGTTTGGTTGATCCGTATGATTGCGCTTCGATCCGGACGGGAGTCTTGCGGGTCTGGCGGGACGCCGCTTACCGTGACAGCCTGGTGCAGGCCGGACTTGAAAACGCAAAACGATTTACACCGAAAGCAGTTGCGGAAAAATACGCGTCACTGTATCGCGAGTTGGCAGCGCAAGTGTGACCAGGCCGCGACAGGCAACCTTGGTGGATCTTCATTAAGATGCGCATAACACACGTGGTCGGTCTTTTTTCCCCGGAACACGGCGGTCCGGCGAATGAGCTCCCCCTGCACTGCAGGCGGCAGGCCGCCGCGGGGCACGCGGTTTCGGTGCGGGTCTTGGAAGGATTTCCCGGCACGTCGCCGGCCATCCGCCTCGATCCGCCCATAGACTGGTTCGCTGGAAAGGTCGCCTTCCCAAGCAGGCTGGGCCGTTCCCCCGGCTTGAGGACCCGCCTGCGGCAGGACCCTTCTCCCGATGTCTATCACCTGCACGGCGCCTGGCTGCGCGCGATGTATTATGGAGCAGTGGAAGCCCGGCGGCGGCAGCGTCCCTATCTGGTGCATTTGATGGGCATGTACGAACGCTACGCCCTGGGCCAGAAACGCCTCCGAAAAGCAGTGGCGCGGGTTTGGTTCCAAGATCGGGTGCTGCGCGGCGCGGCCTGTTTGCATGTCAACTCACCGGCTGAAGCGGCAGACCTCCGGCGACTCGGCTTCACCAACCCGATCGCGCTGGTCCCAGTAGGCGTGGATGTCGCCGGTGTAGCCCGCCTTCAAAGCCTGCTCCCGCGGAGTTGTCCGTGGCCTGAACTGGTAGGCAGGGAGTTCCTGCTCTTTCTCTCACGGCTCCATCCAAAGAAGGGAATAGACCTGCTGCTGGAAGCATGGGCGCGTCTTTCGCCAGGACACCCGAATCACAGCCTGTTGGTGGCCGGCACAGGAACGCCAGAATACATCCGCGCTTGCCGGGAGAAGGCCAAGACGCTCGGCATCGGCAGGAGTGTGGTCTGGGCTGGACATGTGGATGAGATCCAAAGATGTTGGGCTTACTCCAACGCGGCGTTCTATGTCTTGCCGACTTATTCGGAGAATTTTGGCAATACGGTCGCCGAAGCTCTGGCTCATGGCACGCCCGTGCTGACGACGACCGGGACGCCTTGGCGCCACCTGAGCGACCGGGGGTGCGGCTGGATTGCCTCCCCGACAGTGAACTCGCTGGTGGAGCAGCTTAGCAAGGCGCTTGAGTCAACGTCAGCACAGCGCCAGTTGATGGGGTCGGGCGGTCGGAAACTGGTCGAAGAACGGTACTCTTTGACGGCCGCCTTGGAAGCTTTGGACGCCATTTATCACTGGGTGCTTGGCAGGGCCGGCAAACCCGCCTGCTTGTTTGGACAGTGAAACCAGCCGTCTATCAGCCGGCCGGCCGGCGTATTCTTCCGAGCCACGCTGCTAATCATGCCCAGACCATTTAGCAGCAAAGCCTTCATCACGGGCGCCGCGGGATTCATCGGCAGCCATCTCGTTGACCGCCTCCTTTCGCTGGGCGTACCCGTTGTGGGTTGGGACAACTTCTCCACGGGGCAGCCCGAGTTTCTGGCGGAGGCATCTAAGTACCCCGGCTTTAGTCTCGTCCGCGGGGACAACCTCGACACGCCCTCACTGGCAGCAGCCATGTCGGGCTGCGACGTGGTTTATCACCTCGCCGCCAACGCCGACGTGCGGTTCGGGCTGCAACACCCGCGCAGGGATTTGGAGCAGAACACGCTCGCGACCTTCAATGTTCTGGAGGCAATGCGGGCCAACGGAATTTCGACCATTGCATTCGCCTCAACCGGGTCAGTCTATGGGGAAGCTCTGACTATTCCCACGCCCGAAAACCATCCGTTCCCGATACAGACCTCTCTCTATGCCGCATCAAAAGTCGCGGGAGAGTGTTTGATTCACGCTTACTGCGAAGGCTTCGGGTTCAGCGCTTACATTTTCCGTTTCGTCTCCATCCTCGGAGAGCGCTATACCCACGGCCATGTGCTTGATTTCTACCGGCAGTTGCTGGATCATCCTCGCCGCTTGAAGGTGCTCGGCGATGGCACTCAGCGGAAATCATACCTGTTTGTGGGCGACTGCCTGGACGCGATGCTGCATGTCATGTCCCTCGGTGTCGCCGGACGGGAGAAGCACCGGGTTGCAACTTTCAACTTGGGCGCGCTCGAGTACGTGGAGGTCAACGATTCAATCCGCGTGATTTGCCAGCACCTTGGCTTGTCGCCGGAACTCGAATACACCGGGGGGAGCAAGGGCTGGATCGGCGACAACCCTTTCATCTTCCTTGACACGCGCAAGATTCAAGCCTTGGGATGGACGCCAAAGCTGAAGATCAGTGAGGCAATTGTACGCACCGTGCGATGGCTGCAACAGAACCAATGGGTGTTGCAGCGCTGCTAGGACCCCCTGTTAAATGGGAAGCCTTTGGGGAATTCTGTGGTCTCACCGCTGGCCTCAGCAAGGAATCGTCCGGCATTCGTCTCAGATGGCCCATTTCTGGTTTGCGGATGTGCTTTTGTTGCCCGGCCGGTCTGCCTGCCGTTGATGCTGCCTGCTGGTTTCAGTCTCAAGGATACCAATGATTATCACCCGATCACCCCTCCGCATCACCCTGGGCGGCGGCGGCACTGACCTGCCATCGTACTACGAGCAATACGGCGGGTTTTTGGTGGCAGCCGCCATTGACAAGTACGTCTATATCACAATTCACGAGAACTTCTCGGGCGATCTGATAGTCAAGTACTCCAAGCTTGAGCGCGTGAACGTCGCCAGCGGCCTGGAGCATCCCATCGTTCGCGAGTGTTTTGCCATTCTCGGTCTGGACGGCCGCGGATTGGAACTGACCAGCATGGCTGACATTCCGGCCGGCACGGGGTTGGGGTCATCGGGCAGTTTCACAACCGGCGTGCTGAAAGCCCTGCACGCCTATCGGAAGAACCTCGTGCATCCTGCGGAACTTGCTGAACAGGCTTGCGATATCGAGATCAAGCGTCTTCGGGAGCCGATCGGCAAGCAGGATCAGTATATCGCCGCCTATGGTGGCATCACTTGCTTCAAGTTCCTGCGAGGAGGTGAGGTTGAGGCATGGCCCCTCAGAATCTCCCAGGAAACTCTCTATAATCTCGAGGACAACCTCCTGCTGTTTTTCACGGGGTATGCGCGACTTGCTTCTTCAATACTTGAAGACCAGGAGAAGAAAACCAAAGAGGGTGACCCCGCGATGATCGAGAATCTCCATTTTGTGAAGGAACTGGGAACGCGCACCATGAATTCGCTCGAGTGCGGCGATCTGCGGGAGTTTGCAAGGCTAATGGATGTTCATTGGCAGCACAAGAGACGGCGTTCCAACAACATGAGCAACCAACAGATCAACGGCTGGTATGATCTGGCCCTGCAAAACGGTGCGTTGGGCGGCAAGTTGATCGGGGCTGGCGGAGGCGGGTTCCTCCTGTTCTACACGGAGGAAAAACCCCGGCTGCGCCACGCGATGCGGGAAGTCGGCCTTAAGGAAGTCCGGTTTCGGTTCGACTTCGAGGGAACCAAGTTGTTGATCTCGTGAACCCCGGCAACCTCGACCTCCCTCTCGCGATCCTCGCGGGTGGGCTTGCCACACGGTTACGGCCGCTCACGGCGAAGGTTCCCAAAGTCCTGGTGAGGGTGGCGGGCAGACCGTTCCTTGAACACCAGCTCGCGCTCCTGAGAAAACAAGGGATTACCCGGGTCGTACTGTGCGTCGGCTATCTCGGCGAGATGGTCGAAAGTGCATTCGGCGATGGGCGTAACCTCGGGATGCAATTGGATTATTCCTTTGACGGCCCAGTGTTGCTCGGGACCGGGGGGGCGCTCAAGAAGGCATTGCCCAGGCTGGGGGAGCGATTCTTCGTCACCTATGGTGACTCGTATCTCACAGCTCCGCTGCGCCCCATCGCGGAGTTCTTTCGGCGCAGCGGCAAGCGCGGGTTGATGACGGTGTATCGCAACACGGGACTATACGATACCAGCAACGTCGTATTCGCCGATTCAGAGGTCAAGGTCTATGACAAGACAAAACTCCTTCCGGAGATGCAGCACATCGACTACGGCTTGAGTCTGTTTCAGGCGTCGGCGTTCGAGGAGTTTCCCGCAGGTCAGAGGTTTGATCTGGCGAGCGTCATGCAGTGGCTGCTGGCGCAGAAGCAGTTGGCCGGTTATGAAGTGCCGGAGCGTTTCTACGAAATCGGATCGCCTGCCGGCTTGACGGAACTCGAAACCTTGTTGAGAATTCAGGCATCCCAGCCCGCTTGAAGGAATCGCCGGTTTGACAACCCATACCGCGCCAGGCAACGTTTCCAAGGCATGAGCTTCACAATACAGTATCTTGAAGAAGTCCAACAAGTGATCGCCCAACTCGATCCCGGTGCAATCGAGCGGATGGTTGAAGAGTTGGCTCTGGTGCGCAGTCGCGGGGGGCGACTCTTCTTGCTCGGGGTGGGCGGTAGCGCGGCCAATGCAAGTCATGCCGCGAACGATTTCCGCAAGATTTGTGGCTTCGAGTGCTACGCACCCACAGACAACGTTTCGGAACTCACTGCTCGCACGAACGACGAGGGTTGGGCCACCGTCTTCGCCGAATGGCTGAAAGTCAGTCGTTTGGTCGGCAGGGATGGCCTCCTCATCTTCTCGGTCGGAGGTGGTAACCAGGAAAAGAACGTCAGTACCAATCTCGTTAGCGCGATCCAACTCGCGAAGCAGGTCGGAGCATCCATTACGGGCATCTTGGGCCGCGATGGTGGCTACGCGGCAAAGAATGCCATAGCTTGCGTAATCGTCCCAACGGTGAACGCGGAACACGTCACGCCGCACTCGGAAGCTTTGCAAGCTGTCCTATGGCATCTGATTGTCTCGCATCCAAAACTCAAAGTCGGGAGAACAAAATGGGAAACTGTGAAGTGAGACGCGGAGCCCAAATACAGAAAACCCAATTCAGCCGTGCCGTGTTCCTTGACCGCGATGGCGTAATCAACCGTGCCTTGCAGCGCAAGGGCAAGCCTTATCCGCCCACAAGCCTGAACGAGTTCGAGATTCTACCCGGCGTGCCTGAAGCCTGCATTAGGCTCAAGCAAGCCGGCTTCAACCTCATAGTGGTTACCAATCAGCCCGATGTGGGCCGAGGCACTCTTAGCCGGGCGATCGTGGAGTCGATCCATCGATACATGTGCCGGCTTCTGCCAATCGATCGTGTGGAAGTCTGCTATCACTCGGGCAGACCGGGGTCTGATTGCGACTGTCGCAAACCGAAGCCCGGCATGGTGCTGCGCGCGGCGCAAGCAGAGGGCATTGACCTGTCACAAAGCTGGATGGTGGGCGATCGATGGCGGGATGTCGATTGCGGCTTTGCAGCAGGATGCCGCACCGTGTTTATCGACCGCGGGTACGCGGAGCGCCTCAACCGGCAACCGGAATTCCGCGTCCGCTCTACCTCTGAGGCAGCAAACTTGATCCTGGCTCAGGTGAGCCGTCCGTTGCATTACCTGCATCCGGAAGCACCCTCAAACAGCCAGGTCCAAAATGCCCACGAACGGCACATCCGCGAGTTGTGATGTCAAATTTATGACTGACCTTAAGAATCTCCGCGTGAAGATTTACGCTGACGGTGCAGACAAGAAGCGTATCCTCGACCTGAATGCAAACCCGCTCATCAAGGGGATTACCACGAACCCCACACTCATGCGCAAGGCCGGAGTAAGGGACTACGAAACTTTCGCGAAAGACGTCCTAGAAAGCATAAGAGACAAGCCAATCTCGTTCGAGGTTTTCTCTGACGAATTCCCGGAAATGCGACGACAAGCCCTTCAGATATCCCGCTGGGGGGACAATGTTTATGTGAAACTACCCATCACCAACACACGCCAGGAATCCACGTTGCCGCTGGTGCACGATTTGTCTCGGGAAGGGGTTAAGTTGAATATCACTGCCATCCTTGCTTTGGAACAAGTCGGTGGCGTCGCACAAGTGCTGAATCCGAAAGTGCCATCGGTCGTTTCAATTTTTGCGGGGCGAATTGCTGATACGGGGCGCGATCCCGTCCCCGTTATGCAGGCGGCTCGCGCGCTTCTTCACGGGCAACCCAAAGCCGAACTGCTCTGGGCAAGCGTGAGAGAAGTGTTGAACATCTTTCAAGCCGAGCTCTCTGGTTGTCAAATTGTTACAGTTCCTCATGACATCTTATCCAAGGCCCTTGAACTGGTCGGCCGGGACCTGAGCAGACTTTCTTTGGAAACCGTTTGCATGTTCAGGCAGGATGCTATATCGGCTGGTTTGACTCTCTGACACACCCTTGGCCGAACTCCGGGGAGTTGACCTCATGGGTTCGTTCATAGCGGCTTATGGCCAGCATCCTCATCTTGGTGCAAGTCTTCCCGCCTGATAACGTCGCGACGGCGCAGCTTTACGGAGACCTGGCTAAGGACCTTGTCGCTCTGGGTGACCAAGTCACCGTCCTGACCACCACCCCTTATTACAGCTTTGACCCGAACGCCAAAGGATGGATGCCGCAGGGGGCGAAGGGGCTGCGTTGGGGGTTTCCGTGCGGAACGATGGAGCACAATGGGATTCGGGTCTGCCGGACCTGGATGCCCAGGAAGCGCCCCAACGCCCTGTATCGCCTGGGTTGCTGGGGATGGTTCCACGCGGTAAGCACTTTCGCAGGCCTGTTCGTCAAACCGCGCCCGGACGTCATCCTGTGTCCTTCCCCACCGCCGACCATCGCCCTGAGCGCTTACTTGCTGGGGAAGCGCTACGGGGTGCCGTTTGTCTATAACGCCCAGGAGCTGTATCCCGATGTGGCGATCAACCTCGGCCTCGTGCGCAACCGGTTCCTCATCCGGCGTCTGCTCGCCCTGGAGAAGTTCATCTACGCCAACGCTGCCGCTATTACGGTCATTTCCAGCCGAATGCGCCTCCGCATCCTGGAAAAGGGTGTCCCGGAGCAGAAGGCTGTGTTGCTGCCCAACTTCGCCGACACGGAGACGTTCCGGCCTTTGCCCCGCGACAACCGGTTCAGCCGGGAACATGGCCTGCTCGACAAGTTTGTGGTGAGTTACGCCGGCAACATGGGCAAACCCCAGCATCTGGATGTCCTTCTCCGCGCGGCCGCGCGGTTGAAAAGCGAGACGCAGATCAATTTCCTGCTGATTGGCGACGGCGCCGAGCGGGCCGCACTGGTTGAGCTGGCAGAGAAAATGAGCCTGGCGAACGTCTCTTTCCTGCCCTACCAATCCTATTCCCTCATGGACCAGGTTTATGCCGCTTCCGATCTCTCCTACGTGCCCCAGGCGGCCGGCACCAGCAGCGACGGGGTGCCGTCCAAAGTCTATCGAATCATGGCCTCGGGCAGACCCGTCCTGGCCGCCACAGACAGCGGTTCCGACCTGGCCGCTATGGTATTGGACTCCGGGGGCGGTGAAGTGGCCGGCGCCACGAATGAGCAAGAGGTCGCGGAGACAATTCTCCGTGCCTTCTGCAACCGCAGCGAATGGTCCAACCGCGGCGAACGCGCACGACGCTACATCCTGGAGAACTTCAGCCGATCCAGGATCACCGGGCTTTACCACGAACTGCTTAACCGGGTGGCGGCAGGCTCCTCCAAGCCATGCCAAGCGTGAAGCTTTTCAGGTTTATCTCCCATAAGCCCCGCAGATTTCTGCTGGCAGTGCTTGCGCTGTCGTTCGGGGCGGCATTGGTCGCCTTCCTTTTCCCCGAGCAGATGCTGGCGATGGACAGCGGGGAGGTCCAAGCGGATGTAATCGTGGTTCTGGGCGGTGGCCTGGGGGAAAGGCCCATCCGTGCCGCCGAATTGTTTAAGTCAGGTGCCGCACCCGAAATCATTGTCAGTGGAGGGGGGGATGCTGAGGACAATCGTCGCCTGCTGGAGCGCAACGGCGTGCCTGCCGCTTCTATCGCAGTGGAGCCAAAATCAAAAAGTACTAGGCAGAATGCCAACTTTTGCATTCCAATGCTCCGCAAGCTTGGTGCCAGGCGTGTAATCATCGTCACCTCGTGGTACCACTCCCGCCGTGCCTTGCAGTGCTTCCGCCACTACGCGCCGGATATCCGGTTTTTCTCACGACCTTCCTACTTCGGCTACCCCGGCACAGCAGAAAGCTGGCAACGCAAAGCGTTGAAGAATTACATCCGCGCCGAATACCTGAAGTTACCCGGTTACTGGGTTTGCTATGGCGTTTGCCCCTTCTGAGCAACCGGCAGCGGCCCGTACACATGGATGCCGTAGGCCGGGAATTCATCCTGAATTCCGCCATCTTCCGGCTGAACATGCCGTTCTTCCCATCCGTGAAGTTTGGGTCTGGAATGCCATCCCACTTGGCCCGTTCTCAGTAGAACCTGAACACGAAGCTCACGGGATAAAAGTGTCCAAAAGTTGGACATGGACCGCAAATGAATTCTCAATACTGAGAAAAAACCAGCCCTGCCCCTACTTGCGATGGTATTGCGACGGTAGCGCAACGGTAGCGCAACGGTGGGGGTGGGGGGGAGCGACCCCATAAGCATTAACCTACCGGACCGTGAGTTTTTTGAGTCGCTGCAATTGGCGCGGTCGCCTTGGATGATTTTCCTGCAGTGCCTTTGCGATGCTGCTCCCCCGCCGCAGCAAGTGTCGCAG
>Ga0187872_10001805_pt1 | contig 20599 bp, 25 predicted proteins | sample June2016WEW_16_4_FD_132973 | JGI IMG/M metagenome (GOLD analysis project Ga0187872, IMG submission 132973) | Peatland microbial communities from SPRUCE experiment site at the Marcell Experimental Forest, Minnesota, USA - June2016WEW_16_40 | ecosystem: Environmental > Terrestrial > Soil >...
ACAACGCCGGACTTTGAGAAGAGTAGGTGAGGTTGGCGCGGCAGAAACCGCGCTACGGATACCGGCGATTGCATGTGCTGTTGAGCAAGCGTGGGCACTCGGCGAGTGTGCAGCGGATTTACCGGTTGTACCAGGAGGAACAGCTGATGGTGCGACGACTGAGGAGGAAACGACTGGTGCGTGCGGCGAGCCCCGGACGGCTGCTGCTTCGTTCCAACCAGGAGTGGGTGGTGGACCTCGCCTGCGATGCCCTGGCGACGGGACGCGGCATCGGCATCCTCGCCATCGTGGACGCGTTCACCCGCGAGTGTTTAACTCTGGAGGTGGATACGAGTTTGTCGAGTCCGAGAGTGACCCGCGCCTTGGAGCAAGCGATCGATCAGCGAGAGCTGCCGGAGCCGATTCGTTGTGACAACGGGCCGGAACTGACCTCGCGCCATTTTCTGGGCTGGTGCGAAGAGCGCAAGATCCAGTTGATTTACATTCAGCCGGGGCGTTGGCGGGAGGAATATAACAGCGAGCGACCCCACAGCAGTCTCGGCTATCGCACGCCCAACGAGTTCGCCGAAACGTTGAGATCCTCACTTCTACGTGGATGAGAAAATCGAGGCAGGTCAGCTGAAGCGAAGCTCCGAGAAGATGAACGCGAGCTCCGTCGTATCACCGACGTAATACCGCAGGCGATTGTCGTCCAGGATCCCTCGGGCGCCCCCATCTACGCCAACCAAGCGACGCTCGACTACACGGGTCTGGCCGCAGAAGATGTGGTCGCTCCGCACTTTCGGGAACGAATCTTCAACCCCGACGACCTGGAGAGATTACGCGAGGAGCGCAAGACTGCTCTCGCTCGCGGGGTTCCATTCGAAATTGAACAGCGGGCTCGTCGGAAAGACGGCCAATATCATTGGTTTCTTATTCGTTACAATCCCTTCCGAAATGACGAGGGCCAAGTGACTCGATGGTATGCGACGAGAACTGGCATCGACGACCGCATCCGAGCCGAGGAGAGGACACGAAACGAAAATTTTGGCGTTGCGAGAGCAAATCGATCATGACTCGATGTTCGAGGACATCGTTAGCTCCTCGGAAGCGCTACGGACGGTGTTACGCCAAATCGCTAAGCTAGCTTCTTCCGATTCGACAGTCTTGATTCTCGGCGAACCGGGTTTGGCGACATCTGAAACACGAACTGGCGAACGGGCGTCCGGATAACACGAACTGATGGAAACTCTGTGTGATCTTACGAAGAAGGCTCGTAAGCGAAAAGGATTGATTGCGTCTTTCGTGACCGCTTCCAAGCTGCCTTCTTGTTATGTTCCTGATGTCTATTAGTCATGCACAGCTCAATAATCGGGCTTGGTGAGAGTCTCTGAACTCAAAGCCCGGCCCATATAGGAGCTGGAAATCTCCTCCAAAGATCTTCCCTTGGTTTCTGGAACCAAAAAGAGGGAAAAAACAAAAGCACCGACGCAAAAGGCCGCAAAAGTCCAGAAGACTCCGGCAACTGACCCAAAATGCCGCTCGGAAAATTGCAAGAATGGCGGGAAAACCTGCGCTAGCACGAGTCCCAACACCGTGGACATGAAGGAAACTATAGCCATTCCACGAGCTCGAAGCCGGTTGGAGAATAACTCTGTAGTTATCAGCCATGGCAACGCTCCCAAGCTCAAGTCGAAAGCGACTCCACACAACAGGAAAGCTAACAGGACCCACACCGACATGGAATGTTTGAAGAAGAAAAGCCCCATCAAGAATTGGCCGAGCCCCACCCCCAAAATGCCGACCAACAAGAGGGAGCGTCGACCGAGTTTATCTACCAAATAAATAGTAAGGAGGGTACACACGAGATCTCCAACCCTGAGGATCACGGTGCTACCAATGGCGCTGGTGTCGGAAGACATGCCGGCGTCCAGGAAAATGGTAGGACCGTAATAGCTCAGGGTGCTCGGACCGGCGAGTTGTTGGAACACCACCAGTCCGACCGTGATCAGCAAGGCCATGCGGGCGCCGGGTCGAATAAGGTCGCGGTAGCTGCCGATATCCGATCCCAAGCTCTGGTTAATTTCCCGAATTTCCTTTGCCATGTGGTCCGCCCCTCCGACGCGAGTCAGGATTGTTCGAGCTTCCGGGACCCGATCCTGCATGACCAGCCAGCGTGGACTTTCAGGAATGAAGAAGAGGCCCACAAGGAAGATCATCATCGGCGGCGCCGCAGATGCGAACATCCAACGCCAACATTCGGGATTTGTGCCCAGAAAGCGGGCGATGACGTAAGTGGCGAGGTTCGCCAGAAGGGCGCCGAGAACGACAGCCAGAATGTTGAACGTCACCAAAGCCCCTCGTTTTTCGGCGGGTGCAATCTCCGAGATGTAGACGGGCGATGCAATGGAAGTCAGACCTCCGCCCACTCCTCCCACGATGCGAAATACATTCCAAATAAGCAAGGTCCTCGGCATCGTCGTGCCGAGGGCTGAAATAATCAGTAACACAGCGCCAAAGATCAGGGTACCTCTTCTTCCTATCCGATCCGTCAAGTACCCGGCCACTATCATGCCAGCCAGCATTCCATACCACGCGCTGGTCATCGTAAATCCCTCAATCCAAGCACCTCCGACCGTGTGAGAAAACAACACGACATGCATGCTGTAGATATGGAAGGACCTGCTCATGGAGAGAATAGCGCCGGACATCAGCATCAAGTCATAGCCCCCGTTGAAGCCACCCGCTGCCGCAATGGAGGCCAGGACATACACATATGTTGCTCTACGTACCTCAGTAGTGTCACTAGTAGTGTCACTCTTCATAACGGGTGGTGGCCTCCTACGGAAATTCTCTCCGCACCATAATTGAATGCCTTGGGCGGGATCGGCCACGTGACCCCCGACTCAGAAGGCCCTGGCACAGAGGAGGCATTTCCTCGACGATTTCATTGGCCGCTTTTTGCATCAGTCGGCGACAGCCAGATGGATCCGGTGAGATTCAGCGCTTCACTATGACAGCGCAGGTATGTGGTGCCAGCCGGATCTTGACCGGTAACCTATCTGCAGCGTCCAGCTTAAAAGGCTGGAGGACCTTGACGGGTTACCCTTCTCCGTCAGGCCAAGTGACCTCGGCGCTCTCCTCTTGGTTACCGTAGTTCACCACCACACAGGCCTTACCCGGCTCGCTGATCCCTTCAAAAACCGAATACCGCACATCCTTATCTGCTTTTACCTCTGCTCCGACCTTGTTCCAGAATCGCCCATAAAAAAGTATGTTTTGGTACTTAGTCCGGATCCGGATTAGCTCGCTGAGGTACCTCGCCAGCGGTCTCATCAAAGGCGCGTCAAGCGAGTCGTGATAGCGCATCGGACCCACGTGCCACACCGAGCCGTAGCGCATGCCATCGTTTATCGGGTCGAAGTCGCCCGGGCTTTCGGCATCGATCGTCGATACCCACTCGGGAAACGTGTACCGGAACGCAACATCCTTTGGGCCGAGATGGTATGTAACATGAATGTAAGGTAAGGTCCGGTCAACCAGGATTTCTGAGCACAACGCGAAGTTCGAGTGGATTTTACGGGCTTCCGACAACAGTTCCTTGTACGTTTCGATTACGCCGCCGATCAGAGATTTGTCAGGAGAGACTGTTAAGCGTGGATTAAAATCGAGCCAATCAATTGCGTTGGCCTTATCCAATTCCAGGCCTTCCACTCCTTCCCTTACCAGTTGCAGGTACTGGTCCATGAGGACCTTCCGAAACTCAGGATGAGCCGGGCTCACCAGCGTCAGTCCAGAGCACACCAACGACCTCGCCGGACCGGCTTTAAAAGCTCGGCAAGCGATCGTCCCTTGCCCAAACCCGGTTATCACTTGGTCCTCCGCCCAGCGTCCCCTCACGACGTACCGATTGAGCTCATTCTTGAACCATGGTGTCGCGGTGTCCGCAACTTGAATGTTTGCGAAGAGCACCAGATGGACGCCTATTCGACGAATATCGGCGAGTGCTTGGCGAAACTCGTCCAAGGTGCCGAGGCGTGGATCCAGCTGGTACTGCGGATAACCTCGGTCCCACCCGCCCACGTTCCACCCAGTGATTTGAAAAGTCGTTACGCCGTATTTTTTCGCGTCTTCCGCCAGCTTCGGCAGATCCTTAAACTGATGGACAATGACATCCTCAGAGTTGGAAAGCAATACTGTCTGCCATGCCATCTCCTTGCGGAGCCAAGTGGGCGGATGCTCAAGGCTGAAATGCTGATCGAACCACCTGCGATAGACCTCGCTTCCGCGGTGCCAGTCACCCAAGTGGACTTGGAGCGCGACCGGGCCCGAGCGAAAGGTGCCCTGATTGAGATAAGGGAAATTGACCCATCCCATCGTCAATCCGATCGGCTCATCGGGTGGAACGTCCGCGGCGGCTGGCCAAGTGTCGATCAAGGACTCCGTGTAGGGCGCACCTCCCGTAAACGGCCGTACCTCAACTTGGAGCGCGGTCAGGCGGGTTTCCGTGTCCTGGTTAGCATAGTAGAGGCCGATGTTAGCCTTCCGGTTGTAAGCATCCATCCAGCCCATCGTCATATCGCCGGGATATAAGTAGGTAGCGGAGTTGTACCGAATGCCGAGATTATAGGGGCGGGGGAATGCCACGAACAGTCCCGGCCCTTGGTCCTCGCCCGTACCGCCTCCAACGTCATAGATCCAGAGCGGGAGCAGAGTTTCTGTGCTGAGCCGGTCGTCCACCCCTTGCATCCCGCCGAGAATCCCGTAGTACACTTCTGCTAATTTGCGGTCAGTGGGATTGGCCACCTCGATAGAAAAATGCACCTGGTCTCCAACCGAGCGAATGGAATACGCAACGCTCACGGGCAAGATTTCTTCTGAGTTCTTTAGCGACTGGTAATGGCAAACAACGCCGTCTGCGGTCCGTTCAATACGGCTGACTTGTTGCTCTCGGCTGTTGAAGTATGAGGCCTCGTAATCCGCTTTGGGGAGCAAGAGCCGAAAGTTCTCGCCCAGCCGCGGCTCCTGGATGATCTCGAGTCTGGGACTCTTCCAAGTTGCACCAACCAAATTTCCATTACGTGCGTCCAGGCGCAACTGGCAGAGCGGAGTCTCGATGACCTCTGTTGATCGCAAATTCGACTTAGCTGTTGGTTTGCGTTCCAATACACTCACGTTGGTTATTCCTAATCTTGCACGCGTTGTCAAGCACCCGATTAGGTGGCCTCCAATGCGTCTGCCCGTCTAATTCCGGACCCCGGTCGATCGTTTGCATCGTGCTGAGTAAATAACCGTGATGAAAGAGAAGTTCTCGACCTGCATCAGGCGGAATTGAATGATCACAAAGCATAAAGCACCCTCCCTTTCGGACCGCCGTCTCGACGTGTTGGAGCCGCCCATTTGATTCGAGCTTATATTTCGCGATCTTAGATTCAGTAGTCCGTCCTGAGACTTCCGGCGTGGGCATAGCCGACTTAGCGGGCTTTCAGAAAGTCAGCGACACACTCAGGCACGGGATTGTTGCAACTACCGCCCACAAATTCTCTACGTCGCATTATTTGACTCGGCCAGGGATTTCGGCTCACCCCTGCGCCGAATGACAGGAAGCTCAGCGCCGGCATTTGTCCTGCATACGCTCATGTCGAAAGCTAAGAGTAGCCTAAGCATGGTTTGTCTGATGTTGTTTCGTACAGCTTGCACCCCCCTTCACCCAACGATTTTGGATGGCCCGAAGATCTGTCGGTGCTCTTCAAGGGCTTGCCACCGACTCCAGTCACCCTAGCCTCTAAAGGCAGGTGTATACGGTATGCTTAGTGCAATTGTCAAGCGAAAACCAAAATTTTGGTTCTGCACGAGAAAATCTGACGAGGTCCGCATTTTAAGCGGCCCTTCTGTAAAAACGATGAATTGGGTCCTGGTGGCGGCCAGCCGCTGCGCTTTCAGCAGCAGGTAGTTGAGGTCGCAATAACCGCGTCCTCGCCGCCGCAGCGCTTTGATGTTTCCATTTACGGCCTGCACCACGCCCAGCGGTACCTTGGTGCGTATTACGACGATGTGAATACTATTTGATATCTGCATAAATAATGCAATGGCTTAGCGCAAAAAAGAGGGCAGTCCGCAGTGCAGTATGCAGCCGCGCAGTTTCCGTGTTGAGATACGAATAGCGTTGAGCGAGCTGATGACGTCCTCAACCAACTCCTCCACATCATTGGGACAACCATCCCGCCCGTCGAAAATATTTTTAGGACGTGGTTGACAACTTTTCGAGGCGTAAGTAGAGTGAATGTATACCGTATATAATCTCAGGTTTCGATTAAAATTTAGCCCGCTTACCAAAAACGAAGGATCTGAGGGACCACGATGGGCGTTAAAGGAAAAACAGGGCTCTGGCTTCAGGAACCGTCCGAATGGAATGACGACGGATTAAGACTGACCTTCCGAACCACGGGCGGCGTCGACTTTTGGCGCAGCACATTGGTCAATACCGTCGCCGACAATGGCCACCTCTACTACAACGAGGCCAATGGTGATTTCACCGCTACGGTGCGCATCTCCGGCGAATACCGCGACCAATATGATCAGGCTGGCCTATTCGTCCGCCAGGATAAAGACAACTGGTTAAAGTGCGGCGTCGAGTACATCATGGGCAACTGGGCGGAGCGCTACAAGTACGATGGCAGTGCGCTTGTTGTCTGCTCAGGACTTACGACTAATGGCTGGTCCGAGTGGTCGCCGCTTCCGCAACTTCCCAAAAATCCCGATTACGTGTGGATGCAGGTAGTCCGCGAGGGTAAGACGTTCTTCGTTTCGTTCTCGCTCGATGGCAAGAAATACGAAGTGATCAAGCTCTTCGCCTTGCCGACCGCGAGCAAAGTGCTCGTTGGACGTTACGCGACTTCCCCTTCGGGCAAGGGATTTAACGTGAGCTTCGATTCTTATTCACTGGTGCAACCCGCGTAATTCAGGGCACTTCCATGGCGAAACAACCGAAATATTCGATTCTCGAATACGCCACGCTCAACCTGAGCTTCGCGGACGAACTCGCCGCTTTTCGCGAGGGCGGAGCTCAAGGCGTGGGCATCACCGAGTTCACCGGCCCCAAAGTTCGCGAGCGCGAAACCATGGTGGAAACACTTCGAAACAGCGGCCTTTCGCCCACGGTTTGCTGGCCCGCAGTGCCGTCCGTTCTTCCACTTACCCTGTTTGGTGGTCCGCAGGATCCGACGAAGCGCGTCGAAGCGCTGTGCGACGGAATCCGTAACCTGCATCCTTTCAATCCGATAGCCTGCGGTTGCGTCACCGGCGCCCAGGGAAAGTACGGCGACACAGGAGCGCGCAAGATCATTGTTGAAGGTTTGCGCGACGCCGCGGACGTGGCTGCAAGTTTGAATCTGAAGCTCGCCCTCGAACCGATTCATCATTCGATCGCGCAATGGTTTACCACGATCACCACCCTGCAACAGACCGTCGATCTCATCGAGGAAGTCGGCGCGCCCAATATTGGAATCAGTTTCGACACCTGGCACTCGTGGGATCAGCCAAACCTGCTGGAAGAAATCCGCCGTTACGCCGATCGCTTTTTGATTGTTCACATTGGCGACTACCGGAAGACGACGCGCAGCTGGTGTGACCGTGTTCTGCCAGGCGACGGCATCGCCAATCTTCCGGCGCAATTCGGCGCGCTCGAAGACGCCGGATACGACGGCTGGTACGAATTTGAAGTTCTCTCCGACAACGGTATCTACGGAAATGCTTTTCCGGACTCGTTATGGAGTTTCCCGCCAACTGAACTCGTGCGGCGAGGTCGGGATTCGTTCCTGCGTTGCTGGGAGAAGCGGGTCGCGCCTGAGGCGTAATAGTTCTTTTTTCGATCATTGCAACTTGTATGCAGGAGGCTGTTTTGGTTTCTCTGGGAAGCTCCATAAGCACGGTCGTGGGCCCTATTTCTCCCGACAAACTTGGGATTACTCTCACGCATGAGCATTGCCTGATCGATCTGCGCCCCTACTGGCGCGCTCCCGAGGAAGCTGCGCGCCGGAAGCCTGCGGAAGCCGCCGTTAAAATCACGACGATCGGCCAGAGCCGGCGGAATCCGCTGGGGAACCGCGACAATCTCGTTTTGTCCGACGAGGGGCTCGCGACCAAAGAATTGCGCGAATTTCGCGCACTGGGCGGAAGCACAGTGGTTGATCTAACCTTGCCCGATATTGGGCGCGATGCCAAGGCGCTTTGCTCGCTCGCCAAAGCGACAGAACTCAATATCATCGCTGGATGCGGGCACTACATCCAAATCTCTCATCCGCGGCAGCTCGCGGATGAGTCCATCGATTCGATCGAAGAGCGATTGTTGCGCGAAGTGCAAAAAGGCATCGGCGACACCAATATTCGCGCCGGTGTGCTGGGAGAAATCGGCACCTCCGCCCCGATTCACAAAGACGAAGAAAAAGTCCTGCGGGCCGCCGGCCGCGCGCACAAAAAGACTGGCGTCGCCATTGCAGTTCATTTATCGCCGACGGCGCGGCTGAACCAATGGATGGGGCCGGCTGTACTCGATATCATGGAGTCCGAAGGTGTGAATCCTTCGCGAGTCTTGTTATGTCATCTCGATAACATGCTCGCGCCCGGGGACGATTTCTCTGCTGCGATGAGCCTTCATCGCGATCTGGCTAAACGTGGTTGTTTCATTGGTTACGACGGCTGCGGCAAAGAGCATTACTTCCCCACCGGATCGCGAGCCGCGTTCCCTTCCTTCTGGTGCCCGCACGATCGGGAAAGGGCGAAAGCCGCGTCGATGCTTTACGAAGCCGGCTTTAGTGAACAATTGCTGCTTTCCCACGATGTCTGCTTTAAGATCGAACTCATCCGGTATGGCGGCTTCGGTTATGGACATATCCTGCGCACCTTCCGATCGAATCTGCAGGACTACGGACTTGGTTTGGAAGAGATCAACAAGATCATGACTGACAATCCGCGAAGGTGGTTGACTCCAGCAACTTAGAAAGGATTGCCCTAATCTTTTGTAGTACTATCCACTCTTGTCCAAATTAGCGTTTGAGCGGCGGCGGAAGAGCCCTGCTGCGGTTTGCGTTGAGAAGACGTAAAGCATCGGGAGGACTACCACCGCCGCGACACGAGTATCCAGCATTTTCAGCCAGATGTTGCAGTTGTTGTCGCGCGCCGAGTTCGAGCGCGCGGTCCTCGAGGACCGGGCCGAGCGCCCGCGGGTTCAGTTGTTGGGGACAGTTCGTGGCCATGCCGTTCTGCCACCTGGGTCGGGCACAGTCGCTGCCCGAAATCTGCGGCGGTCTGGCCGCCAGCGAAGGCAAATTGCGGCATCTCGGCCTGCCCGATGCGCCCAAACGCTCTACTCTGGCTTATGGCAACGAAACACCGTCCCTGGCAGTTGTACCGTGCGGTGTTCTATCAACTGCTTGGTCGCTGCCGCGAAGTCGCCGCACGTCATGGGTTCCGCTTCAAGAACCAACTGCTCTCCCTCGACGCTGCCCTGATCGAACTCTGCGCCAGCGTGTTTGACTGGGCGCTGTACCGCCGCACCAAAGACGCGGTGAAATTGCATCTGCTGCTCGATCATCAGGGGCTTCTGCTCCGCTGCGCCCTCATCACCGCAGGCCGCGCGCATGAAAGCCGACGGCGTCTACTTCGTCACCCGCATGAAGGACAACGCCGACTATGGCGTCGTGGAGCGTCGCCCCGTGCTCGAGGGCGGCTGCGTCCAGCGCGACGAAATCATTTTCCTCTTCAAACTGGCCCGCACTGGCGAACGCGATCTGTTCTTGCGCCGCCTCGAGGTCTGGGACGACACCCAGCAACGCACTCTTGGTGTTTCTCACTAATCATCGCCCACTTCACCTCCATCATCGCCCAAATCTATTGCCAGCGCTGGCAGATTGAACCCTTCTTCGAGAGCTCGACATGGTGCACTCCTTCGGATGTTATGGAATTTCAAGAGCCAATTGCGCTGAATCGACCGTTGGTGCGGTCGCTGGATGGTTGCGTTCGGCCAGACATCGCTCGACGTCTGCTCTGCGCATGATCCAAGGTGCGCCCACGCAAGCTTGTGTCGCCGGCATCTGTTTCAACCGAATCAGCCGCAAGACGGTGGTCGGTGTGACGCCGAGAACATCGGACGCTTCACTGATAGACATTTCGTTGCGGGTTTGCCGTTCCCCCTCACCGTAGACCAGGATCGCATGGTGGCTGCGCAGGGAGCAGACACGCTTCGCCGTCCATATTTCTCCGTGTGCGCCGAACATCACGCAACACGCGTGATCGCGATTGAGGACGTACCCAGAGCGCTGATGCCAAATCACGCGTGGACGGGGATATCGCGCCAGTAACTCGGCGCCACAATGACCACAACGCAGTAGCCCAGCAAGCGGGGCTTCGCTATGCTTGACCGGACCACGCACCGCACCACCTCTCGCGTTTTCATTGTGGGCAATCATCGTCTGATTGCTCTGATAAACGTCCCAGTCAATGTAACCTTCATGATGATCCAAGATCAACGCCCATTCCTCGCGACGGCGCCGCACCTGCCGTAGAACTCGCTTCTGCCCCGCTTCCAGCCGCACCACCGTCTTGCTCCGTCCATAGGTGTAGGCCCCGGCGTAAATCGGGTTCTTCAACACGCTGTGCACCGCGTGGTACCGCGCGGGCTGCCAAAAGATTTCGCACGCATCTTCTGGTCCGCGAACGATGGGCAATTGGATCTGCTGCTGATCCAGCCAGAAGTAAACCTGCCGCATGCTGCCCAACTCCGCAAACTTGCGAAAGATCAGGTCGATGGTAGATCGGACCCTGGCATCGGGATCTTTCTCGATGCGATCATCCGCTCCCTTGACGTAGCCGATCGCGACGCGTCGAACCAAGGCGCCGCGCTGTGCCTTCTGCAAAAGCGCCGCCTGCGCACGCTCGCGGAAGGTCGCGACTTCCATCTCGCTGATCGTACCCTTCATCCCCAACAACAATCGATCGTTCGTGAGTTTGGGATCATAGATGGTCTCGGCATCGATCAGCAGGGCACCCACGATACTGCAGAAGTCCAGCAAGGTATGCCATTCCCGACCATTGCGTGCCAACCGCGACGCCTCAATGCAGAATACGGCGCCAACCTGCCCATCGCAGAGCGCGCGCAACAGGCGTTCAAACCCCGGGCGGCGTGTTCCGTCTCCCGAAATTCCAAGATCGTCATCGATGACATCGATGTCGAGCCAGCCCAGCGCCCGTGCACGATCGGCCAGGCCATATTGGCGACGTTTACTTTCCAGGTTGTATTTCACTTGATCCGGAGTGGACTGACGGATGTACACACAGGCCCGCCGGGCAAGGTGATTCGCGGTGATCTTATTCATCGCCGGCCTCCCTCTGGATCCTCTCGGCCAGCGCCTGCATCCATTGCACCAGCGCCTGGCGGAGCTGGTCTTGCACATCCAATGGGAGTCGTACGACCGCGGGAACGGCGGGAGCCTCGTCGAACAGTTGTCGTTGGCGTTTTCTTCGGAGCTGCGGCATCGTGATTCTCCTCGGGCGGATTGTGCACACACGAGGAGAGGCAAGTCACGGAGACACGGCGCAACTCGATCAGCACGCGTAGCGGCAGGCGCGCAAAGACCAGTTTCGCGTTCGCAGCCTCGGGACGTGTCATCCAGACCGGCACCGCCAACGGCCTGCCGTCGGTGCGCCGTACGACATAATAGGACTCGTCATGAAGCTCCTAGAACCTGATCACCGGCAGGCTACGGGTACGCAAGGGATGGAAGCGATCGTAGATCGTGACATCAGCAACGCGTTGTTGATGGGCAGTATGTCGTTCAGTTGTTGAAGCGGCTGAAGCAAAACCTGCGCACCAAAACTTTCGTCGGCACCTGCGCCAAGGCCCCGCAGATTCAGGTCTGGACCGCGCTGATCGCTCTGCTCCTGCTCGAGTATCTGCAACTTCGGGCTCGCTTCGGCTGGAGCCTGTCCAATCTCGCGGCTTTGCTGCGCCAGCAACTACTCGTCTATCGCGATCTGTTTCAGTTGATCGATCAGCCCTTCACCGCCACCGCTGCTCGATCCCGCTGCCGAGCAGATTCCGCTTTCTTGGTCCAGCAACTTGGACAGCAGAACTGCCAAACCTCAACCTGTAACCCACCCCGGAAACCTCAACATGCCTCGATTTTCTTTACGCTCGCGCCTCAACTCCAGCTAATTTGGATACCAGTAAGTACTGTTGTATACTGTCTGCGGATTCCTAATCTCTGCCGATTCTTTGAGACACGATGGTGGGAAAAGAAAAAGTCAATGGAAATAGCCCACTGAGTTTAGATCTGATGGACGTTCGCACCTTGAAGGAGCAGATCACAAAGCTGCTTCGCGGCGCGATCCTCTCGGGTAAGATTCGCCCGGGCCAACGCCTGAATGAAAGCGAATTGGCTCGCGATTTTGGACTGAGCCGCATTCCCGTGCGTGAGGCCTTACAGCACCTTCAGCAGGACGGTTTAGTGGTCGACGTTCCGCGCCGCGGCAAATTCGTCATCGATCTCAGTGAAGAGAAAATTCAGAAGATCAACAGCCTGCGCCTGATTCTGGAGGCGGAAGCTCTGCGCCTCTGCCGCGCGAAGATGCCTGCCGAAGGCTTCCAAGCTCTGGCCAGCCTGGTTGCCAAAATGGAGCATTCGCGTGAAGTTTCGGAAGTCGAAGCATCTGCCCTCGATATTGAATTCCATCGTTTGATCTGGCGTCACACGGGCAACGAATATCTCGCTAAGACTCTCGAGAGCATTACTATTCCACTTTTCGCACACCGGGTATTGTGGCGCTTGAATCGCGAGATGCTTGGCTGGGCTTCGATCCTGCCGAATCATCACCGCATGTTATTGGAATTCTTGCAGGGAAAATCCACCAAGTCGGCTGAGGAAGTAATCATGGAGCATCTCAGCTATCGTTACAATGCGCCTGAAAAGTTCTCCAGCCTTGCGCTGGACAAGACTGCGGCGCGCCGTTAGTTACCCGATCAGTAGTTTCTCACGCCGAATACTTCCGGATTTACGACATTGTCGGGGATTTTTCCTGTAAGCACGGCTGCCATTCCCTTGCTGACGGCGGCAAACGTGGCCTGCGCGGCTCTTTGCGAAAGGCCCATTACATGGGGAGTACAGATCACATTGGGACGCCGAAAAATAGGATGAGATGTGTCCGGCGGCTCCTCTGGGTATACGTCCAATCCGACGGCAGAGAGACGGCCGTGAGCCAACGATTCTTCCAACACATCCAGGCCGGCAAGAAGCCCGCCGCGCGCCAGATTAATCAGGATCGCTCCCTTTTTCACCCGCTCTAACCTCTCGCGATTGATCATCCCGCGCGTTTGCGTATTCAAAGGCGCATGCAACGAAATAAAATCGGACTTCGCGAGCAGTTCCTCAAGTTGAACGAGTTCGGCGCCCGAGTGTTCCGCAGTTTGCGGAGATATAAGTGGATCATAAGTAAGAATGCGCATTCCGAAATTCTTCGCCAAGCGTGCAACTTCACCGCCGATGCGCCCTAGTCCAACGATACCGAGCACTGCTTCTTCCAGATCGCCTAGGGCAAATTCCTCCCGCGCCTCCCATTGACCATTGACCATCTTGACATCGAATTCTTTCAAGCGCTTGGCGCAGGCCAGAATCATGCAGAGCGTTCCTTCGGCGACCGCACGCGCGCCAGCGCCTGGAGCGTAAACTACAGGAATGCGCCGGCGCGTCGCCGCCTTGAGGTCGATGCTGTCATAGCCGGAGCCAGTTCGGCCGATCACACGCAGGTCTGTGCCGGCATGAATCACGGACCTCGAAATCTGTGTCATACCGCGCGCGATGACCGCAATGGTTCCCTTCATCAGGGCAATCAGGCTCTGCTCATCCGTGTTGCGGGTCACCTCGACCTGCCCGAATGAACTCAACAATTCCTCAACGATCGGTAGCGTCGTTCCTGTCACCAAAATTCGGCCTTTACTCATATCAGTCAAGCTATGCACTTTCCTCCGAAGTGAGAATGCTTCTCAATTTTTGCGAGTGAACGTTTTTTCCCGGTCGCCGTATCCAGCGCGGGAACGTGTCTGTAAACAGTATGCTGATACAGATTGGCAAGCTGTTTTCCCTTATTTCTGATCTTTTAAGAATTGAGCAGGGACTTCAGGGTGGCGCGCAGAGCGGATTTCCTTCGCCAGTTCGGTGGTGATTTTTACGAGAATGCTGAAATCGCCACCTAAAACCAGCCCGTTCACACCCTTCTCGAGCCATTCCGCGGCCTGGCGCGCATCTTCGACTCCGATGCCGATGAACAAATTGGTTTTGCGTGCCTTTGCAACCACTCTCTCCATGGCCTTTTTGACCTCGGGATGCCCCGGCTCGCCCATGTGGCCCATCGAACCGGAAAGATCGTAGGGACCGAAAACGATTCCCGTCAGCCCGGGAACGGCAAGAATCTCGTTAATGTTATTGATGGCATCGATATGCTCGATCTGCGCAATCACGATGATCGATTCGTTTGCTTTTTTGCAAAATTCCGGACCGACGTGGCGTCCATAGTCGGAGGGGCGCTTTGGCCCGAAACCGCGGATTCCATCAGGAGGATAACGGCACGCCGCGACCGCATTTTTCGCTTCTTCCGCGTTGCGCACCATTGGAACGATGACGCCTGCGGCTCCGATGTCCAGAACGGGCTTGATGAGCACCGGATCATTCCAGCGCACCCGCACCAACGGCGCCGTATCGCTTCCCTTGGTAGCCATGATGTGTCCCTGCACGGTTTCGAGACACATTGCGTTGTGCTCCATATCGATCCAAACGAAGTCGAGCGTCGTACAGAGCGACTCGGTCACTGCGGGATCATTGAAGCTAATTCCCAGGCCCAGACATGGCTGCCCGTTGCGAATTTTGTTTCTGAACTTATTAGCGTTCTCCATATTTTTTGGTAAGCCTACCTCCCCAACCCAAAGCCAAAGTCAACAACAACAAGCCACCCTGCCTAACCGTTCGCATCATTGATCCTCCTTTGCGCCGCTGATCTGCGCTTCACGTATGATCCAAATCCCCGAGCTGAACACTCTTGTGTCCTTTTACTTCGAAGTCGAAAGCCCCCGTAACGAAAAAACGCTCCAAATCCTGGGAAGGCTTGGCCGCTACCGCCATCCTAGACTCCAGACACATGTGTATACGGTATGCTGACTCGATTGTCAAGCGAAATAAAACCGAATGTTCTGGGAATTATATACTTGACTCCATGAAAGGAATCAACAACTTATGATGGACAAACAAGGGTGGTAGAGGGATGTTCACAGACCCCTTTGTGGCAAGCGTCCAAAAATATCTCTCTCGAAACTCGCTTTGCGCGTTCCAGCGCACGGGTGTGTTACTTGCCAGAGATGCGGCGGTGGTTGTCCCTCCTGTCGTCCAGACCTGCATCGCTTCTGTAGAAAACGGCTAGGGAATCTGCTTGACAACCACTAGAATACGGTATACAGATGTTGGGGCTGAGCGCATCTGCGAAAGCCGCCGAAAAAGCATGGATCTTCCGCTGGAGTCAGTTAGAGGTTCCAGGAACCAGTGTCGTCCGGCGCATGGTTGTCCTTATCGCTCCGAGCGAGGCAGCCCCGGGGTCGGATACGAGCGGAGAACCTGTAGAGCGCCGCGAGTACATATAATGCGACGCAGACGGTTTTATGTCAAAGCTGCCCAATCGCGCCTCAACCTTTCACAAATGTTTTTGGGGAATTCTAAGTGCTAGAGATCAAGCCAAGGTTAATCGCCGCTAGCCCGTTTTGCGTTCCGGGTTTCGAGTTACTTTCCGCCTACGACTGTATCTCGAGGGCTGGAATACGAATGGTTGAAGTCCCCGCGATTCTCCCCCACATATCGATCGCGTATTGTGTTCCCACGCTGACACCCGAAGTGATGGATGACCGGGCCCTGAAGATGCTGCGAGACTATTTTGCTAGCAAGGAACTGGAACCGCTAACTGTGGCGACTTTCTGTGATCTCACAGACTCGAGACAGACTCAGCCTGTACTCAGGCGCATCAAATTTGCACAAGAACTCAGGGCACGCTATTTGATAGCCGACGTTTCCGAATTGCCGTCGGAGTTTGCTCTCCGTCAAAAGGCTATCACTCAGATCAACGAGATTGTCGATTACGCGGACGACCTCGGCATTCGGATCTGCCTGGAAATACACGATGGACCTACAAGGTGCGGTAAGACTGCGCTGCAGTTCCTCACAACCGTCAACAACCCCAAGCTTGGCATTAACTATGACACGGGTAATGTTTTCTATCTAAATGGGAACGTTGATCCTGCGGAAGACATTCAGTGTATCGTTTCTAGAGTCACCCACGTTCACCTTAAAGATACTTCGGGCAAAAAAGGTGAGTGGGAGTTCTGTACTCTCGGCACAGGCCGCGTGAATTTTAAAAGAATATTCGAGGTCCTCGATCAGGCCGGCTATGAAGGGCCTTACAGTCTCGAAATTGAGGGAAGGGAGGGTGAAGACTTCAATCGGACTCAATGTGTGCAGAGGATCAAGGACTCTTTGGAGTACCTTACAACAGCGGGACTCATTCCGAGACCCTCCTCCAGATTGACGTGAACCTTCGTGCTGCCACAGCCCATTCGTAGTATGCGCTGAACCTCGATATGGAAGAGAGTGACGCCTTCGAGACGAAAGGAAATGTCCACTTGCGATTGCTTGGGGGCGACCTGAGGAAGGTAACTCGGTTCGTCCTCCTGGTCTTGGCCGCTTTGCTCGCTGCGGAGTTCTTGCAGGTTTTGTCAGCACAAGAGAAGGTTGTTACTAACCCCGTAGCTGGAAACTCGGCAGCGATTAAAGAGGGCGCGTCGCTCTTTCGCGCCAACTGTTCGCCGTGTCACGGACTAAACGCGACAGGAGGCGGTAGGGGGCCAGATCTAAGCGCGAATCGCTGGACGCACGGAGCGACTGACACGGATATTTTTCGCACGATTACCCAAGGGGTCCCGGGAACCGAAATGCCCGCCAATGGGTTTGAAGATTCGGAGGTCTGGGCGATCGTCGCCTATCTTCGTTCTTTTGCTCCTCCGAAGGAGATTGTAAGCGGTGACATTGCAAAGGGCGAAAAGAGTTTCTCCAGCAAAGGATGTCCGCGATGCCACATGATAAAAGGACGGGGCGGCTTGCTCGGTCCTGATTTGTCACGCGTTGGCGCGTCACGCTCGGCTGCCTATCTGATGGATTCCATTCGCGACCCCAGCAAGGATTTGAGCGATGGCATGCTCGATCCTAACAATCAATGGGGTCTTCCGCTCGTTTACGACACGGTAACCGTAGTGACCACGAGCGGCCAGAAGATAAAAGGCGTTGCCAAAAACGAGGATACGTTCTCTGTCCAGTTGCTCGATACCGACCAGAATTTGCAGTTTTTCGCCAAGAAGGACCTCCGTCAAGTGATTCACGAAAGGAAGTCCTTAATGCCGGCGTATTCCGAGCAGGTGCTGAGCGCGGACGCATTGCGGGATCTAGTTGCCTATTTGCAAAGTCTGCGTGGAGACTGAGAAATTGTTTCGGCCGTTCAAACGTCCCTGTCAAGCTTGTCGGATACAACAAGGAAAAGTGATGAGAAGGACTGCACTTCGGGTGGTAGTTTTCCTAGGATTATTGACGAGTGCGTCCTCGCAAGTGAGCTACCAACGTGTACTCGATGCGGCTCGAGAGCCCCAGAACTGGCTTACTTATTCCGGCCGGTACGCGGGATGGCGATACAGCGGACTGGATCAGATCAATGCGGCCAGCGCGTCTCGTCTTGCCATGCAGTGGGTTTTCCAAGTTGGCGACCTCGGTTCATTCGAGACAAGTCCGATCGTTGTAGACGGGGTGCTTTACGGTACCGGGCAGAACGATCGAGCCTTCGCCTTGGATGCGCGTACTGGCCGGGCAATCTGGCGGTATCAAAGAAATCTTCCTGACAAGATTCAGCCATGCTGCGGCATGGTAAACCGCGGCTTCGCAATTCTCGGCGACAGGCTTTTCATGGCCACTTTGGATGCCCACGTGATCGCGTTGGACACGAAGACGGGAAATGTGGTTTGGGACGTGACCGCCGCCGATTACCGCCAAGGCTATACGTTCACCGTTGCGCCGCTGGCAGTAAAGAATCAAGTGATTGTCGGTGCGTCCGGGGGCGAGTATGGAATTCGCGGCTTTGTAGATGCTTATGATGCAGCGACCGGCCAGCGAACATGGCGTTTTGAAACCGTGCCGGGCCCCGGCCAACCCGGGCATGAGACCTGGGCCGGTGACTCATGGAAAACTGGCGGCGCTCCTGCCTGGCTTACCGGAACTTACGATCCGGAGTTGGACTTAATCTTTTGGCCGACGGGAAATCCATCGCCGGTCAACTATGGCGGAGATCGGCATGGAGACAATCTTTACAGCGACTGCATGCTGGCTCTCGACGCCGACACAGGAGAACTGAAATGGTACTTTCAGTTCACTCCGCACGATGTGCACGATTACGATTCCACTGAGATTCCTGTTCTCATCGATGCAGATTGGGCCGGCCAGCCTCGCAAGCTGCTGATTCAGGCCAATCGCAACGGATTTCTCTATGTGCTCGATCGCACGAACGGAAAGTTTCTCTCCGCCAAAGCCTACGGCCCTGTCACTTGGGCTAAAGCGATCGGCCCTGATGGCAAACCCGTCATCAACGCTGCTGCAGTACCGAGTGCCACAGGAACTCAAGTCTGTCCGGGGGCAAGCGGGCTCACCAACTGGTTTTCGCCGTCTTATGATCCCGGAACAAAACTTTTATATGTAGCCACGTCAACGGAATGCGACATTTTTACCGAAGCAGCACAGTCATATCGCGCGGGGCACGATTTTATAGGTAGTGTCGTAGTTCCTGATCCAATCGTGAGACCGTCAGGTGCACTTAAGGCTCTCGATCCTCTGACGGGAGCAGAGAAATGGGAGTTCAAATATTTCAGCAGTCCACACGGGGGCGGACTTTCGACTGCAGGTGATGTTGTGTTCGCCGGCGATTCAGACGGTAACTTCATAGCTCTCCATGCCCGTACCGGGCAAGAGTTGTGGCACGTCCAGTTGGGCGCTGCGATCTACTCCACTGCTGTGAGTTATCAAGTCGATGGCAAGCAATATGTCGTCATCCCAGCGGGGTCCGCGCTTTTTGCCTTCGCTGTTTTCTGAACACTAGCAACGCCCAGAACTCAACAACATTCAACTTGCGGGATCGTTTATATTGTCACGGTTATACCCAGTCGAGACACCCTCCGCCAAGACGGCCCCCGGGGTTGTGAGCCCAATCCTCTTCGAAGTGATCCGCAATGCCCTCCCCGAAGCAACGGAAGAGATGTCTGCATCTCTGCGGAGGACGGCGTATTCGACGAATGTCAAACCCAGGTTGGATTACTCGGCGGCATTTGTTGGTGCGGACGGTTCAGACTGGCGTTAATAAGTATTTGCAATAACTTAACAGGTCTTAGGTGGCTGCGTAAGTCCTTCAAAGTTCGCGAGCGGCGTGCTCATCTTGCGGCCGGGATCTTGGGCTCGAATTCGCCGAGTCAAGGTCAAAATCGACGAATAACGCATTATGAGAAGGCGCTCCGGCCTCGGCACCAGGAAGCTGGCAATTCCTTCCATCCGGAATTCTCTGCCGTTACAGGGAACTCAGGGTCCGTAACTACTTGAAAAAGCAAAGAGCGCGGATGGCTCCCCTGAGTGCCCTGAAACGCCCTCGGAAACGCTTACCGAACCCTTAACGAACCCACGCCATCGGCACAGGGCTCGCCGGAGTTTCGCTCTCCTAGTTCTGATTGAGAGTCAGGTAAGGCTCTGACATCCAAACTCTATCAAGTTTAACAAGGTTCGACTGTGGTTCGATCGGCCCGATGGCCCGTTTGGTTTTCTCGTCCTGAATCGAATGTGCGTTAAGGCTGGCAGTATCCAGATTGCTCATTGTCCACTCCTCATTTCGCATCGGATTGTTTCAGACAATGGAAATGAGAGTCAACGTCTGGAGCGTGTTGAGCGGCCCACGTTTCATGGCCTACAGTTTCGCTGATGCCTGCACTGGTTGGAACACTTCTCTTCGAGGCTGAGCCAAACAGGGAATGTTGGCATGAAGCCGGTCAGCTTGTCCAACTGTTCCAGTTCATCGGCGTCTCTACGAAGGTCACTTGTGTTGATCTTTGACCCGCCAAGGCTAGCGATCAGCGAACAAGCAATCGAGTTGTTGAACTTGATTAGAACTGGTCTCATAAATGGTGGTTGAACCTGCTTAGCTATTTTCTGCGTGTAGAAAAACAGGCAGAAGGAGGGCATGCGAGGACGATGGGAACTCAGCGATGCCCAGTGGTCAACTGATCGAACCTATCTTGCGACCGAAGCGACGCTGCGATGGTCGAGGTCGTCCGTACAAGGAAGCCATTGTGATCGCCGTCCAGAATGAGAGCGGGAAGCTGGTGATGGAGTCCGTGATCGAAACCAAAGCCAGCAGCATTCTGCAGTTTCTCCACGGTCTACGGGGCGAGCTGCATGTGACCTGGGAAGAAGGCACCTGGGCGGCCTGGCTATATGATCTGCTGCAGCCACAGGTG
>Ga0187872_10001807_pt1 | contig 20581 bp, 20 predicted proteins | sample June2016WEW_16_4_FD_132973 | JGI IMG/M metagenome (GOLD analysis project Ga0187872, IMG submission 132973) | Peatland microbial communities from SPRUCE experiment site at the Marcell Experimental Forest, Minnesota, USA - June2016WEW_16_40 | ecosystem: Environmental > Terrestrial > Soil >...
CCTCGCACACCTGCGGCTGCGGCTGCAAATAGGCGGACATTCCGAGGCGGCAGAGTCGCCCATACACGAAGAACATGAAAGACAACGTCTACAAACTCATCGAACTCACCGGCACCTCGACCGCTTCGGTTGAGGACGCCGTTGACAAGGCCATTAAACGCGCCCACAAAACCATCAAGAACTTGTGCTGGTTCCAGGTGGTCGAAACGCGCGGCGCCATCAGCAAGGGAAAAGTGGATCACTGGCAGGTGACCATCAAAGTCGGCTTCACCGTGGAAGGTTGAGCGCCGTTGGCCCTGGGCATCGCAGCACTGATTTTAACTTTATGAGCAAAGAAAACATGACCACAGAATCGAATATCACCCGCGAACAGATGATCCAGTTGTTGAACGAGGACTTGGCGGGGGAATATCAGGCCATCATTGCCTACACCGTGTACAGCCAAGTATTGAAAGGCGCCGCGTACACGGACATTGCGGGGGAGTTGGAAGTCCATGCCGGGGAAGAACTGGCTCACGCCATCAAAATTGCCAGGCAAATTGATTATCTGGGCGGCATGCCGGGCGTGACGCCCAAGCCGGTTAAGACCTCAAATGACCCAATCGTCATGCTGCGCGCGGATCTGGAAAACGAACGGGCCACGGTGGGGCGTTATCGCGAGCGCATCCGGCAGGCGGAAGCGATGGGGGAATTTGCGCTAAGCGAGACACTGCGAGCGATCATCGTGCAGGAGCAGGAGCACGAAATCAGTCTGGCTGCGGCGCTGGACATTGAGGTGCCGCCCGCAATAAAGCCGGTAGAGGGAAAAAATGGTCAAAACCGCGTGAAGGACGCCCAGTCCTCGAGGAATGCGGCACTTGTATGAAACCCTTATCCGAAAGCGATCCTATTCACCACACGCAAAAAATCAAGGCTCAGATGAGCCAGCTCATTGAGCATTTGCGCGGAGACGTTGGAAAAGTCACGGAGCCGAAGGCCCAGGCCCTGTTCGAGACCTCGGCGGAAGTGCTCACCGGTCTGGTCAAAGCCTTTGACGATTACGAGAGAAAAAGGGAGGCGGCATGGCGAACCGAGCCCACGACCTCCCGCCCGAAAGAGAGAACCACACCATAAACACGGAAACCAAACTCACGTCCAGCCAATCGCCTCCTGCCGTCGTCCTCATCCGCCTGATGGTCGGCACGGTATTCTTCCTGGAGGGCATCCAAAAGTTTCTTTATCCCGAGGCGCTGGGTGCTGGTCGGTTCGCCGAGATTGGGATTCCTGCGCCGGGGGTAATGGGGCCATTCGTCGGCGTGGTGGAAACCGTTTGCGGCATGCTCCTGCTTGTCGGCTTGTTCAGCCGCTTGGCGGCGATTGCGCTGCTCGTCAACATCTCCGTGGCGATCCTCTCGACGAAAATCCCGATCCTGCTCGGACACGGATTCTGGACCTTCACGCTGGCCAAGCTTCCACGCTACGGGTTCCTGAGCATGATGCACGAAGCGCGCACCGATTTCTCGATGCTGCTGGGGTTGGCCTTTCTGCTCATCGCGGGTGCGGGCGTCTGGTCGCTAGATGCTGTGTTCGCGCGCGGGAGGATGAACCGTGAGGCAGCCAAAACGAACACATCACTGAATTTCCCGACTACTACACCCGGCTGGCAAAAATGAAAGCAAAACCCATGACGTCCCGTCCAAAAAAAAGAACCACCCATGCCTCAAGGCGATAAATCCAGTTATACCGACAAACAGAAGCGTCAGGCGGTCCACATCGAAACCGGCTATGAGAAAAAAGGTTTGAGCGTGAAAACCTCGGAAGCGCGGGCTTGGGCCACCGTCAACAAACTGGATGGCGGCGGCAAAAAGAGCGGCTCCGGCCGGAAGAGAACTCATTAAAATTATGCCAGCATTAACCACCAAACAAATCAGCCTTCATTTAAAAGACATCCCGAATTGGTCGAAACGCGCTCAAACCATTGTTCGGACATTTAAGTTTGAAGGGTTTTTAAAAAGCATTGATTTTGTCAACCGGATCGCCCGGAAAGCACAAAAAATCAATCACCATCCGGATATTGACATTCGTTTTGACAAGGTGACGCTGACGCTGACCACGCATGATGAAGGAGGAATCACCGAAAAAGATAACTTCCTCGCCCGGGAATGCGATGGGGTTTTCTCCGAGTTTTTTGTGTTGTGATCAACGCCGACTCCAATCCAAACCCATGAAATTCTTTCCGATCGTGATCCTGGGCGGAGGGGTGGTTGCCGGATATGCGGCCAAGGAGTTCGTCGCCCAAAGCGGCAAAAAGGGGGACTTGGCCATCGTAACGGCAGAGAATGCGTTGCCTTATGAGCGTCCTCCTCTGTCGAAGGGTTTTCTGGCCGGCAAGGAAGAGGCCAGCGACCTTCAAATTTCTGAGACCGCTTTTTATCGCAAACATGGGGTTGCTGTTTACCGCAATTTCCTGGTGGAGAAAGTGGATTTTCGCCGCCGCCGTCTCCAAAGCGCTTCCGGCAAAGTCATTGCCTTCGATCAATTGCTCATTGCCACGGGTTCGACAGTTCGTCGGTTGAAGGTGCCAGGAGGCGACCGGCCCGAAGTCTTTTATCTTCGGCAGATGGAAGATTCCCAGGCGATCCGCACGCAGATCAAACGAGGACAACGGGCCGTGGTGATCGGATCAGGCTTTATTGGAATGGAGGTTGCCTCAGTTCTGGCAAGCCAGGGCGTGCATACCACCATGGTGTTTCCCGACGATCGGGTCTGGAAGCGACTGTTCACGCCGTCCATCTCAACTTTTTTTGAGCGTCAGTTTGCCGGGCATGGCGTCACCTTCATCAAAACCGACAAGGTGGTTGCCTTGACGCATAAAGACCATGAGTGTCAGGTCGTGTTGGCATCGGGAAATCATGTGCCCACGGATTTCGTCGTGGCGGGAATTGGAGTAACCCCGACTGTCGAACTGTTTCACCGGACAGCACTGGACACGAGCGACGGCATCAAGGTCAATGGATTCCTTGAGACCACGGTGCCGGGCGTTTGGGCCGCTGGTGATATCGCCAATTACCCGGATCAGATCTTTCATCGTCCCATGCGGGTGGAACATTGGGACAATGCAGTCGAGCAGGGACGGGTGGCGATGCGCAACATGATGGGAAAACTTCAGCCGTTTATCCACGTTCCTTATTTTTTCTCGGATGTTTTTGACCTCTCTTATGAGTTTTGGGGCGATGCGGAAGACCATGACCAGGTAGTTTATCGGGGCGATATGAATCAAAAGCAACTCAGCGTCTGGTGGCTTAAGAAACAAACTCTTTGTGCCGCTTTGATCATGAATCGTCCGGAAGAGGAGCAGGCGCTCGCCCCTCGCTGGATTTTGCGACGCACAAAATTGAACGCGAAATCGCTCAAAAACGCGCGCAACCTGAAGGCACTGGATACCTCCTTTGGTCGCCATCAGCAGCACTACATTGTATCATGAATCTACCACCGCCCATTCAGCCGGTTTCCGCGCGGTTCCCCGCGTTGGAAGAACAGGAAATTATTCTCGCGTTTTTCGATCCGGAAGCCACGGAAGTGAATGTGGCCGGTAATTTCAATAACTGGTCCCCTACTGCCACGCCGCTGAAAGACACGGGCGCTGGAAAATGGGTTGTTCGGTTGATGCTCAGGTCCGGCCAGTATGAATATCGTTTCTTGGTGGACGGCCGATGGAGCGAGGATCCACAGGCTGCGCAACGTGCGGCCAATCCTCATGGCGGCTACAATTCGGTTTTCACCGTGCCGTTGGCAGTCAAGACTTCGATTTTGTGAATACCAAGGTCACAGTCCAATTGCTTGTGGCGACGTTATCAGTTGCTTGGGTTCTGACCGGCTGTCAATCGCCGCCGGCTGAGTCTCCGTCCGGAAGCAGTGTCCCGCTATCAACTCGAAACAATTGCTACAGTTTGCTCCATCAACTCTTGGACGAGCAAAAGGACGTCAGCATTCTGCGCTTCATCAAGAAGGAACATTCCGATGTCAAGGACCTGATCAAGAGAATCGCCGCTGCTTCCGGCACTGGATCTCAACTGTTGGAGGAATTTGCCAAACATGATCCTTCGATCAATCTACAGGACTTCCGGCTTCCGCCAGGGGAGGCATCCACCCGCGATGCGATTGCTTCCACCAAGAAGAAGGAACTATTGGGTCAAACCGGTGACGCATTTGAGTTGACGTTGCTTTTGACCCAAACCGAGGCGCTAAGTTACGCCTGCAACCTGGCAAAAGTCGCGGGCGAAAACGAGTCTCAACCGGAGCGCGCGCGCGCACTGGCAGGCGTGAGTGAGGATATGAAGAACCTCTACCACGAAGTGTTCGTGATGTTGCTGTCGAAAACAAGATGATTTGCGATGTGCTTTTCGGCAACGGGATCATCCCAGACAGTGGGCTGAAACTCTTCGGATCGGTAAAACGCCTTCTTACCGCGTCCGCCCGAAAATCGCGCGCCATAACCACTCCGAACGCGTGGCCAGGAACATCAGGGCCGCGCGCGCGGTCGGCTGAAACAACGCTCTTTGCACCCACGCTGCCCAGCGCAGTCGCGGAGTAAACCTCTTGTCGCAACGCGTGGCAATCTCGTGCCGCGTTCCGTCCCAAGTCAGTTGACCGCAGCTGAATTCCGCGAGCGGCTCGATGGCCAGTTCCGCGGATTCAAAGGCCATCGACATGCCGTTGCCCGTCACGGGCGGAATCATGGTCAACGCATCGCCGACGCAACACTCATTCCGTTGGGTCGCGCGCTGCGGACGCAGGCAAAGACCCGCCACCGAGCAGAAGGAGTCTTCATCGAATCGCGCCTCAGCCAAGCGCGAACGCAACACTGATGCCGACGGTCCGCCCAGCCAGTCGCGCCAGCGTTGCGCCAGGTCGGGCACAACCGACTTGCTGCGAAACAAGCCGCAGATGTTCACTTCGCCGCCCGCCAAGCGGCATAAACCCACATAACCCGAGGGCACAAAGTGCATCTCCAGGTCGGCGGCCAGCGCGACGTCGCGGGCGTGGACTTTGAGACCGAACAGCCGCCAGCCATCCGTCACCGGCTCTGCGCGCCGGCCGTTCGCGCGCACAATTCCAGTTCCAAATTCCCCGAGCCATCGCCCGCCCAAACACAACTCGCCGCCGAGGCGCTGAAATTCACGAGCGAGCCATTCATCCAAAACAAAGCGCGAGACACACAAAGCGGCTTCTGGAAGCGGGCGCGCCGCGACCATCGTGTTCCCGGCAAAGAACGCCGCGTTCTCCGCGGAACCAACACCCGCCTTTTTCAACCCCTCCAACAAACCAAGGCGTGCGAGGGAGTTTTGCCCGCCGCCGCTGATGAATTCGCCGCAGACGCGGTGTCGCGGATAGCGTCCCGCTTCCCACACCGTGACGGGCACACCGCGTTGGCGCAGACCGATGCCCAGCGTCAAGCCGGCCAGTCCTCCGCCCACAATGGTAACTGTCTCACTCATTTTTTTTCGCGACGAAGCAGTGGCTGAACCAGCCGGCGGATTGCTCGCTCAACTGCCATTGGTTATCCCCAGGCCAGAGTGCGGAAAGTTCGCGGCCGACAAAACCCGCGCGCACGCTGACGACGGCATCGTGCCTCGTAATCACGTTGCACCTGATGAGATGCAGCAACCGGGAGGCCGTGAGCGCGAACGATGAACGGCGTGGCTCGCATGCGATGAACAGGTTCGTTCTGGCGGCGGCCAGGCGTAACAAAGCCTTCAGTAATTCATCCGAGAAATGGTGCAGAAACAAGTTGGCAATCATCATGTCCACGGCGGGAAAAGGTTGCTCCAGCCAGGCAAACACATCGTTCGCCACACTTTCTAGGGACCAATTGAGCGCGGCGAACGCGCGCCGCGTTTCGGGTGAAACAATATTCTGACGATCAAGCAACGTCACCCGGGCCGCCAGACCAGATGGTGACACCCGACGCGCCAACCGTAGAAGCAAGGTTCCATCCCCCGCGCCCAGTTCGACCAGACGGAGCGGTCGCGAGCGAGACAAAACTTCATCAAGATGATGGTGAAACGCCCGCCACAAAAGATCGTCGTGGCCCATGATGGAATTCAACCGCCGCAAATCCGCCCGCGACTCGACAGCCTGCGGATCGGCGGGCGGCAGGTCATCCAGCAGTTCCGGTTCGACAAGACGACACATGGCTCAATCCACCTTCAACAGAGCCCCGTGACAACTGAACCCCGCGCCGAAAGACGACAGCCACCACCAACCGCCGGGCGCTCTCTCCGCCAGCGCCCTCTCCAGCACGAAAAGCACGAACGGGCTGCTGACATTGCCGTAGTCGGACAACACTGCGGCACTCCGGCGCAAATCGCTTTCACTGAGGCCGAGACGTCTTTGCAAGGCGGCCAGCACCTCGCGTCCGCCGGCGTGCAGAATCCATCCGGTCAAATCCGCGCGCTTTAGCTTGGAGCGGTTGAGCATCTCCGTGAGAAGGTTTTCTGCGTGTCCGGCCGCCAGCACGGGCACCTGGCTGGCCAGGATATTTCTCAAAATGCCGTCGTGTTGCTCGAAGCGCAGAAGGTCACGCTCGGCCGGGCTGAGAATACTTCCGGCACTCTTCCACTCCACTTGGCGCGCATGAACGGCGGCCTTAACCGACAACACGGCCGCGCCCGCTCCATCGCCGAAAAGGCAGGCGCTGATGAGCACGCCGGGGTCGTTGTCCAGATAGAAAGCCGCGCTGCAAATCTCGACACAGACGGACAAAACATGTTGCGCCCGGCCCGCCGCCAGCAGCGCTTCCGCCGTCCGCCAGTTTGGCAAGGCCGCGCCACAACCTTGCCCCACCAAATCGAGCGCCAACACGTCGGAGCGCAACCCCAGCCGTTCGCTGACATAGCTGGTGAGTCCGGGACACAGATAACCGGTGCAGGTGCTGATGATAACCCCGTCCACCTCCGCAGGCGCGAGCCGGGCCTGGGCCAGGGCGCGTTCGGCGGCTTGCGCGGCGTGCGCCGGCGCGTGCTCTGCGAAGCGGGCATGCAGCGCATCGGGCGTCAGGACAAACATCTCGTCCAAATTCGCCACCGCCAGGTGCCGGGTGGCAATGCCGTTTTCGCCGGACAACACTTTCTTGAGCAACGCGCGGGAGCGTGCGTCGAGTTGCGGAAACTGGGGTGATTGTTGCAGCGCCGCCCAACATTCCATCTGCGTGAAACGCCGCGGCGGGACTGCGGTGCCGAGTCCGGTCAAAAACATGGCGAAAGGTAGCGCATAAGCGGGGCATATTCACGCCCAATGAGCGTGTTCGGACGGACAAATCCGGATCCGTTCGCGTTGGGCTCAAGCCAGGCCTTTGATGAAATTGTTCTTAACAGGGCAACCAAATTTTGGAAAAGCCTGCCGTCGCTTTAAAGTGTTCGTCCCGTCTCCCATTCCAGCCATTTTGATCAGGCTGCCAGGCCTCGGGTTTGCCGTTCCACTCAGTCTGGCAGCAGTGCTGAAACTTCGATTTGCAGAACGCTCCCAAGCGGTTAGAGTTTGAATTGGAATAGAAATGGCCGCCATGAACCGGTGGCCGGTCGGGAACCATGAAAGCTGCTGAACTTATCGTCAAATGTCTCGCGAACGAGGGAGTCGGCTATGTCTTCGGCATCCCGGGCGAGGAAAACATGGATGTCGTGGATGCGCTGGTTGGTTCCTCCATCCAGTTTGTCACCACGCGCCACGAACAGGGCGCGGCCTTCATGGCTGATGTGTATGGCCGGTTGACCGGCCAGGCCAGCGTGTGTCTGGCCACGTTGGGTCCGGGCGCGACCAACCTCCTCACCGGCGTGGCGGACGCGAATCTGGACCGCGCCCCCTTGGTCGCTCTCACCGGACAGGCTGGCTCGGACCGGATGCACAAAGAATCGCACCAATACGTGGACGTGGTCTCGCTGTTCCGTCCGATTACCAAGTGGAACACGAGCCTGCGCATTCCGGCGATGATTCCTGAAGCTATTCGCAAGGCCTTTAAGGTGGCCCAGACGGAAAAGCCGGGGGCCACGCACGTTGAAATCCCCGAAGACATCGCCATCGCGGAGATTGACGCCGTTCCACTGCTGGTCCAGGCACCTCATCCCGGACCGGCATTGGAAGAACAGATCGAAAGGGCGGCGCATCTGCTTTCCCAGGCGCGGCGGCCGATCATCATGGCGGGCAACGGCGCCCTCCGCGCGCGTGCCGGGGAGGCCCTGGTTGAGTTTGCTGAGGAATTGAACATCCCGGTGGCGACCACTTTCATGGGCAAAGGCATTATTTCTGATCGGCATCCGCTGGCCCAAGGCGCAATTGGCATGCAGGCGCCGGACCACATCAATCGCGCTTTTGTCCAGGCGGACTTGGTGATTACCGTCGGTTACGATTTGGTGGAATTTGCGCCGAGCTTCTGGAATCCGGCACACGACAAGACAATCATCCATATAGACTCTTCCCCGTCGGAAGTGGACTCCGCCTACATCGTTGGAGTTGGCATGGTCGGAGGGCTTTCTACTTCCTTGCGCGAACTGGCGCGGATTTGCGGTCTGCGGCAGGAGATGTCGTGCTTGACGGTGCGCGAAGAATTGCGGGAAGAGCTGGAGCAACACCGCGACGACCCTTCCTTTCCGCTCAAACCGCAGAGAATCATTTCGGATTTGCGCCGGGCGTTGCAGGATGAGGATATCGTCATTTCTGATGTCGGCGCGCACAAGGTCTGGTTGGCGCGGCTGTTCCCCTGCTATCAACCCAACACCTGCATCGTCTCCAATGGTTTCGCCGCGATGGGCATCGCAGTGCCTGGGGCCATCGCAGCCAAACTGGTTTATCCAAACCGCCGCGTCGTCGCGGTTACGGGCGATGGCGGTTTTCTGATGAACTCACAGGAACTGGAAACTGCCGTCCGTTTGGGGACGGGCTTTGTCACGCTGGTGTTGAACGACCGGACTTACGGATTGATCAAATGGAAACAAATCAACCGCTTTGCTCGTCCCGCCTTTACCGATTTCGGGAATCCCGATTTCGTCAAATACGCCGAGAGTTTTGGCGCGCAGGCCTGGCGTGTGCGCGCGGCCGGGGAATTGCTCCCGGCTTTGCAGGCAGCACTGGAGAGCGGCAACGTAACGGTGATTGACTGTCCCGTGGATTTTGGCGAGAACTTTAAGTTATCAGAAAGGCTCAATGCCCTGGCCAAAACGGGGTGATGGCTCCTGCTGAATATGAACCGCGAATTCAAACTTTTGATTGACGGACACCGGGAAACCTCAGCTCAACCCGTGGAGATTCGGTCGCCATTCAGTGGCGACGTTGTCGGCGTGACCTGGCTGGCTACGCCCAGCCACATTGAATCGGCCATCACCGCCGCCACACGGGCGTTCCGGGACACCCGCAAGATGCCGGTTCACCAACGCGCCAGCATCCTGGAAAAAATAGTGGAAGCGCTCAAGGTCCAGCGCGAGGAACTGGCGCGCTTGATTACACTGGAGGCGGCCAAACCCATTCGAACTGCCCGGGCTGAAGTGAATCGGGCCATCGGCACATTCACTGATGCTCTGGAAGAGTGCAAACGCATTCGGGGCGAATGGCTGCCATTGGATCTCGCCGCCAGCTCTGAGGGAAGTTCCGCCCTGGTCAGACGTTTTCCCATCGGACCGATCACCGCCATTACCCCGTTCAACTTCCCCCTCAATCTGGTGGGACACAAAGTCGCCCCCGCTCTTGCCTGTGGCAATACGACGCTTTTGAAACCCGCGCCGCAAGCACCCTTGTCGGCGTTGAATCTCGCACGCATTGTTCAAGAAGCAGGCGCGCCACCAGGCCAACTTAACGCCTTCTTTTGCGCCAACGAACTCGCCCAAACGCTCGTGACCGATGAACGGATCAAGATGCTGTCCTTTACCGGCAGCGCGGCCGTGGGCTGGATGCTCAAGCAAAAGTCCGGCAAAAAACGCGTCGCGCTCGAACTGGGCGGCAACGCCGCAGTCGTGATCCATTCGGATGCCGACCTGGAGCGGGCGGCCGAGAGATGTGCTTACGGCGGTTTTACCCACGCCGGACAGAGTTGCATTTCGGTTCAACGTGCTTTTGTGCATCAATCTGTTTTCGACGCCTTTGCCGGCAAATTTCTCCAACGCGTCCGCCAACTCAAAGTTGGTGACCCGCTAAGTGAGGATACTGATCTCGGTCCCATGATCTCGCAGCGGGAAGCCGAACGCGCCGAAGGCTGGATTGTCGAAGCCGTGGCGGGCGGGGCCAAAGTACTGATTGGCGGCCAGCGTGATGGCGCCGTGTTGCAGCCCACTGTATTGACGAACACGCGGCCTGAAATGAAGGTCTGCCGCGAGGAAGTTTTTGCGCCGTTGGTCGTGTTGGAAACGTACCAGGATTTCAGCGACGCAATTGCCCGGGTCAACGATTCTTCCTACGGTTTGCAGGCCGGTATTTTCATCGGTGATCTGAAGGCCGTGTTTCAGGCGTATGCCGACCTTGAAGTCGGCGGCGTGGTTTGGAATGACGTTCCAACTTACCGTGGAGACCCGATGCCTTATGGCGGCGTCAAAGACTCAGGGCTGGGACGGGAAGGGGTGCGGTATGCCATCGAAGAAATGACCGAACAAAAGGCGTTGGTATTTCGCTAATCCGTTTGAGGTCCTTGAACCGGATTCGCAGTGGATTCTGGATCGCTCACCCGGCCTTGAACAGGGGGGGTGTGGTTACATCCTGGCATTCATATTCTCCATGCGGAGACAGGTTTCAGTAGCGGTATAAAGTCCAACTGGCCCCTGCGTGCCACGGCGTGCAGATAATCACGGGTGCGGACAGATTGAGAGTCTTGTGGTTTTTCGGCGCCGATCAATGCCGTGAAGGCGCCTTCGCGCGAATTCCGACGCGGCAGCCAGGCGTTAATCCAGACGTACAGGTCAAGTGGCAATTCATCCGCAGCATAAACTGAGACCACAATCACATCCGCCACAAGTGCGGCACGAACCGCAGGCAGCAATATTCCGAGATCGCTTAAGGAATGTACGTCGTACCATGTGTTGTGGACGAGATCCTCTCCGACCAGATCGGTCGCCAGGCGGCACATGGGCAGCCCCCAGCTTTGAGTCAGCGGGTCTTGATAAACTCCAACAATGTTTAACTCATATCCCGATTGACGCGGCGCGGCCGTCAGTTCGTCCGAAAGAAGCTCGGTGGCTTTCATACGTTTGGCATCCAAAGGAAAATCATGTCAAAAACGAGGCTTCAGCGCTATCCGGTGTTTACCCCATATACAGATTGAGTGGTTGGTATGGACAATGCGGAGATTCTGGGTTCCACCAGGGTGCGATCTGCGTGTGGAATGGGGCGCGGGATTTCTCGATGATCGGGGCGCGACGATTGAGTGACGGGAGGCTATTCGCTTGAGACAATCACTCCAGCCTGTTATAGTTCACGCCTCGGAAATCGGATGGTTAATCCAGTTGCACTGGGCCTTTTTGGGGGTATTGGCTTTGAAGTCGGGACCAGTGGATCGCGCCTTCCCCACCAATGAGGAACTCACGACGTATACGGCTGACGGGGTACGCCTGGCAAACGCTCCACTTGTTGTCGCATGTCTTGCTTTTGGTGGACAGAAGCGATTAGGCTTCGCGTGTGAAGCGTAAGTGTATGCCAAGAAGCAGCCAAAAGGCAAGAACTCCTGCTGTTTCCGGAGGAAACGTCAGTTGTTTCCCAATCGTTGGTGTCGGAGCTTCCGCGGGCGGGCTGGAAGCTCTCACGGCGCTGTTGAAAGGGTTGCCGGCGGACACGGGGATGACGTTTTTGCTGGTGCAGCACCTCGACCCAAAGCACGAGAGCAAACTGACCGATCTGCTCGCGAAAGCGACCGGCATGAAGGTCACCGAGGCGAGGGAGGGGATGACGATGTGTGCCAATTGCGTTTTCGTCATTCCACCCAATAAGAGCATGGCGCTCGTGCGAGGTGTGCTTAAGCTCACGCCGCGCGGCGAGGCGCGCTTGCCGCATTTGGCGGTCGATATTCTATTCAAATCCCTGGCGGAAGACTTGAAATCGCGCGCCATCGGCGTGGTGCTTTCGGGGACGGGCTCAGACGGCTCGCAAGGCTTGGCGGAGATCAAGGCGGCGGGCGGCATCACGTTTGCCCAGGATGAGGCCTCGGCCAAGTACAGCGGGATGCCGGTCAGCGCGGTGCAGAGCGGGTGCGTGGATTTTGTGTTGCCGCCGGATGGCATTGCGCGGGAATTGGTGCGGATTGGCCGGCATCCTTATGTGGCGCACGCCGAGGAGCCGCCGCCGATGGCGGCGCCCGAGAGCGACCATTACCGGAAGATTCTGGCCCTGGTACGAACGGCGACCGGAGTGAACTTCGACCACTACCGAGAAACGACGATTCGCCGGCGGATTCTGCGGCGCATGGCAGTGCATTCCCACACGGACCTCGCCGAGTATGCGTCGTATCTGGAAAAGAACCGCCCGGAATCGCATGCGTTGTACGAAAACCTGCTCATCACCGTGACGAGTTTCTTCCGCGACCCGGCGGTCTTCGGGGCGCTGCAGCGCGAGGTGTTTCCCGCGCTGATGCGGAAGAAGCCCGACACCATCCGCATCTGGTCCGCAGGTTGTTCGACCGGACAGGAAACGTATTCCCTGGCCATCGCGTTGCTGGAATTTCTGGGAGACAAACCGCAGCGGCCCACGGTGCAGATTTTCGGCACCGACATTGCCGACAGCCGATCCATCGAGAAGGCGCGGGTGGGATTGTATCTCGAAGCCATCGAAAGCGAAGTGTCACCGGAGCGGTTGCAGCGCTTTTTTACCAAAGAGACGGTGGGTTACCGTGTGCGCAAGTCCGTGCGCGAGATGTGCGTCTTCGCCAAACAAAACGTGATGGCCGATCCGCCGTTCTCGCGGCTGGATTTGATCAGTTGCCGCAACGTGCTGATTTACCTGGCGCCGGTGGCGCAACGGCGCGTCATCGAGACGTTTCATTATGCGCTCAGTCCCGGGGGGTTCCTCGTGCTGGGCGAATCGGAAACGGTGGGCGAACATACAGAGCTGTTCGGGGCGGTGGACAAGAAACAGAAGATTTATTCCCGCAAAACCACGACCACGTTGCCGTATCTGCATGCGGCGGCTGACCCGCAGGCCGGCAAGGCGACGCTCGCCCCGCCGCCGCAAGAGGAAGCCGCCGGGCTGGCGGAGTTTCAGCGGGAGGCTGACCGCCTGGCGCTGGGCCGATACGCTCCGGCGGGCGTGTTGATCAATGACAACCTCGACATCCTGCAATTTCGCGGGCGCACGGACGCGTATCTGTCGCCGCCGGTGGGCGAGGCCAAATTCAATCTGTTGCGCATGGCGCGGGAAACGTTGGCGCTGGAACTGGGCACGGCCATTCGCGAGGCGCGCACCCAAAAGGCTACGGTGCGCCGCGAAGCGGTGCGACTACAGGACGGACAGCAGACGCGCGAGATCAACATCGAGGTGACGCTGGTCAAGCTGCCGAGCAGCAGTGAGACCTGTTTTTTGGTGCTGTTTGAGGAAGCGACCGCGCCGCCCCGAAGCGCGCCGGCAACGCCGGCGCCGCAGACCAGGGTCGCGACACCCGAGGAGAAAGACCGCGAGATTGCCCAACTGCAGCGCGACTTAGTCGCGGCCAAAGACTACCTGCAATCGATGATCGAACAGCAGGACGCCGCCAACGAGGAACTCAAATCGGCCAACGAGGAGATTCTTTCCAGCAACCAGGAATTGCAGAGCACCAACGAGGAATTGGAGACTTCCAAGGAAGAACTGGAATCGGCCAACGAAGAACTGACCACGCTGAACGAGGAGCTTCGCACCCGCAACACGGAAGTCAACGCGCTGAACAACGACCTCATCAACGTGTTGAGCAGCGTCCAAATGCCGGTGATCGTGGTCGCCACCGATTTGCACATCCGCCGCTTCAATACGCCCGCCGGCAAGATCTGCAACCTGATACCGGTGGACGTGGGTCGCGCCATCGGCGACCTGCGATTAAACGTGGCCGTACCGGAGTTGCAACGGTTGCTGGCCGATGTGATCGGCGAGGTTGTCATCCGCGAACGCGAAGTGCAGGACGGCGAGGGGCATTGGTACATGCTGCGCATCCATCCCTACCGGACGGGGGACCACAGGATTGACGGCGCGGTGATGGTGCTGGTGAACATCGATGGGATCAAACAGGCCGAAGAAGCGCGCGGCCATCTGGCCGCGATTGTGGATTCCACCAGCGACGCCATCTTCAGCAAAACGTTGGACGGCATCGTGACCAGTTGGAATCGGGCTGCCGAAGAGTTGTTTGGCTACACGGCGGCGGAAATGATCGGGCAGTCGGAGCTGCGCCTCTACTCGCCCGAGCTGGTAAAACAGGAGCGGGGAATCGTGGCACAGCTCAAGGCCGGCCAGTCCATCCCTAATCTGGAGACTGTCCGCATCAAAAAGAACGGCCAGCCCGTGCCGGTATCCGCGACCCTCTCTCCGGTCAAAGACAGCACGGGAAAAATCATTCAGGTCTCGGTCATCCTGCACGACATCACCGAGCGCAAAAAGATCGAGGCGCGGATTCTCCAGCTCAACGAAGAACTCGAAGAGAAAGTCGCCGTTCGCACGGCTGAGCTCGCCAGATCAGTCGAATCATTGAAAGCCGAAACCGTCGCCCGCAAGAAGCTGGCCGAGGATATCACCCGTGTCAGCGAACGCGAACGCCGGCAACTCGGCCAGGAATTGCATGATGACTTGGCGCAGGAGTTGACGGGCATTGCCTGTTTGACTCAAGCGCTGGCCACGGCAGCCGGCAAGCAGTCGGCTCCCTTGGCAAAGGAGGCGGCGCGACTGGCCAATATGTTGCAGGGCAGCGCCGCGAAAACGTACACACTGGCGAGAGGGTTTTATCCGGCGGAGTTGCAGCGGCATGGTCTGGCGCGCGCGCTCGTAGAACTGGCCAGCTGGACGAAGGAATTGTTCCGGCTTCCGTGTCAGCTCCGCATCGAGCCGAAGATTCCCGAATTCCCCTTGGAGATCGCTGTTCAATTGTATCGCATCGCACAGGAAACCGTGAACAACGCCGCCAAACACGCGAAGGCCAAACAGATCGTAATTGGTTTGGCGCACACAGACGGCCAAGTCGTCTTGATGGTCAAAGATGACGGCCAAGGGCTGCGGAAGGATTTCGACAAGTCGCAAGGCATGGGACAAAGAATCATGCGCCACCGGGCCGAAACCATTGGCGCGACCCTTGATATCCGCAATCACCCCAAAGGCGGCGTGATCATGACCTGCACGTTGCGGGCGGCGGCAAGAACCCCTCTCCGCCCACCGCCGCGCAAGCCGGTAAAACTGCGCTCGACTGCCGGCCATTTGCGTTAGCACATTGGTGATTTGGCGAAGGCTCACGATCCGCGTTGATTAACGGGGGCTTCGGGCATTCTGTTTTCCGCGGCCGACCGGCTTTCGGCGCTTTTCTCCAGCATGCATTTGAGAGCAAGGTCCGGCAAAGCTGCGACGTGACACTCCATCTGGAAGCTCGCTCACCACTCGAGGTGGAGCAGGAGGCCATTGCGTTTGAGTCGACCAGCTTTGATGTCGAGTCCACCCCGGTCAAAGGCACAACCATCACTGCCAGAATTCCGTCCACTAGCCCTGCGCGGGGAACGCGTTGGCGGAATCGTCGTTCTGCTGGCCGAAGACCGCACGATTGCTCGATCAGGATTTTTCATTTACCCTCCAGCCAACCTCCGAGTGACATGATTCCTATAACTGGTAACCGGCTTGAACACAACTCGAGCCTCCGAGCTCTGAGCCTCTCCGCACTGGGTGTGGTTTTCGGCGATATTGGCACCAGTCCGCTCTACACCTTGAAAACAGTGCTTGCCCTCACCGGCGGGAAACCTGATCGAGCCGTAATTCTCGGAACGCTCTCGCTGGTCATCTGGACCTTGATCATCGTGACCACGATCAAATATGTTTCGTTTGCCATGCGCATCGACAACGATGGCGAGGGAGGCATCCTCGCCCTCATGTCGCTGCTGGGTGTCAAACTTAAGCCCCGCCCCGTCATCGTCGCACTGGGCCTTCTGGGCGCCGCGCTGATTTATGGCGATGGAGCCGTCACCCCCGCCATTTCCGTGCTGTCGGCGGTGGAAGGGTTGAACATCGTCGCCCCTTCATTCTCGCCTTATGTTCTTGCCTCCGCGGTCCTGATTCTCGTCGCCCTGTTTCTCATTCAGTCCCAGGGCACAGCGCGGATCGGCCGGGCGTTCGGGCCGATCATGCTGACCGCCGTTTTGTCCGACCGAGTGGCAGGAGCGCCAGGATGCCTTGGCCCCGCTGGATCAGTTGTTTTCTCCAGATTTTGATTGGCGGCAATGGCCCGACGAAGCCGGCGACTGGCCAGGGTGGTTGCTGCGCGGCGGGTTTCCGCCAGCCTTGCAGATCGCCTCGGAAGCCGATCGGAGTTTGTGGTTTGCGGCATACGTGCAAACTTATTTGGAACGCGACTTAAGGCAGTTAAGCGCCGTTTCCAGCCTGCCCGATTTCCAGAGAGTCATGGCTCTGGCCGCGCAAAGAACCGGGAAACTGCTCAACCAAGCTGATTTGGCTCGCGATGCCGCGCTGAGTCATCCCACGACGCACCGCTACTTGAACTTGCTGGAAACAGGTTGTTTGATTACCCGCATCAGGCCGCTGGCGACCAATCCGTCGGCGGCTCTGGTCAAAGCTCCGAAGTTGCTCTGGGCCGACTGCGGTCTGGCGGCCTGGCTTGCGGGGATCAGAACCTCGACTGACCTCGCCCACCGCACCGACGCCGGATTTTGGCTGGAGCAGGCCTTATATCAGACGTTGCAAACCTGGCGCGCCTTGGAACCACAACGTCGAAAACTGCACTTTTGGCGCGACCGTGCGGGGCATGAAGTGGATTTCATCCTAGAGCAGGACAACAAGCTGGTGGCGCTGGAGATCAAGACCAGCAGCCAGGTGACATCCAGTGACACGTCGGGGATTCGCGCGTTGCGGGATTCACTGAAGCAGAAGGCAACGCTCGTGCGCGGCGTGGTGTTGCACGCCGGCAAATCGCGTCCGCTCAATGTCACCGATATGGCGCTGCCGTGGGGATGGATGGTTCCCTCCTCAGATGGAGGTGCCGACGGATGATCCCCGGCGCATGGCCGAGCTAATCCCCGTCCTGCCGCTGCAGCGCGAGCCGATGCGGCAGAATCGGCCGGGGTTGTCCGACTGTTCTGGAAAAAGATGTGCGTTTTTCATTCGCCCAAAATAGATGCGGGGATGTGACAATGACGGTCAGACCTCCAGCATTTTCTAACGGCTGTGGGTGGCAGAAATTGGGTCGAGAATTGAAATGATTGACTGGCGGGGATTTGCGAGCAAACTTTGGTGGTATGTTTGAATTTTTCTGAATGGTGCTGATTTACCCTTGGTCTCTGCTCCGACCTCGGCACGAACTCGCGTTGGAAGTTCTGGCGCTGCGGCACCAGATCATCGTCCTCAAACGGCCAATGCCAAAGCCAAAGCTCCGCCGCTGGGATCGGTGTTTCTGGGTGATGTTGAAGAGGGCTTGGTCCAGGTGGGAAACTCCATTGATGATTTTCCGGCCAGAGACTGTCATCGGCTGGCAGCGAGCCGGATTCAGGATGTTCTGGCGATGGAAGTCGCGCCCTTGGCGTTGTGCATGGCGAATTGATAATTCTCGCGTTCGAAAAGTATTTTTCGGGTCCCTTCGCTGCCGAGAGCCCGGCTTATTCTTCAGGCTCCGTTCAAGCTCCACAGTCGCTCCGAAAACAGGGCACAATCTGCTCCTGGGCCTTCGCCAAGGTGCAGTACTATGCAGTACACTTTTCCAGGTAATTTGAGGCCGGTTTGCCCATTTGAATCAGAAGGCGAAAAATTGCAAACAACCAATAAAATCAAGCATTTCAAGCACGTTTGCTGATTTTGGCCGAAATAGGCTAACAGGTTGTTGAACTATTTCGTGCCCCAGCCAGATTCTCCCCTTCCGCTCTGGATGTAATAGCCAGCACAGCTTGGTCGCAACCCCCCACTCAATCATTTCGATTCCCGACGGAATTTCTGCCACCCACAGGGGGTCGGAATTGGAGGCCGGAAGGGGTGATTGACCCCCTAAACCTGTACCCCCGTGTTCAAGCGTGTTCAAGGCCGCTAAAGACCGCTGAAGCCAAACAGGGCCTCTGGGTTCGCGTTTGGGTTCGCGTTTTGGTGCTGACGACGAAGATTTGCTCATCGCTCCCTAATAGCGACGGGTTGGCTTGAAATGAGCCAAAAATTAACTGGATGGGAAATGCCGATTTATTCGCTTTTGGGCTTGACCATTCGCCATTCGCGAATAGAGTATAGGCATGATTGCAAAGTCTTTGGATGTGGTGGTTCTGCTGAAGCTCCTCTTAAAAAAGGGGCCGGTCGCTTATGCCGATCTGTCCAAGGAACTTTTCATCAGCGCCTCGGAGATACATGCAGCAGTTCGTCGGGGCATCGCCGCCGGACTGATTGACGAACAAACCAGGACTCCGCGGAGGAAAGCCCTGGCAGATTACCTGATCCATGGAGTCCGGTATGCTTTTCCAGCGAAGATGGGTCCCTTGGCTCGTGGGACGCCCACGGCTTATGCAGCACCACCTCTTTCTGCGAGCATCAGCCAGGATGATTTGCCGCCGGTTTGGGTTGACCCCGAAGGAAAGGTTAAGGGCATTTCCATCGAGCCCCTTTACCGTTCCGTTCCGTCGGCGGTAAAATCCGACCCCGCCCTTTATGAACTCCTTGCCCTGGTCGATGCGTTGCGGATGGGCCGGGCCAGGGAGCGCAAATTAGCGGAAGAGCAATTGAGCCAAAGGATAAACCATGCCGGTGCCACCTCTTGAGGAAATGCGCATAGTCGCCTCTCGGCTTAAACCGCTGAACATTCCCTTTGCGTTTGTCGGTGGTGCTGTGATGTGCCTTCTGGTGGATCATCCGGAATTGACGGATTTTAGGCGCACCAAGGATGTGGATGTCGTGGTGGCAGCAATTACTTACTTTGAGTTTGCAGCGTTGGAAGCTCGCCTCAGGGTGGCCGGTTTCCAACACGACACGTCCGAAGGGGCTCCGATTTGCCGTTGGATTGTGGATGGCTGCAAGGTGGACATCATGCCTCAAGCACCGGCCAACCTTGGGATGAATACCCGGTGGTTTCCAGAGGTGCTTCAGCAGGCGATGAGCGTTGACTTGGGCCAGGGATGCACGGCCCATATCGTGACGCCTGCTCTATTCTTGGCGACCAAACTCGAGGCTTTCAAGGATCGTGGAAAAGGTGATTACTACTTAAGCCATGACCTGGAGGACATCGTTACACTGTTGGATGGGCGCGCCAGCATCGTGGAGGATGTTGCCCAAGCGGATGCTGCAATTCGAGAATTTGTGGCTTCAGAATTTGTTAAGATTGTGCAGCACCCTGACTTTGCTGATTCCCTTCCTGGACATCTTTCAGGGATGCTGGGTGCGAAACAGCGGATTCCTATCGTTGCCGGGCGATTTGAGGCGATCACGGCACTTTAGTCAATCAAGGGTCAGTTCACGAAGCAAATCGCTCTCGTGCCGAGGGAATTCAGAAACGGGTTCGTAGGGCAATAACCGTCTATGGCGGTCTTAATCGCGCTACAGTCCGCTACTGGGCTGGGTTCGCGTTGAGGTTCGCGTTGGCCGGTGGAAACACCGTAGGTATTGCCAATACGAAGGATAGGACTGGAGGCGGGGGGCGGAATCGGACACTCAATTGCCGATCTCCCGTTGGCGGCGGGCCGCAGGTTTAGTACACAAAGAAGGGACACCGTTTTCCGGTGTCCCTCAACCGATCCGTCAGATGATTTCGATGTGATGGGTCGTACCGTCAATCGTTAGATTGATGATTACGGGGGTCGCGTGCTGAATCTGACAGGGCGTCGCTCATGCTTTGACTGGTTTGGGCGTATTGTTTGCCATGAGCCACTCAACTTCCGCGGTCAGGGCTTCGTCGCGCCGAGCAAATGGGCCAAGAACGGGTCCTCCCACTGGTGAAAGATCTGCTTTCCAGTCCTGGCCCAACGGCTCCACATGACTCGCTCGAGCAGTTGTGGCGCAGCCAAGTCCTGCCATGGCCTGGGCGAGGTCGTCATCGTGTACGAAGCAGATTTCGCCTCCCCGGACCACGACTTGCAATGCCTTTTCCATAATAGAATTATATGGTTAAACTGGATACAGCAGTGACGGTTTATTTGCGGAGCCAAGTCCGCTCATCTTCAATTAAGGCGCGGAAATGCAGGCAAAGGAGGTTTTAACGCTGGTTTTCAGCGCCTGCATTCTGGCGGCTCGATCACCATGCGCGCCGCCCATTTGGCACGTCTGATTTTCGTTCATCAGGCCTCCGCTTTCAGTCTTAAGTTCGAGCCTCTGGTCTCCACCGATCAATCCAGCAACCGGAATCCCTCCACTTGTTGTTGACCCGTTTCATATTGTGAATTGTTGCTTGATTTTGTTGAACACCTGAACAGCTTTGGCCTTGGCCTCCGAGGTTTCATAC
>Ga0187872_10001809_pt1 | contig 20570 bp, 18 predicted proteins | sample June2016WEW_16_4_FD_132973 | JGI IMG/M metagenome (GOLD analysis project Ga0187872, IMG submission 132973) | Peatland microbial communities from SPRUCE experiment site at the Marcell Experimental Forest, Minnesota, USA - June2016WEW_16_40 | ecosystem: Environmental > Terrestrial > Soil >...
CGTCTCAACTCTTTCCTGCTCAATCCCGTTCTCCCCAATCTCGGTTCCTCCTCGCCGAAGGAACTCTAAAAGGGGACACTTCTATTGTGGTTTCAGGGGGACACTTTTAATGTGGTTCAACAGGCAGAAGAGCATTCAGCAGTCAGCACTCAGCCAATTCAGGTTTTGGGTAGGGCTCGGCTTCAGCCGTGCCGCCCGGGAGCCAATCCGGGAGCCAATAATGACGCGGGCTCTAGCCCCTGAGGGATGCGCAGCTTTAAGGTTTGCCTGAATGCTGAATGCTGACTGCTGTTTAGTCTACTTTCACGTCGCCGGAACCGGTGTGAACGGAAACCGTGGGACCGCCGCCGCGCACTTTGCCAACCACACTCTTCTTCGACTCCTGGATGCGGCCCTGGACGGTCGTAGTCACGGGATGGCCCAGCGTGACGGTTCCGGAATTCGAGGAGATATCGACGTCGAAGGCGGCGTCGGAGGGCACATGCAGGGTCACGTTTCCCGAGCCGGTACGGACGCTCCGCATGTTCTTGGGCAAGCCTTTGCCGTGAATGTCGCCGCTGCCCGCCTCGGCATGAAATCCACCATTGATGCCGTTTACGGTGATGTTGCCGGATCCGGTGCGGATATCCACGTCGCCTGCACCCGTTTCCTCGATTTCAATGTCACCGCTGTCCGCTTTGACCCGCGCGGGACCGGAAAGCTCGCGCCCGCGCACGTTTCCCGAGCCCGTCTGGAAACGCATCTCACCGGTGAGGCGCGCCAGTTGCAGGTCGCCCGACCCACTCTCGAGATCAATGTTGCCCTTGAGGCCTTCGACCTTCTGATCGCCGCTGCCGGTATGGGCACGAATCCCGGTGTTCTCCGGGACGGTGATCTCGTAGTCGATCGAAATGTTGTTGAGATTGACGTAGTCGATGCGGATGCTGTTGCCGGTCTGGCGAATCGGAGGATTGCCCTGCAACTCCTGCACCTCCGCCTTGTGGTCGCCCCCGAACCAGGAATTGCCCGAGTGGATCTTGGCATGAATCGAGACCGCGCCCGCAGCGCCGTTCCGGACGGTGATATCGCCGGACCGAGTAAGCACTTCGAGGTCGACGGAGCCATTGACCTGGAACGAACGGTCAAAGGTTCCGATGACCGAGGCAAAGCCGGCCAGCGAGCTGGCCAAAATAAAGACCAGCGTGCGGAGGGCTCGAGTGCGAATCAGAGAAGTGTTAGTCATAGTAATCAGGTCTCAGGTCTTAGGTGTCAGGTCTCAGGTTCTGTAATCCAGGTCTTAGGTCTCGGGTGTCGGCCTTGGGTTTTTCCTGAGACCTGACACCTAAGACCTGAGACCTGCTTTTCTCACTGCAGTACGACCTGGTCGCCTTCCTTCAGTCCTTGCAGCAACTCGGTCTTGGCGCCATTCGAGATGCCGATGTTGACGGCGAGTTTACGCTTGCCTTCTTTGGCTTTCGGATCAGGCACTTCGACCGAAGCCTTCTTATCCTTGTCGTAAATGATCGAGCCCTCCGGGATCTGGAGCACATTCTTGTGCTCTTCGAGAATGATCTCGGCGTTGGCCGTCATCATGGCTTTGAGGACGCCCTCGGGGTTGTTGATCGAGACCCGCACCTCGAAGGTAGTGACGTTGTCTTTTTCGACGCCCATAGGAGAGATCTTCGTCACTTTGCCGGTGAAGGTCTTGTCCTTGAACGACTCGACTTTGATCCGCGCGGGTTGTCCCAAATAAACCTTGCCGATATCGCTCTCGTCCACCTTGCCTTTGACGTAAACCTCACTGGTGTCGCCGAGTGTCATCACCAGCGTAGCCGAAGAACCCAGCACCAGGATGGAGCTGACCGCATCGCCAATTTCCACGTCGCGTGAAAGCACGATCCCGTCAATCGGCGACTCAATCGTTGTGTAGCCCAGCTCTTCTTCCAGTTGTTTCAGGTTCGCGCGGTCCTGTGCCACCTGCCCCTGGGCCTGACCAATCTTGGCCTGCAACACCTGCAACTGCGCCTTGGACACATTTTGCTTGTTCAGCGCCATCTCGTAATTCTTCTCTGCGTCGTCGAGCGCGGAAGCGGAAACCACGCCGTCCTTCGCCATGCCCTGGGCGCGCTCATACGCGCGTTTCAGCAGCGGCACGTCGGGGCCCTCGGCGTCGACCTTGGCGCGCTCCAGGTCGGCACGGGTGCCGTTCAAGCTGGCACTCGAGCCCTCCAATTGCGCCCGGGCCTGTTCGACACGAGCTTGAATCTCTTCCTTGTCGAGTTCGGCGAGCACCTGCCCCTTCTTCACCTTGTCGCCATATTCGACGTTGAGCTTCTTCACGATGCCGCTGGCCTTGGACTTGATCTCGACCTTGGTGATGGGCTCGATCTTGCCCGTCGCCACCACGCTTTTCGCCAGGTCTCCTTTTTCGACCTTGGCGAGCTTCGAGGGGTCGATCTTGGTGCCTCTGCTCGATGCGATCAGTGCACCGGTAACCACCAGAACCAGAACGGCTGCCGCTATCGAGCTCCAGATAATGATTCGCTTACGCCGCTTTCTTTTGCCATTACCGTTGCCTTCCAAGACCGCCTCCTGCTTGATTGCAAATCTTAAAACTGGCATTCACCTGTTGTTACGGCAGGAACATCGGAATAGTTCCTCAAAAATTCTCGATCCCTAATTCTCGATCCTCGCAACCGACCGTCGCGCTGGGCATTCTTCATGCTCGCAGCCGTCTAGTATGTACTTAGACCACCCGGCAACGAAAAAGAAAGCGACCAGTTTGGGGTAACAATCAAGGGCCGGCTTCCGATTGTACCGCCAGCCAGTTCGCGGCATAAATCCCAACTGTCATCCTGAGCGAAGCGAAGGACCTAGTGTATTTGAATTCGCGATGCCTCCGCCCGAGACACGGCACTGTGCATTCTCATCCTCCGAACCATTATCCCTTTGGAATGTTAGAATTAGAGTTCCATGATTGCATACGTGCTGCTGCGGGTGTTCGTCATCCTGCTCCTGGTGGCGGCCAATGCCTTCTTCGCCGCAGCTGAGTTCGCGCTGGTCAGCGTGCGCGAAACGCGCATCCAGCAGCTGATCGAAGCTCACCGCGCGGGCGCCCGCACCGTCCTCAAACTTCACCAGCAACTCAGCCGCGTCGTCAACGGCGTGCAATTGGGAATCACCGTTACCAGCCTGACCCTGGGCTGGCTCGGCGAGCCGGTTCTGGCGCGATTGTTCGAGGGCTGGATCGGAAGCGTGCCGCACGCCACGATCTACGCTCATTCCATCGCCGTCGCGGTGGCGTTTGCGATGATCACCAGCCTGCACGTGATCCTGGGTGAACTGGTTCCCAAGTCGCTCGCGTTGCAACGGGCCGAGCGGGTTGCACTGGCGGTCGCGGCGCCCATGGACGTCTTCCTGACCGTCACCAGCCCCCTGACGATTGGCATGAGCCGCGCGGCTGGTTTTGTCCTGCGCGCCTTCGGGACACGCGAGATCCGGCACGGCTCGGTTCACTCCCCCGACGAACTCAAGCTGATCGTAACCGCCGCCCATCACTCCGGACAGCTCTCTCCCGCTCAGGAAGAGATGCTCCTGAATGCGCTCGAACTGGACAACATTACCGCGCGCCAAGTGATGGTGCCGCGGACCAGAATTTTTTCCTTGCCCTCCGACCTCAACATGGACGAAGCCCTGTCGCGCGTGGTCGAAGAACAACATTCTCGTGTCCCGGTGTATGATCCGCAGCGCGGTCCCGAACATATTATCGGCGTGCTTTACGCCAAGGACTTGATGCGTTGGACGCGGTTGCGTCTCGGCCACATCGCCGCTGCCCCGGCTCCGGCCGCTGCCCTGCGCATTTCCCAGATGAAGATCGGCCAGATCATGCACGATGTGCTGGTGGTGCCCGAAACCAAGTCATTGCTGGATCTGCTCGGTGAATTTCAGCAGCACAAGCGGCACTTGGCGGTTGTGGTCGACGAATTCGGCTCCACGGCGGGAGTGGTTAGCGTCGAAGACGTGCTGGAGCAACTGGTCGGCGAACTGGAAGACGAATTCGACGTCGCTTCCGCGCAGCCGGCGGTTACCGACGCGAATGCGCCGCTCGTCCTCGATGGAGCGATCAACATTCGCGACCTCGAAACCCAATACGAGCTGAAACTTCCACAGGACGAAGGCTTCGAGACTCTCGCCGGCTTCCTGCTTTCACGGTTGCAGAAGATGCCCACGGGCGGCGAGGCGTTCGATTATGAGGGGCGGCGTTTTGTCGTCGAAAAAATGGAAGGCCATCGCATCGCAACCGTTAGGATCGAGTCCGTGCCCGCGCCCCCTGCGTCAGCATCGGTGTCGGCAGCTTCCGTACAGCGGGCCGGAGACTAGAACCGCTCTCACGAATGGGGATTGGTCCGTTCTCTGAGGGGCACGATTTCACAGCTTGCGGAAAGACTCGATGTTGAAGTTGATTTTGGGTGGCGCAGCGCTTCAGCGCTGCGGTAATTGCATCATTGTGAATGCGGCTTTAGCCGCTGAGGTCACGTGATAGCTTCTTAATTCCCGATGCCGCGCTACCTCATCACCCGCGTCCTCTACACCCTGCCGGTCATCTGGCTCGTCGTCTCCACCGTTTTCCTGCTGATTCACTTCGTCCCCGGCGATCCCGTTCAGCAAATGCTAGGCGAGGGCGCCGCAGCCGGAGACATCCAGGCCGCCCGCCACGCCTACGGACTCGATGTGCCACTAGGCGAGCAGTACCTGAATTACTGGCGAGGCGTGCTCCACGGAGATCTAGGCAAGTCGCTGCGCTTCAACCAGGGAGTCACAAAGCTGATCGCGCAGCGCTATCCGTTTACCCTGCAGCTCACGTTGGCGTCGTTGTTCGTAGCAATTGTGCTGGCCATTCCCGCAGGTGTGCGCTCGGCCCAGCGCCGCAATCAATGGGATGACCGCACCCTAAGCGTAGTCAGCCTCTTCGGCCTGTCGTTCCCAAACTTCGCGCTGGGCCCGGTCCTGATCCTGCTCTTCGCCGTCAAGTTGGGATGGCTCCCCGTCTCCGGCTCCGGCAGCATAGCCCATCTAGTGCTCCCCGCCATCACCATGGGCGGAGCCTTAGCCGCAATCCTGACCCGCATGGTGCGAACCTCAATGCTGGAGGAGTTAGGCCAGGACTACATTCGCACCGCCCGCGCCAAAGGCTTGCCCGAGCGCACCGTAGTCTATCGTCACGCCCTGCGCAACGCCATGATCCCAATCCTGACCGTCCTAGGATTGCAATTCGGCGCGCTGTTAGCCGGAGCGATCGTAACCGAAACCATCTTCTCCTGGCCCGGAATCGGACGCCTAACCATCCAAGCCATAGCCAACCGCGACTACTACCTGGTGCAGGGATGCATTCTGGCGATTGGGTTGACCTATGTAGCCGTGAACTTTCTGACCGACTTACTGTACTCGGCGGTGAACCCGAGGATAAGACAATAATCCCGTGTAGGGCGGACACTCCTGTCCGCCGCCGTTGACTTTGATTTGTTCGAACCAAGAGCGTGCGCGGGTGCCCCATCCTTGCGCGTCCTGTGCGCAAGGGTGGGACTCCACTGAAATGTCCCGCAAGGGTTTATTACTCCGGGATTTTCTGGAGTAATCTAATTGAGGATCCGGAAATTAAGATGAAGGCTAACCGTATCTTCGTGAGCCATTCCTCGCTCGACAAGGAATTCGCCAATCTCGCTGTAGCGAGACTGCGCAAAGCCGACATGGTGCCCTGGGCCGACAGCGAGAATATTCTTGTCGGTGATGACATCCTCGACGGGTTGGGAAGCGGTCTTAAGACAATGGATCTATTTGTGCTGATTGTGTCAGCGGCCTCCTTAAAATCGTCCTGGGTAGAACGCGAGGTCAAGTTTGCGATCTGGCAAGAAATCAAGCGAAAGGAAGCCCTAGTGTTGCCCTTCATCATTGACGACACTGCGGTCGAAGAACTGCCTTGGTATTTGACAAAGGCACACGCTCGACATATCGGACCGGACGCTGCCGGCGCAGAGGTCCTGGCGGGCGCGGTGCGAGACGTGATTGCAAGGCGCTCCGCATTCCACAGCAAGGCAAGCGAAAAAGCCCCTGGAGTTCGCCGCGACCTTCGCCTGGACCGACTAATCCAAAATGTTGGGCTTGGCGACTGGGAGTCGGCGACCCATGCCGCTCTCGAAATGGTTAGGGCCACGGATTTCAGTGGCCATAACGAGCTTTTGCGGGTCCTTATCAATTATATCGACCTACACGAAGACGACACCCTTCTGTGGAGCGCCCTGCACACGATAGAGTGCTATGCGGAACTCGCACCCTCACAATTTGACTACGCGACTCTTAGCCGAATGGCATCACATCAGAACTTCTCAGTCCGTTCAACGGTTGCATCCATCTGCATGCGATGGGCGCAATTTGCGCCAGACCGTATCCCGGTCGATGTGCTTTTGAAGCTGTCCGTTTATGACGAAGACTGGTACGTGGAAGCGCCCGCCAATGCAGCCCTGAAGTCCATGGCCCGTTCAGTGCGTGGGATTTTGGGGATATTCTTCGCACGCCTGCGTAGTCAAGTGGCAGAAGAAAGGGCACACGCCGCACATGCCATACTGGAGATCGCAAAAAAAGAAGCGGAGATTCTCGACCCAGCGATGATCGAAGCAGAGATCAAACGACTGCGATCCGTTTCCGACAAACTCGCGATAAGCTCACTTCTAAAAGCGGCGGCTCTGGTCAAGAAGACTAGCTACCTCAGCGGGTACAAGTATGGCCTGTGAGTGCCGGGTGCCCCACTCATCCGCGTTCTTTGCGAATGAGTGGGCTGGCAGGCTATGCACCAAACTGGTGTACAATGACGCCACGCCGGTAACAAAACATGTCCGACGGAGCGTGTCACTTCCCGCTCCAATTGCTAAACAAGTAGATCGTATTGCCAAGAGCGAGCGATCGAGCGACAACCGTGTTCTGGTGGAGCTCATCGAATTGGGCATCGAAGCGCAGAAACAGAAGGAGAAAGCATTCTTTGAGCTGGCCGAACGCTTTCGAAGCGCGCGTGATCCCGAAGAAGCGAAGCAGTTAGGCGACCAGTTGGGCCGCTTGGTTTTCGGTGAGTAATGCCGCGGATCTTTTTTCATCACAAACAATCTGTGTACCCCATCACAGACCCCGGACCCAACATGCGCAAAAATGAAAAAAGCCGCTGAACCATGGATTTTGGGAGAATTAAGCAGACAAGCGAGCTAAGTCATTATTCTTGAATATTTTGTAAGTAAGTCTTTTGCGCTCTATATTTTAGCAAGAATTCGGGGGGGGGGTAGTTAAAAACGGGTTAATGTCTTCCCGGCATGAATGATCGATAACGAGCGGGCCGCGCCAACTCAACATTGTTCCTCACCTGCATTTTCTATATAAGTGAAGACAAGTCGCTCATGTCCACCCTAGCCATCTCGCTCCCCCGCGTCGCCCGCCACAATCCGTTGGCGGCAATCGGAGTCGTGTTGGTGGCCATCTTCGCGTTCTCGGCAATTTTCGCGCCCTGGATTGCTCCGCAAGATCCTGCGCACATCGACTTGCCGAACCGCCTGCAAACGCCCTCGCCGCAGCATTGGTGCGGAACGGATGAACTCGGACGCGACATTCTTTCCCGCTTGATCTGGGGGGCGCGAATTTCTCTGTTCGTCGGCAGCAGCGTGGTCGCGTGTTCACTTCTGCTCGGCCTCATCATCGGCAGCCTCGCTGGATATTACGGCGGAGGCATCGACCGCTTCGTCAACGTCGTGTTGATGAATGCGTTTCTTTCGTTCCCCGGCATTCTCATCGCAATCGCCTTCGTCGCCTTCCGCGGCCCCGGCATTTTCAATCTCGTTCTTGCCCTGTCGCTGGGAGGATGGGTGGGCTATGCTCGCCTGGTGCGCGCGCAGGTGCTGGCCGTGCGCGAACGCGAATTTGTCGAAGCCGCGCGGGCGCTGGGCGCCAGAGATCTCCACATCATCACCAGGCACATCCTGCCCAACATTATTCAGCCGGTCATTGTGCAGGCGGCCATCGGAATGGCGGGCGCGGTTCTGGCTGAGGCGACGATGAGTTTCCTGGGCCTGGGTGTGCCTCCGCCAACGGCGAGTTGGGGATCGATGCTGAACGACGCGCGCTCACACCTCTTCGACGCTCCTCATCTCGTGCTCTTCCCGGCGGTGACGGTGATGCTCGCGGTCCTCGCCTTCAACTTTATCGGCGACGCATTGCGCGACCTTCTCGACCCACGATCCCGGATTGAGGCTGGGTTGTAAGTCTCAGATAAATTTACCTGTCCGTAACATTCAAAGATTCGATGTCCGCTAACTGTTTTCTGCTGATGACTTTCCCCCTTTTTCCACGTCTAATTGAAGGACGGCAGATTGCGGAACTTTTTCCGGGGCTGGTTCGTATCAATAGCCGTTAAAGCAGGTTCGTATGAACAAACATATGGAACTCAAATTTCAAGTCGAATGCTTGCAGGACGTAGCGGTCGTGAACTGCTCGGGACGCATGGTGCGCGGGGCGGCGCTCGACGAGTTCCGGCGCCGGATCGAGCAACTCGATCGTGTCCGCGTGCTGGTGCTTGACGTTTCCGAAGTCGAGCAACTGGATGCCGGTGGCTTGGGAACCCTGCTGCTGGTGCGCCGTTGGGCAATGCAGAACTCGGCGACGATGAAGCTGGTCAGTCCGCCGGTTTTCTTCCGCAGACTGCTGGAGGCGACCCATCTCACGTCGGTGTTTGAGATTTCTTCCCTGAAAGAGGCAATCTGCATCTTGCGCGCAAAGGAATGCCCACCGCGCTTCGCGGTCGCCTGATCAAGCCCACCACATGGGCGCGATGCTTTATAATTCGCGCCCATGAAGCCCAACATCGGTTGTCAGGTCTCAGGTGTTAGGTCTCAGGTTTGTCGCCTGAATTTTGTTGAGAGGCCGCTTGCCGGGTCTCTTGGATTCTCACTTCCACACCAGCAACACTTCCGCCAGCTCATTTCGTGGACACTCGAAGTTTTTGACCCCAGCTGATGACCCAACTCGCCCGCAAATTGCGCGTCACCGATTACTTCTCCCTCGGCTGGGGAACGATGGTGGGCGTGGGCTGGCTGGTCGTCATGGACGATTGGCTCACGCGCGGTGGCCCGCTCGGCGGCATTCTTGGCTTCGCGATTGGCGGCATTCTTCTGCTGCCCATCGGCTATGTGTACGGCAAGTTGGTGATGGCCATGCCCGACGCAGCGGGCGAAGTGGCCTACACCGCGAAAGTTTTCCCGCGGCCGGTCAGCTTCTTTACCGGATGGATGATGATGTTGGCTTACTTCATTGTCTGTCCGTGGGAGGCCGTGGCCGTGGGCCGCATCACCGGTTACATTTTTCCCGCGCTCGATTCCATCGAGTTGTATCGCGTGGCGGGAAAGCCGGTTTACTTGCCGCACCTGGCCATCGGGCTCGCGCTCACCGCACTGGTCACGGTGGTGAACTATCGCGGCATCCGGCTGAGCGCCACGTTTCAAAACTGGAGCACGTTCGGCACGCTTGCGCTCTTCGTGATCTTCGTCGCCGTTGGCGTCGCGCGCGGATCGCCCGCCAACTTCCCGCCTTTGTTCACGCACACTCCGTTCGTCTCCATTTTGCTGGTTCTGCAGATCGTTCCTTACTACATGACGGGATACGAATCGGTGACCAAAGCTGCCGAGGAAGCCAATTCCCAATTTCGCACCCAGGGATTCTCTCGGGCCATCTTTGCGGCGATCATCGTCGGCGCCGTGTTCTACATCATCGTGATTGCGGCGGTGGGCTTCGTGGCGCCGTGGCGTCGGCTGACCGGCGAACCATTCATGACTGCGGTCGCTTTCGAACATGCGGTCGGCTCGCGCTGGATCGTAAGCATCATTCTGAGTGCCGCGTTGCTTTCGCTCTTCAAGGTATTCAATGGAAATTTTATCGCCGCCAGCCGCTTGTTGTTTGCCATGGGGCGGCGTGGGCTGGTGGACAAACGACTGGCCAGCATACATCCCCAAAATCAAACACCAGCCGTGGCTGTTGCCTGGGTTGGCGTCGCCACGGCTTTGTGCATGTTTCTTGCAGTGCGATTCTGGTTCCGATCTCTGAGGTCGGATCGGTCGCTTCCGCCACCGGATGGTTTGCGGTGTGCACTGCCTTTCTGTGGATGAGGCCCCGAATCGCCGACTGCTTGATCGCTCTGCTGGGCGCATTGGTTGGTCTGGCGATGGTGCTGATGAAGTTTGTGCCATTTGTGCCCGGACACTTTTCCCGCTGGGAGTGGCTCGTGCTCGGACTCTGGATTATCCTTGGCACGTTGATTGGCCACCCCCGCGGCGGACAGTTTGCTACCGGCTACGCACCGTAAGTTTCAGTCGCAGGAGTATTTCGCCACGATGCAGCAGGAGTAAAGCCAACAGCTAAGAGCCAAGAGCTAACAGCCGCTTTACGGTTTGACGGTCTCCGCGCCTGCTTCCGCACGGTTCGCTTCCGTGCGATTGCCCGGCGCAACGTGCGGCTCGGCCAGCGTGCCGATGAGCGTCCACGATTGCTCGTCGCCACGCGTCAACACGAAGTCGAAACCGCTGTCTGGGGAAGCGGCTCCGCTTACCTGATAAATGCCGTCGCGCGATTCCAGTCTGCCTGCAGAAAGTTCCCAGGCACCTTTTTTCAGACGCAGATCTCCGGCGAACCGGTGCACCGGCAGAGGCACGGGCGAGCCCGGAATTTCAACATGTGGCAGGCTGCCATTCCGCATCACGAACCGCAACTTGCCGTCGGAGCGCGCCAGCAGGTCACGAAAGCTGTCTCCCGACCCCTCCAGATCGAACTTGCCATCGGCCGTTCCGGCAATCCAGGCATCGTTCATCAACGTGCCCACCTGCTCCAGCGAAATGTCTTGCAACGTGCCGGTGCCGCGATACCGCAGGGTCTGCGCGGACGCGTCATGAGTGGACGCGTCGTGAGTCGATGCATCATGACTCGACACATCAATGGTCCAGTTCCCTTGATGTGTGCCCTGCAGCAGTTGTCCTCGCAGAGCCGTCAGTATGATCTTGCCCCGGTCCACTTCCACTTGCGTCGCAACCTGAGTGGCGAACACCTTCTTCAATCCGAACCGGCCGACATGCAAGTTGCCGCGCGCCTGAATCGCGAGAAGTGGCGAAGGGCCCCGCGGCTCATTGGAATTGGAATTCAAGATGCGGTACCACGGACGTTTGGCGGGATGCGGCGTGAACCATTCGGCGAGATCGCCGGTCGAAAGCTGGTCGGCCGTGAGATCGAACTGAAACACACAGTTTGGCGCGGCATTTGGAACGACGCTTGGAGCCGCGCAATGCCGGGGCGCTGTAATCCCGCCGCTCCAGTGAGTGCTTCCAGTACGGGCAGAAATCTTCTCCATCAAGACCGCGTCCGGAGTGAGAGAAATGGTCGCTGAGCCAATCTCAATCGGCGTGTTCAGGCCGTGCATCTCGGCGCGCACGTTGCGCAGTTGAGCCGTCCCAAGCGTGGCGGGAACTGCAAATCCCTGCCAGGGCCCGGAGGCGCTCACATCTAACTTGGCCGAACCTTCCGCTGCCGGGTGCGTGACCGGCAAGCCCAGAACGTCCTCCAGACGAAACAGGTCTTTCAGTTCCACGTCGCCGCGCAGAAAAAAACGATAACCGGCAGTGGACATCCACCCGCTGGCGTTCACGGGGGCGGAGACGTTCATCGCCAGTTCGACCGGTCCAATCCGCAGGTGAGGCTCAGCAGGCTCCTGCTCCTTTTGTTGTTCTTGTGTCCTCGGGTGACCGGGCCTGCCCCGCTGCGAATCGGCGGGTACTATGGTCCGTGAAACCAGGGCCAGTGGAATCGTGCCGAAGGCAACCTCATCCTTTCCCGCGTTCCCCGCATTCCCCACATTCGAGGAGAGGCGCACGTTGGTCGCCGAGCCGCTCCCGGTCCATTGCTGCAATGAGTCGTGCCGCTCGATCCCGGGAACGTTGCGCGTGGCGTGGAACTCCGCATTCAGCAATCCAGTCGCAGTGAGATCGCCGGGGATCTGCTTTTTCACCTGGCGCAGCAATCGCACCACCGAGGTCAGCGGCACCTTCTCGGCCTCGAGCGTCAGATCGTAAGTGGGCACTTGTTCGACCAAGGCAAAGTTTCCGCGCAGGCGAAGAGTCCCGCCGCTGACTGGCGATTCGCACAGCAGGTCGGCAAGTGTGCTCGTGACCGCGTTGTACTGTCCCGAGCAACCGGTTGCCAGGCGCACGTTCTCGCTGCCAACAATGTCGTAGCGATGGAAACCTTCGATTGCAGTCTCGCTCTCGATCCGCAGCGCTTCCGGAGTGCCGGACACGTTCGCCGTGAAATTCACTCCGCCGCGCCATCCCCGGTCTTTTCCGCTCAGCAACTTGGTGATCTGTCCGAGTTGCCCGTTCCGCCATTGCACGGTGATCTGCACCGGGGTCAACCGCAAGCTGGAAGCGCGCTGCCACGTTGCGATGATCTGGAGCAGCCCGGTATCGGTGAGATTAAAATCCGTGCGCACGGGCTCGGCCTTTATGCGGGCGCTCCAGGAATTTTCTGAATCCTGCCAAAGCGCCACGTCGGCATCCATCAGCGCGTAGGACTTCTTCGTCTGTCCCAGCTTGAAATTGACGCGAGCGTTGCTGGCTTCAAGATAGGGGAATGCCGGGCGGCGCTCGGACGCGGGCTTTCCGGTCGGAGCCGCGGGAATTTGCGCGTTGCGCTCGAGCAGGCTCGCCAGGTTCCAGCGGCCTTCGTTGCTGCGCACCAGGTTGATGCTGGGCTCGGTTGCGCTCAGGGTAGCGATCTCGAGTCGCCCGCGGAGCAGGGAACGAAACCGGATTGCCGCGGAAACTTCCTGCGCGCGGATCATCGGTTCCGCGCTAAATGCGGGATCGTCGTAGACGACGAGCCCCTCAAGATCAAAGGCCGGCCGCGGCAGAAGACGCAAACGGACGTTGTCGAGTGCGACCCTGCGTCCCAGAGCGCTTCCGATGGAACTGGCAATCCGGTTTCGCAACTTGTACACGCCGGGCCGCCACAGAAACAGGATCAGCACGAGAGCCGCGACCGCAGCCACCCCGCGCCTGGATCGCAGAAATTTGGGTCGCAGAAATTTCACCGCACGATCCTGAGCGTGCGCGACCAGCGCGTTTCATCAAAGAAGTGAATGATGATGTGCGCCAGGAACCCCAGCCGGTCGCCCGCACTGCGCATCTGGTACTGGTCGGCCGGGGTGACAAACGACCAGTAGATGAACATGGGACGGCCGATCACATTCTTGCGCGGAATAAAGCCCCAGTAACGGCTGTCGTAACTCACGTCGCGGTTGTCGCCCATGGCAAAGTAGCTGTCCGGAGGCACGACGATGTCACCGCCCTCCAGGTGCGAAGGCAGTTCCTGCTGCCATTTTTCGTTTCTTACCCCGTACATTTCCGAAGGCGGCACAGCGGGAAAATTGTCCCGGTAGGGATTGTAGTCCGCCAGTTTGTGCTGGACGTACGGCTCAACAAGTTTCTCGCCGTTGCGATAGACGACGCCATCGCGCAAGTGGATGTGGTCGCCGGGAACGCCCATGATCCGTTTCACGACGAACAGACCTTGTTCCTCCGGCGACAGGAACACAACAATGTCGTTGCGGTGGATATCGCGATACGGCATCAGTGGTCCCATCCAGCGTGTCGGCGATGCGAACTGCTCCCGGTTCACGAATACGTGGTCCCCGATGAGCAGCGTGTCCTCCATCGAACTGGAGGGAATCTCAAACGCCTGCAGAACAAAGGTGATGATGAACAGGCCGGTGACCAGCACTCCCGCGAGTGACGCCAGAAATTCCACCGTAGTCTCGCGTGGCTTTTCGTCCACAATGACTTCTTCTTTTTCTTTTTTCGACACGTTTGGCATCCGTCTAGAGGATTTCTTCTCAGCGCATCTTCATCAGCGCACCAGCCTGAAAGTACGTTCCCAGCGCGTTATCTGGAACAAGTGAGTTACCGCGTAGGCAAGGTGATAAAGTCTATCACCCACGGTTGGCGATCCGGGAAGATCATTGTTCAAATTGCCCGACGACCAGTAAATTAAAAGCGGGCGTCCGATGATATTTTCGCGCGCCACGAATCCCCAGTACCGGCTGTCCTTGCTGTCATCGCGATTGTCACCCAGAACAAAATAGTGGCCCTCGGGGATAATCAACTGGTGGTCCTCCACCAGCTTCGGCATTTCTTTCCACCATTTCGCATCCACTTCGAGGACGGGAGAACTAGTCTGCGGAAAATCGTCGAGATAGAAATTGCGCAGCGTGGTGATGTACTGCACGTAGGGCTCCTGCACGGGAGCGCCGTTGATATAGACGCGCTTGTTGATGAGGCGCAGGCGATCTCCGGGCAAGGCCACCACGCGCTTCACGAAGTCCTGCGCCGGATTCACAGGGTAATGGAAGACGATGATGTCACCGCGCCGGATGTTGCGATATGGCAGAAGACGGTTCCACCCCGTGCTGCCACCGTAGCAAAACTTATCCACCAGCAAGTAATCGCCAATCAGCAGCGTTTGCTCCATGGATTCCGAAGGGATGGTGAACGCCTGCAGGAGGAAGGTAACCACAAAAACGGCGATCACGACCGTTCCCGCGACCGACTGAATGGTCGCGGGCCAATCACCAACCGAAATCTTTTCGCTCCATGACATAACTAAGACATAACTTAAGGCATAACTAAGCCATAACTACGAAGTGCCGCCGTCCTTCCCAGCGTTCGAATACCGAGCGCCAGGCAATGTTGCCAGGTGCTCCAGAACTTGCCGCGCCGCTTCCTGTTCCGCCCGCTTCTTAGTCGCGCCCTGGGCGCGCCCCACGAATTGCCCCATCGCAGGTTCCGGCAGTCTCACCTCGACCGTGAAGGTCTTCTTGTGTTCAGGGCCTTCCTCCTTCACGAGCGCGTAAACCGGCTGCGGTCCTCCTCTGGCCTGCAGCGCTTCCTGCAACGCGGACTTGAAATCCATCACCGGGATGGCGCTGGTCTCCAGTTTCATGTGGGCCAGTTCCGGCTCCACGATCACGCGCACGATAAAGTCTCGCGCCACCGGCCACCCGCCGTCGAGGTAGAGCGCCGCCAGGATCGCTTCCAGTGCGTCCACCAGCAGGCTCGCCTTGTTGCGGCCACCGCTTTTTTCTTCGCCGCGGCCCAGACGCATGTAATGACCAATCTCAAGTTGCTCGGCTACCCGCAGCAGATGCCGTTGCCCTACCAGATGCGCGCGCAGCTTGGAAAGGTGCCCTTCCTGGAATTCCGGGAAACGGTGGAACAGTGCCTCGCTGGTGGCTAGCCCGAGCACGGCGTCTCCCAGAAACTCGAGCATTTCGTTATCGCCACTGGGCGAACCGCCGCCAGACGAACCGCTGCCAGCGCCCAGCGCCTCCACCTCGCGCGCTTGCGAGCTGTGGGTAAGCGCTTGCTCGATCAGTTCCCGGCGCTGGAAGTGGTGACCCAGGCTTTCTTCCAGCGCCATGATTTCGCGTGACTTCATCACAAAGCGGGGCCACGATCGTTCGGCCCCTGGCGGTTAGTTCTTCGGGGGACTCTGCGGTTGGGCCGGGGCCGCGCCTCCGGTGAGCTGCTGCAAGCGGTCGCGTTCCCGGCGCGCCGGGGTTCCAATCGCGGTGTTGTCCTGCGTCATTTCCACGGCGCGGTTCGCCACCTTGAGCGCCTCCGGATATTTTTGCTGCTTATCGAGCGTCAGCGCCAGACGGAGAATGACCACTGGATCCGGGTTGCTGGGGAACGCGTCGATGGACTTCTGTAGATTCTCCTGCGCTGCCGGATAATTCTCCTTCTTGAACTCAATGGTACCGAGAATCGAATACGCGTTTGAGCGCAGCAGCGACTTGTAGGCGTCGATCTTCTCCTGCGGCGTGCCCGCTGGCACTTGGACGTCGGTGTCCACGGTCTGCGTGGCCTTCCGCGCCATCGAGACCGCTTCGCTGAAACGCTGATCTTTGTCGATATCCGAGTCGCGCGTTCTCTCGGCGATTACCTCGGCGACGATTACCAAAGCCTCGGGATCGTCCCCGTCAAAGCTGAGCACTTTGCGGCCCATGGCGTCGGTCTTCTCGGCGTTGTTGGCCTGCTGGTAGAGGCGCATCGCGTTCTTGTAGAGCAGCACGCGAAGTTCACTGTCGGGGAACTTGGTGGCAAAATCGTCAGACGCTTTTTCCAGTGCGACAACATCAGTACTTGCCGACGCCGCCTTCCAGGCATCGAACTCCGGCTGGGTCTTAGCTTGTGGTGGACGCTTTCCCTGGGGCGCCGTCGCACCCTGCGCTGGCGCCGCCTGACCCGCCGGCTGTCCGCTGTTCTGCGCCGTGCCCCAAACCGCGACACTCAGTATCCCTAAAATGACTGCTGCTCTCTTCATGCTGTCTCCCGTAATGCAAAATTTCAAACCTAAGATTTCATTGTAGGGACAGCCGCCCTCGGCTGTCCGCCCTCACTCCGGCTGTTTCGCCACCGGAGGCTCATACGGCTGTTCCAGCCCCCGTTGCGCCGCCAACTTCGCTTCCGGAAGCGTTCCCCCAGCCGCAGTCAGCGCCGCCCGATACTCATCCAGAGCCGCGAACCGATCCTCTCTTAAATCATAAATGCGCCCCAGGTAAATATGCGACCACGCGATCACCTTCGGTTCATGCGCCGTCTGCAGCGCTCGTTGAAAGTACATGCGCGCCCCTTCCATGTCCCGATTCGCGGTGGCGACTTCCGCCAAAATGAACAGCGCGCGTCCCGAATCTTCTTCCTGCCCATCGAGCGCCTGCTGCGCCAGTTTCTGTGCGGTTTCCGGATCGCCCGCCGCCAGCCGCCGCTCCGCGTTCAACAGCAGGTGCTCGTTCCGGCTACCCGCCAGGTGCAGAAGTTCCGGCGCCGCCTCAGCCGAGAACTGAATCAGGGATGCCCGCTTCATTTCTTTGCCGACTTCAATCGCGCCGACCAGGTCCGCATAAGCGTTGCGCATGCCCGCGGGATCTTTTTCGAACTTGCCCAGCGCGTCGTAGAAATAGCGCGTCAGCACGTACCCTTCCTTGTCGGATTCGTCGATGCCCTTGGCCCGCTCCGCCTCCGGAATCTTGGTCAATCGCTCTTCAATCGCCCGTATCAGGCATTCCGTCACCAGCAGCGAAATGTCGCTTTTGAACGCTTCATCCATCGGAGCGTCCTTCACGTCCTCGAGCAACGGCTCCAGCCGCTTGAAGGAGTCGCCGTTTTTCAGCGCCAGCGGATCCAGAAGATAATGCAGATACGTATGCCGAATCTGCTGCATCTTAATCGCTGTGCTCGAGGTCGGTGAAATGACGACGTAGTAATCCGACGCGTAGTTGCGCGCGTTGGTCTGGCCCGGCGCGCCCATCGCCTCCAGATAGACGGTGAACTGCCGTCCCAGGTAGCCCGCCGATGGGTACTTCAAATAAATCTCGGTGTCGAACGTCATCTTCGCCAGCGGCTCGTGATAAATCTCGGTCAATTCCCTATAGCGCGCGCGGTGCTGCTCCCAGATGGCGTGCAACCCAATCTTCTGGTAGAAGGCCTGCATCAACGGCACCATGTTGGCCACCACTGCGGCATCGGGCGGCAGCTCCGTCTGCTTCACTTTCAGCGTGAAGGCCGGCGGCTCCTCCAGATAGAGCGCCAGCGATACATAGTGGGACAGGTCGTGTGCCGGCTCCGGCGCCTGGTGCTGCCGGTAGAACAAGCACATCGGGCCCACCACTTCCTGAGCTCCGGCGGTATTCTCCACCGCCTTGGCAACTTCCGACCGGATCTGCGTCCGCAACGGGTCGGAAGCATTCAGCTCCTGATCATAGCCGCAAGTGTTGATGGCGGTCAGCACCGTGAAAAGTTTCTCGCTGGTTTCCAGAGACACCTGCGGCCGGTTCTGCGCCAAGCCCGACGCCACGACCAGCACGACCGCCACGCTCACAGCGAACGCCAGTCGAACCCGTTGTCCCAGGAAACCACTTCTGATCTCAGGCATAGACGGATGAGCTAGTGAAACTCTGATTAAGCCGGTTCCCGGACAGCTTTGAAGGGGCATGGCTACAGCCATGCCGTTAGAACCGCTACACAAGCGGTTTTAGCCGCCGAGGGTCGCCCCTTCATAGCATCCAGTTTTGCCAGCGAAGACTTAATCAGACAATCCCTGGAAAATAGTAGTGTACGAACTGGTCAATTCTCGGTCAAACCGACAATACTGAAAATGTACGGGGATTGCGCGACTTCAGATCACGTAGGCCCGGACGCCTCGTCCGGGCCGGGCGAGCGAAGATCGCCGCAGGCTGCGGAAAAACTCAGGTTTCGTATCAGGGCATCGCTTTAGCGATACCGTAAGTCTTCGCAATCAGACGCCCCCTTAGGGGCTGGGCATCGACAATCAACTTCTTCCGCTACCCCTTCACGCTGATCTTCGAAAAAGAAAGCACGGCCGTTCCCGCCGTCGGCCGTCCCATGGAAAGCGCCGGGTGGAAGGTCGTGAAAATCAGCAGGTTCTTCAACTGCGGCAGCACCGCTTTGGCGTCGTCCGGTTGCGACAGGATGCGGTAATCCTCCACCCGCCCGTTGGCATCCACGTAGGCTTCAATCACCAACGCATCGTCGCCCATATTGCCGAGCGACGTGCCGAACGCCGACTGTTCGAGTTGAGGCCCGGTGTACAGCATGAGCGGAACGTCTCCGCTGCTGGCCCGCAGTTCTGCCGGCAAGGCAAAGAAGCCCAGCAGCAGTCCGAAAAACAACACGGCGCTGACCAGTCCCGCCGTAGCCGGAACCATGAAAGCGTTAAGCGCATTTTCCAGCCTCACCAGCACGCCTTCAAACCGCGGATGGCGCGTCTGTGCGGCCTCGCGCGAAATCGCGACCCGCAACTTCAACGCTAGGTCGGCCGGCGCCTTCTTCGGACCCAGACTGGCAAGCAACTGTTGCGTGCGCTGCATCGCGGCAAATTCCCAAGCGCAATCATCGCACTGTTCCACATGGCGCGTCAGCGTGCGCATCTCAGACCCACCCACCCGGCCGTCAAGATACGGCGAGAACAACTTCTTGATCTCAGCGCAGTTCATGGCGTCACCTCAACCTCTCTGCCACCACCCGAACCTTCCCGCGAACTTTGGCTTGCGCCGTTCTGCCGCTCGTTCATAGGAACGTTGGCAGGAACGAGCAACCCTAACTCCGGACCCACTTCCCGGACATATCCCGCTAATTTCTTGCGCAGCGCGTCGCGCCCGCGCGTGATGCGTGACTTCACCGTTCCCAGCGAGATCGCCAAAACTTCCGCGATCTCCTCGTACGACATTTCTTCCAGATCGCGAAGGATCAACGCGGTCCGATACGGCTCGGGCACCTGTTGCAGCGCCTGCTCCACCGCCGCGCGCACCTCGGTATGCGCGAACTTTTCAAATGGCGACTCACCCGGATCGACCAGTCGCTCTTCTCCGGAATATTCGTATTCCCCCGCTGCGATGGGATCAATCGGCGTTTCCTGTGCCTTGTGCCGGAACCACCAGCGCCTCCGATTGGCCGCCTCGTGCAGCGCGATGCGGTAAATCCAGGTCTTCAGGCTCGACTCGCCGTGGAAATGTTTCATCCCGCGGAAGACTTTCAGAAACACATCTTGCGTCGTGTCCGCCGCCTCTGACGGATCATTCACGATGCGGTAGATGAGGCCGTAGATCGGCTGGTGAAACTCGCCGATCAACCAGGAGTACGCCTCTTCCGAACCCGCCTTCAGTTCAGCGATGACGGCGGATTCCTCAGTTCGGGCCCCGATAGCGCTGGCAAGATCGCCCAATGTAGTAGCTCCCGCCATGACGGCGTTGCCCCAATTATAGAGTCACTCGAGCCCCAGGCGGTAATCTTAATTCTTGCCGAAGCTACGTCGGACGACCCTCTCAGCCTAATTGCTTAGACTCCGAAGCGGCCCGTAGAGTTCCAGTGGTAAGTCCAGTATTTGCAACAAGTGCTCCTGTGGGTGCGGGCGCCCTTGCCCATCCAAGCCGAGCGCAGCTCGGCAGGTTCTTGGCTGGCAGCGGCAGGAGCCCCTCCGCCCGTGGTCACACCTATATATCCCAAAGCCTTCGGGCAACCGAGCGGGTCCTCCCGCAAAGTTGCTCTGCCGCATGTGCCGGGTTGTAGAACTACTCCATAAGTTTGGGAGCTACTCCATAAGTAGTAGCTCCCGGCCTTAGTGTTTTAGGCTAAGCCACTTAGGTACTTGTAAGGAACTCAGCAAGGGCTAAAAGTACCACAAGCACCCAAGAGCTGCTCCCTCCCCCAGCCAGGCGCGACAAGAAACAGGAGGATACAAAAATGAAAAAGCTCGGATTGTTGCTGTTTCCACTACTGGCAATCACCTTGATGTTGGGGGGGAATGCCTTCGCCTCGGGAGTATACGAGGTTGACCCCAGTGTCTATTTCGTCACCTACTATTCCAATGCACATACCGTTGGCGCTCCGGATGCAACCGTGCGTATCATCAACGATGGCGACCTGAGCACAGGTACAGGTGAATGTATA
>Ga0187872_10001810_pt1 | contig 20564 bp, 23 predicted proteins | sample June2016WEW_16_4_FD_132973 | JGI IMG/M metagenome (GOLD analysis project Ga0187872, IMG submission 132973) | Peatland microbial communities from SPRUCE experiment site at the Marcell Experimental Forest, Minnesota, USA - June2016WEW_16_40 | ecosystem: Environmental > Terrestrial > Soil >...
GGGGGTCCTTCGTCTACGTCCCCAAGGGGGTGCGCGTCGAGATCCCGCTCCAGGCCTACTTCCGGATCAACAGCGACAACATGGGCCAGTTCGAGCGGACCCTGATCATCGCCGACGAGGGGTCCTACGTCCACTACATCGAGGGCTGCACCGCCCCCACCTACTCCAACGACTCCCTGCACGCGGCGGTGGTCGAGATCATCGCCGAGAAGGGCGCCCACGTCCGCTACACCACCATCCAGAACTGGTCGGACAACGTCTACAACCTGGTCACCAAGCGCGCCATCGCCAAGGCGGATGCGACGATCGAGTGGATCGACGGGAATCTGGGCTGCCTTGCCAGCGGAACGCGAGTCTTCACCAACAACGACGTCAAGACGATCGAGGAGGTCCGGCCGGGGGACGTGGTCTACAGCCTGACCCCGGAGTTCGAATGGTCCCGGCAGCGGGTGGTCGCGACCAAGGCCAACCCGCCGCGGCAGACCTATCGCATGACCACCGTCGACCACCGCGAGGTCGTGGCCACCGACAACCATCCGTTCCTGGCGCTGCGCAAGGTGGGCCGGTTGAGGTCGGTGCAGTGGCTCCGACTGGACGACATCCACGTGGGCGACGAGATCGCCATCTCGGGGCTGATCCCGGATCACGGCCACCCCTACGAATTGCCGGTAACGCCCCGGCCGATGTGGTCGCGCAATCCTTTCCGGGCACCGGGAGTGACCAATCCCGACCTGATGTGGCTGCTCGGCTTCTACCTGGGCGACGGTCTCAAGGAAGCCGCACGGGTCATCTTCTGCGTCCCCGAGAGCGACCCGGCTGAGCCCCGGATCCATGAGGTTCTAGCCTCGCAGTTCGGCATCGCGACCACGAGCCGTCAGCGCGTTCAGCTGCGGGTCAACTCGGTGGCGCTATGCCGCTTCCTCGACGCCATCGGGTTCGGCGGGAACGCCGTGACGAAGCGACTTCCGGATTGGGTCTACACCCTCCCCTTCGACCAGAAGCGGGCTCTCATCGACGGTTACATCGCCGCCGACGGGCACATCCGGCTCAACCACAAGAACATCTCCCTGACCAGCGTCAACCGTGACCTGCTCGAGGACATCAAGGCGCTGGCTCTGTCATGTGGTCTCAATCCCCTCAAGATCAGCAAGTGGTCGCGGCGAGAGCTCAAGCCGCTCGGAATCGAGGAGAAGCTCTACGAGCACTACTTCCTCTACTTCGGCGAGCACCGTCCGGAGGCGCCCATCTACTTCTCCGAGGTCATGAAGATCGAGGAGGGCGAGGTGGTCCCGACCTTCGACATCGAGGTCGAGGGCTCGGCCAACTTCATTGCCAACGGCGTGGTGGCCCACAACTCCAAGGTGACCATGAAGTACCCGTCGATCTACCTGATGGGCGAGGGGGCCCACGGGGAGGTCCTCTCCGCCGCCTTCGCCGGCACCGGCCAGCATCAGGACGCGGGCAGCAAGTGCATCCACGTCGCGCCCAACACCACCAGCAACGTGGTCAGCCGCTCGATCTCCAAGGGGCGCGGCCGCACCTCGTACCGCGGCCACATCAGGGTCCTGCCCAAGGCGACCAACGTGAAGTGCAACGTCCGCTGCGACGCCCTGCTCCTCGACGAGGAGTCGCGCAGCGACACCTACCCCTACATGGACATCGAGAACCCCGACGTCACCTTCGGTCACGAGGCCACCGTGTCCAAGGTCGGCGAGGACCAGATCTTCTACCTCCAGTCGCGGGGCATCGACGACCAGCAGGCGACGGCGCTCATCGTCAACGGCTTCTTCGAGCCCTTCGTCAAGGAGCTGCCGATGGAGTACGCGGTCGAGCTCAACCGCCTGCTGGCGCTGTCGATGGAGGGCGCCATCGGATGACGTCGGGAATCCGCTCGGCGACGACGGGGCACGTCGTCGCAGTGGGGGCTTGCGCAGGCGGCAGCGCAATGCCGCCGAGCACGAGCAGCCGGCGCCAGAGGCGTCGGACTGCGGTCCCCCCGAAGACGATGTGCCCCGTCGGCGCCTTCGCGCGACCGGCATGACCGAGACGGCCGTCACGGCCGGCGCGATCAGCCGGGAGACCCTGGAGGCGCGTCTGGCCGCGAGCCCGGGGTGGCTCGCCGACCGCCGCACCGCCGCCTGGGACGCCTTCACCACCCTGCCGGCGCCGTCCTCGGCGCGCGACGAGGACTGGCGGCGCACCGACATCTCCAAGCTCCACCTCGACCGCTTCGGCCCTGCCGGGCCGGCGGCCCCCGAGCTGCTCGAGCTCGCCCGGGGCCGCCACGCGGCGGCGCTCCCCGGAGCCGCGCTCGTCGTCTGCGGTCCCGACGGGTCCACCACCGTGGACAACGCCGAGTCCCTGCTCGCCCAGGGGGTGATCGTCTCCTCGCTCGAGGAGGCCGCCGAGCGCCATCCCGAGCTGGTCCGGCGCGGCCTGGCGGGGATCGGGGTCGGCGAGTCCTACTTCACGGCCATATGGAACGCCCTCTGGCGGGGCGGCGCCTTCGTCCACGTCCCCGCCGGGGTGCAGGCGATGACCCCGGTCTGGATCAGCCAGCCGGCCGCCGGGGGTGACCAGGGCTGCTTCCCGGCCACGGTGGTGGTGGTCGACGAGCACGCCTCGCTCACCCTGGTCGAGGACCTCGCCGGCCCGGCGGACCAATCCCCCCGCCTCTCGGTGGCCGTCACCGCCCTCCAGCTCGGCGCCGAGGCCCGTCTCGACGACATCCCGGTGCAGCAGCTTCCGCCCGCCACCTGGCACGTCGCGCTCCGCCGCGCCACCTGCGGCGCGGCCGCCCGCTACCGCCTGCTGGGCGCGACCCTCGGGGCCGGGCTGCAGAAGGCCTATTGGGACGTGATCCTGGAGGGGCGGGGATCCGAGGCGGACATCTTCGCGGTCTGCTTCGCGGATGCCCACCAGCACATCGACCACCAGTCGCTCCAGCTCCACCGCGGTCCCGACACCCGGAGCAACCTCCTCCTCAAGGTCGCCGCCCGCGACCACGCCGAGAGCGTCTACGGCGGCCTCATCGACGTCGAGCCGCGGGCCATCCACGCCGACGGCTACGTGGTCAACCGCAACCTGCTGCTCAGCCACGGGGCCAGCGCCAGCGGCGTCCCCCGGCTCGAGATCAAGGCCAACGACGTCCGCTGCGGCCACGGCACGACGGTGGGCCACGTGGACGACGAGGAGCGCTTCTACCTGATGGCCCGGGGCATCCCCGCGAACGAGGCCGAGAGGCTGGTGGTCCGCGGCTACTTCGCCGACGTCCTGGACCGCGTCCCCATCGAGACGGTTCGGGAGTGGCTGCTCGCGCTGCTCGACGCCGAGATCGGGGATGGGACCCCCCTCGACGCCACCGAGGCGGGATCGTGATGGTGGGCGAATGGGTCATCGTGGCCCGGGCGACCGACATCCCCCCCGGCCACGCGGCGCGCGTCGAGATCGAGGAGGTCCCGGTCGCCATCTTCAACGTCGAGGGCGAGCTCCACTGCGTCGACGACACCTGCACCCACCAGGAGGCCTCGCTCTCCGAGGGCGACCTCGACCTGGAGCGCTGCGCCATCGAGTGCCCGCTGCACGGCTCGGCCTTTGACCTGCGCACGGGTGACCCCATCACCCTGCCCGCGGTGGAGCCGATCCGGGTCCACCGGGTGGAGGTCAGCGATGGCATGATCCGGGTCGCCCTCAGCGATTGAATGACATGGCTGCGACCATCGACCCCGCCACCGCCCCGCCCCTGGACCTGGAGCGGCTCCGCGCCGACTTCCCGATCCTGGAGCGCGAGGTCAACGGCCACCGGCTCGCCTACCTGGACTCGGCGGCCACCTCCCAGAAACCGAATCAAGTTCTGGACGCGATCGACCGTTACTATCGGACCAGCAACGCCAACGCCCACCGCAGCGTGCACCGGCTGGCCGCCGAGGCCACCGAGCTCTTCGAGCGGGCCCGCGCCCGGGTCGCCGCCTTCATCGACGCCGCCCCCGAGGGCGTGGTCTTCCTGCGCAACACCACCGAGGCGCTGAACCTGGTTGCCAGCTCCTATGCGCGTGAGCTGCTCCAGCCGGGTGACCGGGTGGTGCTCACCCTGATGGAGCACCACAGCAACCTGGTGCCCTGGCAGCTCGCCGCCCAGCGGGCCGGGCTCCGGCTCGCCTTCATCGGGGTGACCGACGAGGGCCGGCTCGACCTGTCCGACCTCGACGAGCTGCTCAGCCCGCCCACCCGGCTGCTGAGCGTCACCCAGCAGTCCAACGTCCTGGGCACCGTCAACGACGTGGCGGCGCTGGCCGCCGAGGCCCACCGGCGCGGGGTCCTGGTGTGCGTCGACGCCGCCCAGGCGGTGCCCAGCATGCGGGTCTCGGTGCGGGAGCTGGACGCCGACTTCTACGCCTTCTCCGGCCACAAGATGTGCGGTCCGATGGGGATCGGGGTGCTCTGGGCCCGCCCTGAGCTGCTGGAGCGGATGCCGCCCTTCCTGGGCGGCGGCGAGATGATCGCCAGGGTGGAGCTGGAGAGCTCCACGTGGAACGAGGTCCCCCACAAGTTCGAGGCCGGGACCCCCGACGTCGCGTCGGCGGTGGGGCTGGCCGCGGCCTGCGACTACCTCGACGGGGTGGGGGTGGAGCGGATCCATGCCCACGAGCAGGGATTGGTCCGCCACCTGCTGGACGTCCTCGACGAGTCCGGGGCCACCGTGTACGGGCCCCGCGACGTCTCCATCCACGGGGGCGCGGTGAGCTTCAACGTCGCCGACGTCCACCCCCACGACACCGGCACCGTCCTCGACCGCCTCGGGATAGCGGTGAGGGCGGGCCACCACTGCTGCCAGCCGCTGATGCGGCGGCTGGGGGTGGCGGCGACGGCCCGGGCGTCGGTGTACCTCTACACCACCCACGAGGAGGTCGACCGGCTGGGCGCGGGCATCGCCGAGGTTCGCCGGGTCTTCCGGGTCTGACCGCGGGTCGCCCATCGGGCCACTCCAGCGCCGCCGCGCCGGTGCGTAGCATCCACGAGCGCGGTGAGCCCGCGCCGGGGCCCTGCGCCGGTGGCACCGTGAGGAGTTGACATGGCCGGAACGGCCCGGTGCCTGGCCTGGGTGGGGGCGGGGATGCTCGCCCTGGCGGGCGTCGCCGTCGCCGGGCCCGGCTCGGTGCTCCCCGCCGGCGCGGTGTCGACAGCCGGCCCGTCGGCCGCGGCCGCGACCTGGGCCGCCGTCACCAGCCCGGACCCGGGCAGCGAGAGCAACCTGGCCGGGGTGAGCTGCGCCGCCGCCGGCTGCTGGGCGGTCGGCGCGGAGGCGGGGAGCGGGGGAATCGAGGTGCCGCTCACCGAGGTGAACACCGGGAGCGGCTGGACCGAGGTCTCGAGCCCGGTCGTGGGGGGAACGCTCGACGGGGTGAGCTGCCCGACGGCAACGGCCTGCGTGGCGGTCGGCGCGCAGGGCTCCGCCTCGCGCTGGGGCGCCCCGCTCGCCGAGCGCTACAGCGCCGGCGGCTGGGCGGCCGTCCCGACCCCCGCGACGAGCAGCGGCAACGGCGACCTGGCCGCGATCGTCTGCGTGACCGGCAGCGACTGCTGGGCCGCCGGGGCCCAGGTCACGAGCAGCGACGGCACGGTCCACGCGCCGCTCGTCGAGCACTACAACGGCAGCACGTGGAGCATCGCCGCGGCCGGCTCCGCCGACGGGGTGCTGGACGGGATCAGCTGCATCACCGCCGACGACTGCTGGGCCGCCGGCTACCAGGTCGCGGCGGGCAACCAGACCGGGCTGCTCGAGCAGTTCACCGGCAGCGGCTGGAGCATTGTCGGGAGCACGGGGTTGGCTCCCGTGGACGGCATCGCCTGCCTCACCGCCTCCCGCTGCTGGGCCGTCGGCCAGGACGTGATCGAGCAGGGGGGCAGCGGCTTCTGGACGGTCGCCTCCCGCCCGAGCGGTCTGCTCACCGGCGTCACCTGTGTCCCCGGCCTCGCCGAATGCTGGGCGGTCGGCATCGGTGCCACCGCCGATGTCCTGGTCGAGCGGTACGCGGCAGGAGGCTGGACGCAGAGCACCGTCTCCGACCCGCACCCGTCCGGGTTCAAGGCGGCCGAGCTGGAGGGCGTCGCCTGCGCCGGCTCCGCGGAGTGCGTCGCGGTCGGGTCCACCAGCGAGACCGTCTCCGGCGGCAGCAGCGGGCAGACGCTGGTGGAGCAGTACCAGGTGGCCCCGACCAGTCCGACCTCGGCGGGAACCCCGAGCCCCACCCCCACCGCGACCCCCACGCCGCCGGCGGCGCCGAGCCCCACGCCCGCGTCGTCTCCCGCGCCGCCGGCCGGAACCACGTCGGGTCCCCTCTCGACCAGGACGGCTCAGGCGGCGTTCCCCTGGCCCGTGGTCCTGGTCGTCGTGATCGTCGTGCTGCTGGTCGCGGCAGGGGGCTGGCTCGTGGTTCGCAGGCGCTCGACCCACCGCTGAGCGATGGCCGCGTGCGCCTGCGGTCAGGTCAGCGGGATCGGCGCGGTGGTGAGCTCGCTGGGCGTGTCGCCGGTGTTCACCGTCGTCCGCGGCTCGACCAGCAGCACCTGCGCCCCCTCGGGTGACACCGGCTGGTGGCGCCGGCCCCGGGGCACCACGAAGAGCTGGCCCGGGCCGAGCCTGACCTCGTCGTCGCCGAGCCTGATCGCCAGCCGGCCGGAGAGGACCAGGAACAGCTCGTCCGTCTCGGGGTGAGCGTGCTCGGTGAACTCGCCGTGCGTCCTGACCACCCGGATGTCATAGTCGTTGAGCGTGGCCACCGGGCGCGGCCTCCACGGCTCGCGAAACGAGGCCAGCACGGTGGCGAGGTCGATGGCGTCAGCCACGCGACCCGCCGGTGGGGGTCAGGGGCCCGACGCCCAGCGTGCGCCAGACCTCGAGCTTGGTGCGCACCGCCTCGATGACTGTGTCGGTGAACTGGTCGGTGAGGGCGTCGCCGCCGAGGTCGGCGGTGCGGGTCCCGTGCCGGACCGTCTCGAAGACGGCCTCGTAGACCGCGCGGGAGGCGAGCCGGGTCTCGTCACCGGGCATGAATCCGAGCACCGACGCGCAGGCGAGGATCATCGCCATCGGGTTGGCCAGGTTCTTGCCCTGGAGCGCGGGGGCGGTCCCGTGGGGGGCCTCTGCCATCACCACGCTGGGGGTCAGCGCGTCGCCGGAGAAGCCGATGAGCACCGACTCCGCGCCCGCGATCGACCCGAAGAGCCCGAGCACCAGGTCGCTCATGCAGTCGCCGTCGCGGTTCAGGGTGGGGACGACCAGGGCGTCCCCTCCCTGGTTGAGCAGCAGCGCGTAGGTCGCGTCGATGAGCTGGGGCTCGTACTCCACCTCCGGGCGGCGCCGGGCGGCGGCGTCCATCTCCTCCTTCAGCATCCCCTCGTACACCGGCGACACCGTGTACTTGGGGCCCCCGAAGACCCGCGCCCGGGTGCGGCCCGCATGGACGAAGGCGAACTCCGCCACCTCCCGGCAGATCGCCCTCGAGATCCGCTCGGTGCGGAAGGCGACCTCGTCGTTTCCCGACCCCTCGCGCCACTCCTTGGCCCCGTAGGCGTCGTCCACGGCCATCCGGACCACGCTGATCGGAGCGCTGACCCCGGCGATCGGGACCACCCCGGGGATCCGGCGCCCGGTGCGGAGGATCACGGTCCCACCCACCTCGGCGCGCAGGATCGCGTTGGGACTGCCCACGTCGTCCTTGCCCTCGGGGGTGACGGTGGCCGCCTTGAGCCCGTATCCGGTCTCCCGCATCGCCCGGCTGGCCTCGATCACCACCCGGTTCTCGGTGGCGCGCCGGTTCGCCAGGCTCAGGTCGTGGTGACGCAGCTCGAGGTCCACCCCGATCACCCCGGGGTCGAGCACCCGGAGCGCCTCGGCGAGCAGCTCCTCGCCGGTCTGGTCGCCGTGGAGGACCTGGAGCGCGATGGGCATTGAACCGGAATCTACCAGCCGGCGGACGCGGCGGCGGGTCTCACCCTTGCCGGTCGGTGACCGGCCGTCTCACCGGGGGCGGGATCAGGTCCGCTGGCGAAGGCGATCGGCCATCGCCGACATCACCTCGAGCGCGAACATCGGGGTCTCCTGAACGAGGAACAGGAAGCGGTGACGGTCGACCGTCGCCAGGGTGGTCTCGGAGACCGCCACCGCGGTGGCGCTCCGGGGTCCGAGCTGCGCGCCGACTACGAGACCCTCCAGGCGATGGGCGACACCGGCTATGCGCCCACGGTGGCGGCTCTCCTCGCCGAGGTCCTGCAAGCCCAGGGGCGCGACCGCGAGGCGGAGGAGCTCGCCCGGGAGAGCGTGCGCCTGATCGGGACCACCGACCAGCCGGATGTCCAGGGGCAGGCGATGGCCGGCCTGGCCCAGGTCCTGGAGGCGGCGGGCAGGGGGCTGGAGGCCGAGGCCGCGCTGCGGGACGCGGTGGCGCTCTTCGCGGCAAAGGGCAACGCGGTCGCGGCGGCCCGCGCGCGCCGGGAGCTGGAACGGCTCGAAGGTTCGCCGGCGAACAGCGCACCCGCCCCGCTGTGAGAGGGCGCCGGCGGCCATCAACCCAGCAAGCCATCAAGCTGGTACGATGGTGGGATGGCGAAGACGACGCTCGACCTGCCTGACGACCTGATGCGCGCCATCCGGATCCGCGCCGCGAAGGAGGGGCGCCGGCTCAAGGACGTGGTGGCCGACGTGATGCGCCGTGGCCTGGCCACCGAGCAGGGCCCCCTGGGAGGGATGCCGCGACGGGTCCGCCTTCCCCTGGTCGGGTGCGCCCGCTCCGCCGGCCCCGAGGAGGAGATGGCGCCCGGGCAGATTGCGGAGCTGCTGATGGCCGAGGAGGCCGCGCGCGCCGGATCGTGAACCTCTGCGACGTCAACCTCTGGCTCGCGCTGACCCTCTCCGGCCACTCCCATGCCGCCGCGGCGCGACGCTGGTTCGACGGGGTGGCCGCGCCGGCGAGCGTCCTCTTCTGCCGGACGACCCAGCAGGCCTTCCTCCGGTTGCTGACCTACCCGGCGGTGCTCGCACGCTATGGGAATCCGCCCCTCACCAACCGGGAGGCCTGGTCCGTGTACGAGGCTCTCCTCGACGACGACCGGGTGACGTTCCAGGCAGACGATCCTCCGGGGCTGGAGGCTCGGTGGAGGGAGCTGACGCTCGGCGCCCCACCCTCGCCGAAGCTGTGGATGGACGCCTACCTCGCCGCGTTCTCGAGCGCCGCCGGCTGCCGGCTGGTCACCACGGATGCCGCCTTCACGCGGATCCCGGGCCTCGACGTGCTGCTCGTGGCCTGACGCCGGGACGGGTCAGGTGGCCGGCGGGCCGTACACCCAGGTGTCGGCGATGTCGGCCGTGTCGTTGACGGCGCCCCCGAAGAGCAGCACCTGGCCGCTGGCGGGGTCGTACGCCATCTGAGCGTAGAAGCGAGCCGGCGGCGTGGTCGCCGGGTGCAGCTGCTGCCAGCCGCCGCTGTTCCAGGACCAGAGGTCGTTGAGCGGTGCGCCCAGCGTGAAGGTCTCAGCCTGGCTCACCGACGCCGCGGTGTAGCCGGTCGCGGCGTTGCCGCCGAAGAGCAGCACCTCACCCAGAGCGGCGTCGTAGACCATGCTCGCACCGACCCGCGGGGAGGGCCCTCCGGTGGCCGCGATCTGCGACCACTCGGAGCCATCCCATGCCCACATCGTCTGCGACACGTCGCTGTAGAGGAGGACCTGGCCGGTGGCGGAGTCATAGACCATCTGGGTGTCATGGGAGTCGCCGGTGGACGGCGGCGGCGATACCGCCGGCGACAGCTCAGTCCACGTCGAGCCATCCCAGCTCCAGGTCGAGGACCCGAAGGAGGGAAGGGGAGGCGTGGTCGTCGAATTCGCACTGGAACCGGGGGACGGAGACCAGAGGACGAGGGTCTGAGTGGTCGGGTCGTAGACCATCACCCCGTCGGTGTCGGGTTCCGCCTGGGTGTCCGGGGTCTGCGCCCCGCCCCAGACCTGGCCGTTCCACTCCGACATCTCGGGCGAGTCCGCGCACCCGGGGAACCAGAGGACGTCGAACGTTTGCGTGGCGGCGTCATAGGCCGCCGGCACACCGACGCTCGGAGGGGCGTTGGTGGAGACCAGCGTCCACGCCGAGCCGTTCCAGGTCCAGGTGTCCTGGTAGACCTCCCGACCGAGACCGCCGCATCCGGATTCGCCGGCGCTGACGACCACTGTGCGGCTGGCGTCGTCGTAGGCCACCGCCGCGGAGTCGCGGGGGAGCGGGGCGATCGTGGGTTGCAGCTCCGACCAATCGTCAGCGGCTGCGGCTGCCGCCGCCGTCGCCGAGGCGGAGGACGTGGCGGCGCTCAGGAGCCGCGCGGTCGCCGGCGTCCCCGCAGTCAAGACGACCGCCACCGCCACGGCCAGGCCGGCCCGTCGAGCGACGCGCCGCCGCCCGCGGGTCGAGACGGTACCGGGGGGTTGGTCTGGGGGTTGAGGGTGGCCGCCCACGCTGATGGAACGGGGGTCGCAAGACCCGGTTACGGGCCGGGAGGTCAGGCGCATGTCGCGTGCACGATGCTGGTCCCGCCCACCGCCCAGAGGCTTCCGGACCCGGCTGCGACGCCGGTGAGGTAGTCGAATGGCTGGCCGTTCACGGTGTACTGCGGCTGCCAGGAGGTGCCGTCCCAGTGGAGGATGACGGCCCCCACCGCCCAGGCGTCGCTCGCGCTGAGGGTCACCACCCCCGCGAGGGGGCTGAGACCACCGGTGAGGCTGACGGTGACCGAGGCGGGCACCGGGGCTTCGCCCCGGGACTCCACCGTGGTCACCGCCAGGCTCGGCACCAGTTGCCACCCGGCGAAGCTGGCTGTCCCGAAACCCACCCCGAGCCGGAGCGTGAGCGCCGATCCGGGCATTGCTCCGCCCACCGCCCAGACGTTCCCGCCCGGCGCCTCGGCGGCGGCGGTGAGCAGGTCATCCGGTTCGGTGCTCCCGCCGGTGAGCGGCTCGGGGAGGGTGGCGTCCGGCGCCGGCACCACCGACCAGGAGGTGCCGTTCCAGTGCTCGGTGAGCGTCTCCCAGGGGCTGGGGCTGTAGCTCGTCAGACCCATGTCCGTCTCGTAGCCTCCCACCGCCCAGACATCCGTGCTCGATGTGGCGGCGACACCCATGAGCGCTGCGCTGCCCACGGCAGCCGCGCCAGAGGGCCCGAAGAAGCTGTTCGCGGCCATCGACCAGGCAGGGGGTGGGGCCTCGGGGTCGGCCGGCGTGGCGAGCGACCACGCGGTCCCGTTCCAGTGCTCGATGAGAGGCTGGGCTGCGGGCTCGTCGAGGTTGCTGTTGACGGGCCAGAGGGTGACCCCCACCGCCCACACATCGTCGGCGCTGATCGCCGCGACTCCGGTCAGCTCATCCCATCCGGACAGGCCGTTCAGATCGGCGACATCGGGAGCGTCCACGATCGACCACGCTTCGCCGTTCCAGTGCTCGATGAGGGTCTGGACCTGCGGTTCAGGCGTGGACGTCTCGCCCGACTGGAAGGGCTGCCAGTAGGAGAAGGGGACCCCCACGTATCCGACCGCCCAGATGTCGTCGGGCGCCACGGCCGCGACCGCCGTCAACCGGTCCCCGCCCAGAGCAGCTGCGTTTCCGGCGTCCGGGACGTCGACGATCTTCCACGACGTCCCGTTCCAGTTCTCGGCAAGGGTCTGAGTCGGCGCCGCTGCCTGACCCGGCTGGCTCTGCGCACCCGTCCAGCCCACGGCCCACACGTCGTCCGGCGAGAGCGCAGCCACGGCTGCCAGCGAGGTGTCCGCCTGGGCGTCGCCGCTGGGGACGAGAGCCGCGGTGAGCTTCCATGTCTGGACGCAGGGAGTGGCCTCGGCACTTCCCGACCGGGTGGGGGACGGGGACGCCGACGGGGAGGGTGTCCGCCCGCCGGTCGACGAGCTGCACCCGGCCAGGACCAGCAGCGCCGTCGCGGCCGTCGGAGCGACCAGGTGTCTGATTCTTCTCACTGTCATCTGAACATGCCGCCGCAGTTCGAGGTTACGCGGCCTGGGGCGCGACTGCGCGCGACCCCCCAGGGCTGGGCTTCTGCCTCCCCGGGTACAATGTTGAGCGTGCAAGTCGGATTTACTCCGGTCGACGACGACCTCTACCGCGAGATCATCCTCGACCATTACCGCAACCCCCGGCGCCGCGGGGCCGTCGAGCACGCCGACGGCAGCCTGGAGGCGGAGAACCCCCTCTGCGGCGACGAGATCCACCTCAGCTGGCGGCTCGACGGGGATCGCCTGGCGGAGATCGCCTTCACCGGGAGGGGCTGCTCGATCAGCCAGGCGGCGGCCAGCATGCTCTGCGACCAGGTGGCCGGGCTGCCCCGGGAGCAGGCCCTCGACCTCGCCCGCCGCTACCGGCAGATGCTGGTGGCCGACGGCTGCCCCGACGAGCTCGGGGACCTGGAGGCGCTCCAGGGGGTGAGGTCGTACCCGGTGAGGGTCAAGTGCGCCACCCTCGCCTGCGGGGCGATCCTCCGGGCCCTGGACTCCGCCGTCGAGGGAGACGCGGCATGAGCGACCACCCGACCGGGCCCGCCGACCCGACCCCCGGGACGGCGGCGACCGCGCCCGAGCACGGCTTCAGCCTGCGGGCCTCCGAGGAGCTGATCCGCGACGCCCTCTCCGAGGTCTACGACCCCGAGATCGGCATCGACGTGGTCTCCCTCGGCCTGGTCTACGGGGTCGACCTCGACGACGACGGGCTGCTCACCGTCGACATGACCCTGACCTCGCCCTTCTGCCCGCTGGCCAGCATCCTGCAGAGCCAGGTCCACGCGGTCTGCAGCCCGCTCCCCGGGGTGGAGGACATCCGGGTCAACCTGGTCTGGGACCCCCCGTGGGACCCGCGGACCATGGCTTCCGACGAGGTCAAGCTGGAGCTGGGCATCTACTAGATCCGCTGCGGCTGAACTCTCCCGTGTCCCTCCCCTCCGAGCACCTCTTCGACAAGGCTGAGGCCGACGGCCTGCTCCCCCAGCTCGTGTCCCTGATCCGCAGCCTCCAGGAGGCCGCGTCGTCCGCTGCGGCGGTGGAGGGCGCGGAGCGGATGGCCCGGGCCGGCCGGTCCAACGGCTCCGCCGACGCCGCCGCGTCGGTCTTCCGCGCCGCCGCCGGGATCCAGGCTGCGCTCGACGAGATCAGCGGCCTGGGCGTCATCCTCCGCGACCTCGGGACCGGCCTCTGCGACTTCCCAGCGCTGAGGGAAGGGCGGCCGGTGTACCTCTGCTGGCGGCTGGGCGAGGACGAGGTGGGCTGGTGGCACCCGCGGGACACCGGCGTCGCCGGTCGCCGGCCGCTCATCTAGGCCGCCAAGCTCGCTCCTCAGAGGCCAGCGGCGACGGCGGTGCTCAGTCTCAGCCTGATCCCGCCCAGCCGGCCCACATGACAAGGGTCCCGGATGCGGCGACGGGAGGGCCCAGTGTGTCGTCGAAGAGCCGGACGACAGGACCGCTCCCATTCTGTGAACGGTCCACGATGACCGCGCGGATGTGGTAGGCGGTGATGGTGGCCCGGGTCGCGGCCATCAGCGTGGGGCTCACGGACAATCGTGGCCCATACGTGTAGACCCCCCCTGGGCCGCGAGGAATTGCTGCAGGCCCGACGGGTCCATTCGCTGGGCCAGGAGGGTGGGCTCGCCGTTGGCGCCCGGCCTGTAGACGTACCCGCTGAGGATGCGGAAGCCGTAGCCGTCACTGGCTTGCCAGGACATGGGTTCGGTCATGGTCGCGATGTCATAGCTCTCATAGGGGTAGGTGGCAACGACGGGATCTCCACCCGGCATGGCGCGGGCGAGACTGGGCGGCAGCCCGGAGGCCGGCAGCGTCTGATAGGGCCACCCCGGCAGTTGGGAGGCGACCAGAGCTGCGAGGATGACTCCCGCCGCGGCGAAGCTACGGGCGCTTCGACCCACCGCCCCCTCGGCGGAGGCGGAGCCGCGACCCCAGCGAGACGCACCCCGCCGGATGTCATCCAAACCGAAGGCGATGACGGCGGCGAAGAACGCGTCCACTCCGAAGTTCACTCGAGAGGGCAGGATGTCCTTCAGCACCGGGATGCGGTCGAGCACGTCGAACGGCAGGGGGACGCGCAGCAGCCGCCCGTCGACCGCGAGATGCGGCCCGAGGGAGAGGATCGCGGCGCACGCCATCAGCACCGTGGCGAGTTGAAGCCGATGGTCATGCCGGGACCACCACGCGAGGACGCCGCCGAGGACCAGCAGCGGGATACCGATGTAGCCGCCAGCTTCCGTCGCATTGCTGGAGGCGAGGACCTGCCTCTCGAGCGATGTCAGGCCGAGCGAGACCCGCTGGAGCGGTCCCGGGACCACGAAGCTCAGCAGATCGTTGTGGAAGGGGTTGAGGATGCCGAAGGGGGGCCCCGTGACGTGCTGCGGTCCCGCCAGCAACAGCCAGACGGGGTACGCGACGAGGACGGTGCCCACGGCCAAGGCGATGCCGACCGGCCGCGCCATGCGTCTGGCCACCTCCGGGATGCGGCTGGGTCGCCGGAGCCCGGCGCACGCCAGGGCGGCCACGAGGAAGACAGCGATGATGGCCGTCAACTCCGGCGCTATGAGGTACTCGGCCGCCAGCAGGACACCGAGCCCCACCCCCTGCCGGATGGGGTTTCCCCGGCCCCGCAGGATGGAGACGGTGACCAGGGCGATGAGGGGCGGCAGCGGCTGGAACGTGAATTGGGGGTGGCCCTCGCTCTGCCCCAGCATGTAGGGAGAGAAGCCGTACATGAGCCCCCCGATGGCCGCCGCCGGACGCCACACCTGCCACCTCCGCAACACCAGGAACCCCGAGGCAGCCGAGAGCGGCATGGCCAACAGCAGCAGGAGGTTGGTGACGACGAGTGGGCCGAACGCGAGGGTGACCGGAGCCAGCAGGAGGCCGACGAGTGGCATCGCCGTGTTCTGGGCCAGGTTGACCCCGTACGGGACGTTGAGAGCGTTGGTCCAGAAGGGATCGAGGCCGTGAGTGAGTGCGTGCGGCACCCAGCCGATGAACCAGACTGCCTGGACGAAGTCCCCTTCGGCGCCGAAGATATGACTGGAAAGAGCTGGCAGCGCCGGCCAGAACGCGGCGAGTCCGATCAGAAGGTACGCCGCGACCACAAGGCCTGCAGGTAGCCCTCGGCACAGCAGTCGGACGGCCCGCGCGAACCTGGACGCCGGCGCCAGCGCAGCGGTCACAACGTCGAGGTCCGTGGACGCGGGATCGATCCCATCGGACGGGCCTTCCAGACGGGGCACGATCGCGCATCGTACCGGCTGGCCCGGTGGTCGTTGCTGCGTCTGCCAGCCGTGCCTCGGGCAGGCCTGTGAGCGGCGCCTGCCGGTGCTCCCGTTGACAGTCCGCTGGAGGGCCACGTGCCGGCGCCGCGTCTCCCTGAGCTCGTCCTGCCGATGCTCGTCTCCGGCGTCCCACCCCAGCCAGCCGAGCGATCTGCGTCCGGTCGCGCTCCTTCAACGGTGCCCGGGCCTCGGTGGAGAGCCGATCATGGGCAGGGCGGGGCGCCCGAGCCCGGCGCGCCCCACCTCCGACCAGCCCGGCGGCGGTGGCGGACGGTACACTGCCCGTCAAGCGTCTCCGGCCCGTCGCCTCCCCGCGCCCACCACCATCGACGCTCAGCGGTACGGGGCGACGCGGCACTCCAAGAAAAGGAGGGTCATGCCGATGAGTGATTACCCACATACGGTCTTCCAGCCGACCAGCGCCGGAGGCGTCTGCTGATCGCCGGGAGCATGACCTTGTGAGACGCGATCGCTGACGGCGATCGTGACGTCTCCGAGCGCTCGACGGGGTGTCCACCACGGGGTGGGCACCCCGTTGTCGTTGGGGGCCGGCGCGGACCGCCGCGTTCGCAAAGCCGGCCGCCACCGCTCAGACGAAGCGGGCCACCTCGGCCTGGGCCTCCCGGGTGGACGCCTCGGGGGCGGCCACGATCTGGTCGGTCTCGATGAAGCCCTCGGTGCCGTCGAGGAGGCGCACCTTGGTGAACGGACCGGTACCCCCGGGGATCGCCTCCACGCCGCTCGCGGTGAGCACCCGGGCACCGCGGGGGGCGTCCCAGCGCGGTTCGGTGAAGAGCTGGTAGGGCATCCCAGCCCAGGAGGCGACCAGGCTGACGGGTCCGGAGGGGAGCGCCCGCCGCCGGTACACGGTCCGCGGGTCGGCGCTGCCGCGGGTGAGCAGCTGGACCAGCTGAAGGGCCCGTGGCAGCGGCCCCCGCCCGCGGCTCGCGGCCACCGTGACCACCGTTCCCGCCGGCGCCTCATGGGCCTCACAGGTCACCCAGCGCGTGTGGATGGCGACCCGCTTGGACCACTGTCCGACGATCCCCTTGCGGCGGAACTCGATGATACGGGCCGAGCTGGCGCCGGTCAGCTCGAAGCGGAAGGGGAAGGAGCCGAGCATCTGCTCCATCACCGCGAAGACCTCGCGGGGCGGGGCTGGCGCCAGGAATGTCCAGCGCCGGGCCTCCCTGGCCAGCAGTGGGAGGCGATGGGCCTCCCTCATCGCCAGCATCCGGACGCGGAGCCGCTTCGCCCGCACCACCATGCTCTCGGCTCGCCGCACCAGTGCCATCGGGCGATTCTACGGGCCGGGACCGGGGCGACCGCCTCCCGCGGGGCGCTCCTTCACCAGATGGCAAACGTCGGTGCGCCCGATCTTCGCCAGCGGGCGGCCACGATGCTCAGGGATGCGCCTGGCGATCGTCACCGAGAGCTTCCTGCCGTGGGTCAACGGGCTGCGCCGCGCGGCACCGGCCAACGTCCACCTGGCCGGGCAGCTCGAGGGCGATGCGCTCGCCGACGTCTACGCGGCCGCCGACGTCTTCCTGCACCCCGCGGCCACCGAGACCTTCGGGCAGGTCATCCAGGAGGCGATGGCCTCCGGGCTCCCGGTGGTCGGCGTGCGGGCGGGCGGGGCCGGCTGGCTGGTCGAGGAGGGGCGCACCGGGCTCCTGGCCGAACCGCCGGGAGAGGGTCTCGGCGAGGTCCTGACCACGATGCTGCGCCGGCCCGACCTGGCTGGGATGGGAATGGAGGGGCGGAGGGCGGTGGCCGGGCGCAGCTGGGCGGCGACCTTCGACGCGCTGCTGGACGACTACGCCGCGCTCGCGGGGGACCGAAGCCGCCGGGCCGCCGCCTGATCCGCGGGCGGCGGCCCATCCACCGGTCAGGGCGTGCTCGGCCGCCCTCCCGCGTGGCGCGCCGGATCGAGGACCCCGTACCGCTGGCACATGCCGTCGAAGCGGGCGGCCGCCGGGTCGTCCAGCCACTCGCGGTGGGCGGCGATGAGGGGGGCGAGCACCTGGCGCAGGTAGTCGCCGCGCGCCATCCACTGGTAGTAGTCGCGGCCGCCGTGGTGGTAGGGGCCGTACAGCCTGCCCCCCGGGAAGGTGGACGTCAGCCAGCGGAAGAGCCCTTCGTGGCGGACGTGCATGCGCAGGGTGATCTGGGGCTGCCGGCCGTCACCGCCGAAGTGGCCCTCGCCCACCAGGAGGCCGAGGAGGAAGCCGACCGCGACGCCGTCGGGTCGGGCTCCGGGATCGTCCATGGTGGTCCAGCGTACTCGGTTCCACGAGAATCATGACGGTGAAACAGCAGACTCGCCGGCACACCAAAGGGCCATGGTTCCACGGGGATCATGACGGTGAAACACGCCGCCGATCCGGCTGCCGGGCGCCACGGCCACGTCTCCCGCACGGCTCCCGCATCGCATAATCCTCAGCCATGCCGCCCCTCGTCCTCGCCGTCGCCAACCAGAAGGGCGGCGTCGGCAAGACCACCACCATCATCAACGTCGGGGCCCACCTGGCAGAGCTCGGCCGGCAGGTCCTGATCATCGACTGCGACCCCCAGGCCAACGCGACCTCCGGGCTCGGGGTGGCCCGGCGCGACATCCCTGCCAGCACCTATGACGTCGTGGTCCTCGGACGGCCCATCGCCGAAGCGCGCATCCACACCTCGATCGCCGGCCTGGACCTGGTCCCCTCCGACATCGCGCTGGCCGGTGCGGAGATCGAGCTGGTCGGCGTGGCCCGCCGGGAGAAGCGGCTCACCTATGCGCTCGAGGCCCTGGCCGACGACCCCCTCGACTACATCCTCCTCGACTGCCCCCCGAGCCTCGGCCTCCTCACCGTCAACGCGGTGGTCGCCGCCCGGGCGCTGCTCGTCCCCATCCAGTGCGAGTTCTACGCCCTCGAGGGCCTCGGGCTGCTCACCCACACGATCAGCCTGCTCCGCCGCGAGCTCAACCCCCAGCTGCGCATCGCCGGCATCGTGCTGACCCTGCACGACGGGCGCCTCACCCTCGCCACCCAGGTCGTCGACGAGGTCCGCAAGCGCTTCGGCGACCTCGTCCTCGACCCCGTGATCCCGCGCAACGTCCGGCTGAGCGAGGCCCCCAGCTACGGCCTCCCGATCACCGCCTATGCCCCGGCCTCGCGGGGGGCGGACGCCTACCGGGAGCTCGCCGTCAACCTCGACGCGCGCCTCCAGGCCGACGCCGGGCTGATGACGGCCCCGTTGCTCGCATGAGCCCGGACGGCCTCTCCGGCCCCCCGGTCAGCCCCACCTCCCCGCGCCGCCACGGTCTCGGCCGGGGCCTCGACGCCCTCCTGGCCAGCAGCGACCCCGGCCGGGACATGGGCGGCGGCCCGGTCCTGATCGAGATCGAACCCTTCCGGGTCCGCCCCAACCCCGAGCAGCCCCGCCGCGACTTCGATCCCGAGTCACTGGCCGCCCTGGCGGCCTCCATCCGGCTGCACGGGCTCCTCCATCCCATCGTCGTCGAGCCGGATGTCGACGGCTACCGCCTGGTCGCCGGGGAGCGCCGGCTGCGGGCGGCGCGCCAGGCCGGCGTCACCCAGGTCCCCGCCATCCTCCGGCCCGCCTCCGAGTCCGGCCGTCACAGCCTGGAGATGGCCCTCAACGAGAACCTCCTCCGCGAGGACCTCAACCCCATGGAGGAGGCCGCCGCGTACGCCCGTCTCGCCGACGCCTTCGGCCTCTCCCATGAGGCGATCGCCCTCCGTCTCGGCCGCGCCCGACCCACGGTCACCAACTCCATCCGGCTGCTGCAGCTCCCCGTGCCCCTCCAGGAGGCGGTCGCCGCGGGCACTCTCAGCGCCGGCCACGCCCGCGCCCTCCTGGCGCTGCGCGACGAGCCGGCGATGCTCCACCTCGCCCGGCAGGCCGTCGACCAGGGGCTCACCGTGCGCGAGACGGAGCGGCTCGTCCAGCAGGCGGCCGCCGGCGCGGGAGCCCGGCCGGGGGCGCCCCGGGGGCGAGACCCGGCCGACCGGCTCTCCCCCGACGACGAGCAGCTCCGGCGCGGCTTCGAGCGGGCCCTCGGCCTGCCCGTGGTGCTGCAGCGCCGCCGCCGCGGGGGCCGCCTGGTCATCGACTTCGCCGGTGACGAGGACCTCGACGCCCTCTACCGGCGCCTGGGGGGCCTGCCGCTCTAGCGAGCACCGCACCCTCCTGACGCGGGACTAGACTTCCGCCGATGTGAGCGCGGCCATGCCGCAGTGGGCGCCACCGCTCGACGGCCTGATCCCGAGGCCGGTGCTGATGCGGCGCGCGATGGCACTGCTCATCGACGTGGTCATCCTCTCCGCTGTCCAGCTCCTCCTGGGCGCCGTATACGGCGTCACCACCGTGACCTCCGGCTCTCCCTGGCCGCTCGCCGGATCTGGCTTCGCCAGCTACACCGCCTCGACGGCGCTCTGCTGGCCGCTGATCCTGATCACCGGGCTGGCGTACTTCGGCGCCTTCGAGATCGCCTTCGCGGCCACCCCGGGCAAGCGCGTGGCCGGCTTGCGAGTCGTCCACATCGGAGGGTCCCCGGCGGGCTGGCGGGCGCTCCTGCTCCGCAACCTTCTCCGCCCCGTCGACGCCCTGCCGGTCGCCTATCTGCTCGGGGGCATCCTCGTGCTCGTCACCAGACGCCACCAGCGGCTCGGCGACATGGCCTCCGGGACCATCGTCGGCGACGCCGTCGAGCTGGCTCCCTGGCGGCCGTCCCACCGACGGCTGAGGTCCGTCGCGCTCGCCGGCGCGGTGATCACCCTGGTCACGGCCTCCACGCTCTTCGACTACTTTGGCCGTCCACCGCTGGTCATCCAGGGCATGCAGAACACCGCCCAGCTGCCGGGGCCGGCGCAGGGCACCCTCGCAGGCTACCGCCTCGGCGGCGCGACCTGGGGGTCGGGCACGGTCACCTACCCGATCACCTACGTCCTCGCCACCGGCCGTGCCTGTCAGGGGTCCATCACCCTGCGCTGGGACGGCTTCCTCCAGGGGTGGGACGCGGACCACGGGTCCGCCGTCTGCTGAGCCCGAGGACGCGGGTTCGCGGGCGTCCGCTCAGCCGACCAGCCGGTCCTCCTTCCCCGTCAGCCGGGCCTCGCAGGTGGCGATGTCGAGGTTGCTCATGAAGGCCTCGATGTACTTCGGCCGCTCCGCCGGCTTGTAGTCGAGCAGGAAGGCGTGCTCCCAGA